>Ga0101944_10004662_pt1 | contig 16599 bp, 13 predicted proteins | sample DewCreD2012metaG_FD_75245 | JGI IMG/M metagenome (GOLD analysis project Ga0101944, IMG submission 75245) | Hot spring sediment bacterial and archeal communities from British Columbia, Canada, to study Microbial Dark Matter (Phase II) - Dewar... ...
GTCAACGGCGGCGGCGCCTGTACGAACACGGCCACCATTAACGTGGGTAACAACACACCGGCGCCACTGACCGATGCCAGCATTAGCGCAGCCGTGTGTGGGCGCGCCAACGGCAGCATCGACTTGACGGCCAGTGGCGGTGTTGCGCCGTATGCGTTCAAATGGTCCTCCGGCGCCTCGGTAGAAGACCTGGCGGGTGTGCTCTCGGGCACTTACACCGTTACGATAACGGGCGCCAATGGCTGCTCCTCGACGGCTTCATGGGTAGTGCCGGAGAACACTGTCATTCCTGACGTGAGCGCAGGGGTGACACCAGTGAGTTCGTGCGTGGTGTCTAATGGTGCTCTTGTTCTATCGGTAACACCTGGTAATTTGACATACACCTACCTGTGGTCGAATGGCCAAACCACAGCCAACCTGGATAACCTGGCTGTAGGCACCTACACGGTAACCGTGAACGGCGGCGGCGCCTGCGTGGCTACAGCTACCTTCGCCGTCGTCAGCAACACAGGTACTGTCGTATTCAACCAGCTGACGCCGCAGCACGTCAATTGCTTTGGCGAGAAAACGGGTTCCATCCAGGTCAGTGTGAGCGGTGGTGCAGCGCCTTATACCTTCCAATGGTCGCCGGCGTTGCCGGGCAACCCACAAAATCCAACGGGGTTGGGCGCTGGCACATACACGGTTACGGCTACCGACGCTGCGGGCTGCACGGCTACCGGCAGTGTTACCATTCAGCAACCAACCGCTGCCCTGCAGCTGTCGTGCGCTCAGGCCAGTGTTGTCAGCGAACCAGGCGCCAACGACGGCATAGCCGCGCTAAACCTAACAGGCGGCACCGCACCATATACCGTGAGCTGGACGCCGCCAGGCACCTCGCAAAGTGGCATTGGCGCCGGCCTGCTCTCCATCAACAACCTCGCCGTCGGCACCTATAACGCGGTGGTAACTGATGCCAATGGCTGCACAACGAGCTGCTCGTTCCAAATTCAGCTGCTGTCTTGCGAGACGAAACTGGGGGCCATGTCACCCGGGCTGCTGTCGCTGTGTGGCCCGGGCTGCCTGACGGCCACCTACAACCCATCGGGCGAATTTCTGGAGCCGGGCGATGTGCGGCAGTTCATCTTGCACGAAGGCCCGGGGACGCAGATTGTGAACGAAATTGCGCGAAGCAGCACGCCGACGTTCTGCTTCAACCCGGCGCAAATGACTTACGGCAAGACTTATTACATTTCAGCCGCAGCGGGCAACAATGACGGCAACGGCAACGTACTGCTGTCGCATTTCTGCACGGTTGTTTCGGCTGGCACGCCTGTTGTTTTCCAACAAAAGCCGCAAGCCAGCATAGGTACACCTCAGCCCATTACGTGTGCCGCTACGCAGGTGCCGCTCACGGGTAGCGCTGACATTTCGGGCAGCGCTTTCAGTTGGACGACCACCAACGGGCAGATCGTGGGCAACCCTGCTTCGCCTGTCATCAGCGCTGCGCGCGCTGGGACTTATAGGCTCATCGTAGCGGCTAACGGCTGCGCCGATACGGCTTTTGTGCAAGTACAGGATATACGAAACCAACCCAAGGCTACGGTAGTGGCTACTCCAGCCAGTGTGCTCAATTGCCGCATTGACCAGGTGGTGCTGAGGGGCAATGTTGAAGGTACAAGCCACGCTAACACGGTATGGCTCTACAACGGAAACGTATACGCCACAGGCGCTGTCATCAACATCAGCGCGCCGGGTAATTACGAGTTTGTCATCGTGGATACGCTGACCCGCTGCTCCGATACAGCCCGCATTCAAATACAAGAGAACCTAAACTATCCGCCGTTATCGGCGCCGCAGCCCGCCGCCCTCAACTGCCGCAACAGCACCACGACACTGACAGGCAGCTCCTCGGTGCCGGGCGTGCAGTTGACCTGGGCTCGCGTCAGTGGCACTGACACTACCATCGTGGGCAGTGGGCCGAACCTGACGGTGAGCACGCCGGGCGCGTATTTGCTCATGGGTCTGGAGCCAGCCAGTGGCTGTACCAACGCCATCTCGGTGCTGGTGCAGAATGACTTTATCTACCCGACCGCCGATGCAGGGCTGCCGTTCCGCATCTACTGCTTCGGCCAAACGGCCCTCTTGGATGGCTCAGCCTCCTCGGGGCTGCCGGGCATGACGTATCAATGGACGACGACCAACGGTACTATTGTCGCAGGTGCTGCCACGCCGTCACCCACTATAAGCCGCCCCGGCACCTACACGCTTGTTGTAACCAACCCCTCCAACGGCTGCACCGACAGCGACAGCGTGGTCATCGAGCCGGACGCGCCTGTGGCGTACGTGACGGCTAAGCATCCGCCCTGCGCTGGCGACCGCGGCGCTATCATCGTGGATAGCGTCATTGGTGCCCAACCGCCCATCCGCTTGTCGTTCGACGGCGGACAGACGTTCACCAACAACCGCCTGCTGGCCAACCTGCAGCCGGGCAATTACTCGCTCCTGCTCATCGACGCTAATGGATGCTCAGCTTCGCAGACAGTAACCATCAACCCGCCACAGGTACTTGAAATCACGCTAGTGCCTCAGGTAACTATCCGACTGGGCGAGACTTACCTCATCGAGGCACAGGTGAACTTGCCGCTCAACGCCCTATCGCAAATCCGCTGGACACCCTCCACCGGGCTGGATTGCGATACGTGCTTGGTGACTCTTGCGCGCACCTACACGACGATGTGGTATCGCCTAACGGTGGTGAGCCAAGCCGGCTGCAGCGATAATGCTCTCCTGCGCCTACAAGTAGACAAGACGGCTGACATCTATATCCCAAATGTGTTCAAACCAGATAGCGAGGGGGAAAACGCGGTATTCCGTATTTTTGCTAACCCACTCATGGTCAAGCGAGTAAAAACCTTCGAGGTCTTCTCTCGATGGGGTGAGCAAGTACATGCTTACTACGATTTCTTCCCTGACTCGCCCGCTCACGGCTGGGATGGTCGTTTCCGCGACCAGCCCATGAACCCCGGTGTGTATGTTTACTATGCCGTCATTGAACTGGTGGATGGCCAAGAGGTGCTCTTTGAAGGCGATGTCACCTTATTGCGCTGAGGTCTGCTCGCTGTGGCTGAACCGCAGGGATATCGCCGGTGTTTGGTGAGTTGCTATTGAACGGTATCTTCCATGCAGTTTTTACCAATATTCCATGTACTAATGCCGTGCCTGCTGGGCACAGGGGCGTTAGCTTCCCTTGCACAAACCATGAGTCAGCCCATTACCACACCAACGCCTGCAGGCCCTGCACACCAGCGCATTACGGTGGAAGTCTGGTCGGATGTCCTGTGTCCCTTTTGCTATATCGGCAAGCGCCAGTTTGAGGCTGCACTGGCCCAATACGCCGGACGCGACAGCGTCGAGGTGGTCTGGCGCAGCTTCCAGTTGGACCCCGAACTTCAGACAGACCCTTCGAAAAATCCGGTACGCTCCTTGGCAGAGAACAAGGGGTGGTCAGAGGCTTACACTCGCCAAGTAATGGGTTATGTAACCGACATGGCGCGAGAAGTGGGCTTGGAATACCACCTTGAAAAGTCGGTAGTGGCCAATTCGTTTGATGCGCATCGACTTATTCAGCTGGGGCGTCAATACAGGCGGCAGTCGGAAGTGAAAGAGCGGCTTTTTGCAGCATACTTTACTGAAGGAAAGAACATTGCGGACCCAGAGGTGCTTCTCTCCATCGGCACAGCAGCTCATTTGCCAGCAGAGGCGGTGCAGGCGATGCTGCAAAGCGACGCCTACAGCGAAGCCGTGCACGAGGACATCGCTCAGGCCCAGCGTTTTGAAATTACGGGAGTACCCTTTTTTGTGTTCAACCGCCAGCAAGCGCTCTCAGGAGCACAAGGAGCCGGCGTCTTCTTAAGGGTACTGCGCGAATTAGGCGAAGGTCAGAAACGCAGGCACTAAGCCGGGCTGAAACATCGAGGTTACTAAAAAGACAAGCCTTCCAGCGGGATCTTCGCCGCTGGAAGGCTTGCTCTCCAATATCTCTTTTGCCCAGATTACTTATTGGGGTATGGTGCCTCCAAAGCTCGAATTCCAGGGGAAAACTCCTCCGAACGGCTTAGAAGCCGTGGTACCACCCTGCACCTGGTGCATTTCATCGTTACCCAGCACCTGCGTGTTTTCCTGCTCCTTAACCTTGTCTAACTGGCTTTTCGCATTTTCAGGCTTTTGCTGCTCCTTGGGTGGCTGGCTGTTTGATTTTTTATTAAAGAAGGAAAGCATGACTTTGCTCAGTTTTTTTAATGCGTCAAAGGTAGGTGATTTTCTCCACTCATCCAGAATTCGGTCGCTTTTTTTAAGGAAAGGCATGTTAATGTCAGCTAACGGCAATCAATTGAACACTTTTGTGCAAAAAGCCTGCCGAACTTTCGCCTTTACATGAACTGCTCGTTTCTGCTTGCGTTTAACCACTAAGCCTAAAATAAACAGAGAATTCTAAACAGAATAAATATTTGCATAGGTTTGCGGCAGGACATGAGTGTGTATTCTATCAGCGATCTGGAACGCCTTACAGGCATCAAAGCTCATACCATTCGGATGTGGGAGAAGCGCTATCGCCTCATTTTACCCGCCCGAACGGAAACAAATATTCGATATTATACGGATGAGAATCTTAGACTGCTTTTTAACATTGCCTTACTTAATCGGGCCGGTTACAAAATCAGCAAGCTGGCCAAAATGCCGTCTGAGGAAATAAGTGCTCGTGCTGCTGAATTTACTCGACAAAATCTGACGCTGGACAGCCGCATCGAAGCACTTACTTTGGCCATGCTCGATTTAGACGAGTCGGCTTTTGAGTTGGTTTTCCTCACGTATCAGTGGGAGCATGGCTTCGAACGCGTGATACTGGACTTGATTTACCCTTTTCTGAGCAAAATAAATGACCTGTGGTTGTCGCGCAGCATCTCGCTAGCGCATGAAAAATTTATCACTCAGCTCATTCGGCGCAAGATGATGGTCGCCATTGACACCGAGGTCAAGAAGCCCAAGCCTCAAGCGCTGCGGTTTTTGCTTTATTTGCCTGAAGACGAGCGCCAAGAGCTTACCCTTCTATTCTTATGCTACCTGCTGCGCCGCCGCGGCATTCGCGTGCTGTATTTGGGCGCCGGTCTGTCGCTGGCTGATTTGCACGAGGCCGCACAGAGTTTTAAACCGGATTTTGTCTACACCATCCTGAATGACCCACTGCCTCGCCAGCCCATCCAAAGCTACCTGGAAAGGACAGCCCAAGCCATAGGTAATGCCAAACTTCTGGTGTCTGGCATGCAGGTTTTCGTCAACGCCATCCACTTCCCGGCCAACGTACAACGGCTGAATGGCCTGCCTGAAACTCTCCAACTGCTCGAAAGCCTGAAAACAGAGGAAGATCAAGAGCCGTCCCCTTCCGATGAGTAGTTGAGCAAGCGCTCCAGGTAGTGCTCTTTCAGGCCAAAGCTGGCCTTGATTTGTTCCACTTGCCTCAGTGCAGCCACTCGGTGTTTGGCTGAGGTGTAGGGGGTAGCCACAGCGGTAATGAGCAAGTTCTTGGCCGTATGTTCGGTAGACACAAACTCGAAGACATTGGTCTTGTAGCTGTTAGCTTCGAGGAGCAGGGCGCGGATGCCATCGGTCAATATTTCAGCCTGGCGCTCTTCCAAGATGCCGTAGCGGAGCAGGGGCATCAGTTCATTTTGTGCTTTCATGTCCTGGCGCACCTGTTTGTGGCAGCAGGGCGCAGCCAGAATAATGCGTGCGTGGTGGCGTATGCCTGTTGCCAGAGCCAGGTCTGTAGCCGTGTCGCAGGCGTGCAGAGCGATGAGCATATCGAGGCGAGCGGGGCGATAGTCTGCAATATCCTGGGCGATAAAGTGCAGTCCCGCGAAGCCCACCTTGCGAGCCACTTCTTGGCAAAAATCAGCTAGACTTTTGCGCTGCTCGACACCTGTGACGGTGGGTGTCAGGCCAAGGTGATGGGTAAGGAAATCGTAAAGGGCGAAGGTGAGATAACCTTTGCCGCTACCCATATCCGCTATGTGAGCATCGGACGGCAGCGGGTGTGTGCGCAGGAGGCTTTCGACGATTTCCAAGTATTTGTTGATTTGCTTCCACTTATCCTGAGCGGAAGGCAGTACTTCGCCCCGGTGGTTAGTAATGCCCAGCGCGTGCAACCAGGGCGCGCTGGAGTTGAGCAGGCGCTTTTTGGTGCGGTCGTGGCTCAGGTCGGCTGGCTGGCTGTGGCTGGCCGGCTTGGTTTGCCAGAGCGGCTTGCCTCCTTTAGCAAACGACAAGGTGTAGTCCTGCTCGACAGTGAACAAGTCCACTTGACGAAATTGCCTGCCCGTCAGCGCGCGCAGCTGGGCTTCTGCTTCTTGTAAGGTAAAGTTTTTTACTTCGTCGCGGGTGGCGAAGCGATAGGTGAAAGCAATCCGAGGGCCTTTTTTGAGAAGAACAGGACGCAGGTAAACATTTTTTAACTCTGCCGTTACCTCGCCTGTAGGGCGGCTTAAGGTGCATTTTATTAACGTGCCGCGCTCAAAGGCTTCTCGAAATACGGCAAAAAACGGCTCAAACATGAAAAGCAAACACGGCTTCTCGCCGAGGTAAAGGCAAAAGGAGGAGGACTCAGCGAGAAGTGGCCCCGCGCCCTTTGAGGGGAGCGCGTTGGCGAAGCTCTTCTTCTACTTGCATAAGGGCATCCATCAGTTCCCCCCGGCTTTCGTACTTCCATTTTAACCACCAAGCCCCACCCAGAAAGCCTAATACGCATAAAATGGAAAGGCTGTAAAAAACAGCGCTCATGACCTTCCACTCCAAGACCAGACAGACTACACCGCCCGAAAAACAGCCCGCAGAGAGAGCACCTAAAAACAGGAGTATTTTCTTAGTGCGGTCAAAATGATCCAAGCGCTGGCGGATTACTTCGCGCAAGTCCAACAAGTGCGAGCTGCCGAAATGCTCTGGCCCTAGCTCTTTTAATAGTTTAAAATCGTCTTTGGCCTCCCTTTCGAGGCGATCTAAAGACGACTCGTGACGGTTGCGGAACAGCATAAACGTGCAGTGATGTGGGTTAAACTGGCGGAGACCAACACGCTTTCGTTTCCCCATAGAGGACAGGCAAATATAAGACCATTGCCTGAATACATAACATCTCTCGACAAAGGCATGTTTCGAACGTTGAAACAGCGAATGCCTCGGCCCAGACGTCCTACACATTTCCCACTTTTGTCGCTCTAACGACACATAACCTTCCCTTCCGCCCTTTATTATGCACATCTTGATCATTAACGGCCCCAATCTCAACTTAATAGGTCAACGCGAACCGCAGTGGTACGGAAATGTGTCTTTTGAGGCATTTCTGCAAGAACTGCAGTTGCGCTTTGCCGGTACGCATCTCGAATACTTTCAGAGCAACCACGAAGGCGCTCTGCTGGATTGCTTGCACCAATCCGGACCAAAAGCCGATGGCATAGTCATCAATGCAGGAGCATACGCTCATACGTCTATCGCTTTGGCCGACGCCCTGACGGCCGTAGATAAACCTGCGATAGAGGTGCATATCAGCAATGTGTTCGCACGCGAGCCTTTCAGGCACCATTCCTACCTCACCGCCCGCTGCCTCGGCGGCATCGTCGGGTTAGGATTAGAAGGCTATGCGTTGGCCATTGCCTACCTGCTGCGCAGCCTTTCCTCGCCGAAGTAAGCTCCTAATGGAGCTCAGCAAATTTAAACGCTCGTGCCTACCTTCGCGCGGCGAAGGTTCGCTATCCTGCGCTCCCACACCATTTCTTCCTTTCACAGAGTTTATTCGCATGCTGGTAAGACACATCAAACGCGTCGCGGTGCTAGGTTCTGGCCTGATGGGCACCGGTATTGCCGCCCATCTGGCGGGTTGTGGTTTCGAAGTTTTAATGCTCGATATTTTGCCGCCTGACCTTTCGGAAGCAGAGGCCAATAAACCCGAGGCGCGAAACCGCGTGGCGCAAAATGCACTGCAAAACGCGCTTAAGGCGAAACTCAACCCCTTCTACGACCTCAAGTTTGCTAGCCGTATCACAGTGGGTAACTTCGAAGACGACTTCCCAAAAATCAATGATTGCGATTGGATTGTGGAAGTTGTCGTCGAGCGGCTCGACATCAAGCGCCAGGTATTTGAGAAAGTAGAAAAATACCGAAAGCCTGGCACGCTGGTCAGCTCCAACACATCGGGCATTCCCATTCATCTAATAAGCGACGGGCGGAGCGAGGATTTCAAGAAGCACTTTCTCGGCACGCATTTCTTCAATCCGGTGCGTTACATGCGGCTGCTCGAGATTATTCCCACTGCTGACACGGACCCTAACGTGACAGCTTTTTTCATGCACTTCGGCGACGTTTTTCTGGGCAAACAAACGGTGCTATGCAAGGACACTCCAGCCTTCATTGCCAACCGCATCGGCGTGTTTTCCATGGCTAAAGTGTTCCAACTCACGCACGAACTCGGCCTGGATATCGCCACGGTAGACACGCTCACTGGCCCTGCTATTGGCCGCCCGAAAACGGGCACATTCCGACTGGCCGACTTAGTAGGCATGGACACCGCCGCGCACGTGATTAGTGGCTTGCGGCAGAACTGCCCTAACGACGAGCAATTGCAAGCGTTTGAGGTGCCTCAATTTCTGCAATTCCTCATTGAAAACAAGTTTTTCGGCGACAAGGCGGGCAAAGGGTTTTATCAGAAAACAGACCAAAAGGATGAAAAAGGGCGCTCGGTGGTATTAGCCCTCAACCTGCAAACGCTCGAGTACGCTCCCTCGCAAAAGACCAAACTGCCCATTCTCGACACACTCAAGCAAATAGACGAGCTACCGCGCCGCATTAAGACCATCTTCAAAAGTACAGACGCCGGTGCCGAATTGCTGCAGCGTCATTTCCTGAGCCTATTCGCTTACGCTTCGAACCGCATCCCGGAGATCAGCGATACGATCTATGCGATTGACGACGCTCTGCGCGCCGGTTTTGCCTGGGAGAAAGGTCCTTTCGAGTACTGGGACATAGTGGGCGTGGCCGAAGGCGTAGAAGCTGCTGAAGCGCGCGGCGAACGCATCGCTCCATGGGTAAAAGACATGCTGGCCGCCGGTCACACGCAATTTTACCGCTCTGAAAGCGGCAAACGCTTGTGCTACCAGCCGCTGACCAAGACCTATGAGCCCCTGCCGGGCGGCGAGGCGTTCATTGTGCTCGACGCTTACCGCAACCAAAAACCGGTGTTTCAAAATGCGGAATGCACCTTGCACGACATTGGCGACGGCGTGCTGTGCTTAGAGTTCCACTCTAAAATGAACGCCATCGGCGAGGGCATCCTGCGCGGCCTAAACGAGAGCGTGCGCATCGCAGAAGAACAAGGCTGGCGCGGCTTAGTCATCGGAAACAACGCGCCCAACTTTACGGTAGGCGCCAACTTGATGATGATTGCCATGATGGCTTACCAGCAAGAATGGGACGAGCTAAATATGGCGGTGCACTTTTTCCAACAGACGTCTATGCGTCTGCGCTACTCGAGCGTGCCGGTGGTGATGGCAACTCAAGGCTACGTCTTTGGTGGCGGGTGCGAGTTTGCCATGCACTGCGACGCAGTGGAAGCTGCAGCGGAAAGCTACATCGGCCTTGTCGAGGTAGGCGTGGGGCTGCTTCCGGGTGGTGGTGGCACCAAGGAGTTCGCCGTTCGCGCTTCCGATGCTTACAGCCGCGAAGGCGACGTGCAGATACCGACACTTATAGAAAAGTTTAAGACCATAGCCACAGGCCAAGTAGCCACCTCGGCCTTTCAGGCCTTCAACTACGGCTATTTGATGCCGCAGAAAGATCGGGTAGTGCTCAACACTGCCCGCAACATCGGAGAGGCTAAAGCCCGCGTGCTGGAAATGGCTGATGAATACGTGCAGCCCATTCCGCGAAAAGACATCTACGTGCTTGGCCGCACGGGCTTAGGCGCGCTCTACATTGCGGCGCATTCGCTCTACCTGGGCAATTACGCCACCGAGCACGACATCAAGATTGCCAAAAAAATCGCCTGGGTACTCTGCGGCGGCGACCTGACGGGAGCGCAACATGTCTCCGAGCAATACTTACTGGATTTGGAGCGCGAGGCTTTCCTCAGCCTGTGTGGCGAGCCGAAGACGCTGGAGCGCATCCAGCACATGCTCGAAACAGGCAAACCGCTGCGCAACTAATGCGCTGACAGTCATTTGGCTGAAGAAATCCGTGCAGATGAAGCGGGCGCATTGGAGGTATATCCGCTCCTTCCTCTGTTAGTACAGCCTTGGCGAGAGGCAGTGACCAACTTCCGCGCCATCTCTATGCCTGAGCGAATGCTGCGGTTTTCGGGTTTCTGAGCGTTTTCTTCTAAGAGCCTTTCCACCTCTTCGAAATGCCCCTCGCTCAGGATACGCTCCAGGTTGAACAAGTGCACGGTGCGAAAGCGTTCCATGGAGACCTCAAAGTCGGGCGCCGGCTGCAAAAACCACACGTATAGGGCACACAGCAGCAGGGCGCTCATGAACCCTGAAAAGCCCGACAGCATGAGCATCTTTAGCCCAAAACCGCCTTTTTGGAGACGCAGCCGCTCATAGTCCTGCTGGATGCGATGGCGGTCTTCGCGCAGCCGCCGTACCAGCTGGCGCTCTGTAAAAAGATCGTCGGCATAGCGCTGGCGCAGACTTTCCAGTTCTTGTTTGCACTTTTGCTCCCCCTGTTGAGCGGCTTGAAGCGCCTGCGTTAATTCAGCGAGCCGCACTTCAGGGTCTGGACGTATTTCCATAGTATGAGGCGTTTTTTCTGCGGACAAAAATACCTATGAGCGTTGACATCCTCGCTATTGGCGCCCACCCGGACGACGTGGAGCTGAGCGCATCAGGCACCCTGCTGCGTCAGGCCGACTTGGGGCATTCGTTTGGCCTGTTAGACCTCACACTGGGCGAGTTAGGCTCGCGCGGCTCGGCTGACGTGCGCACGCAAGAAGCTATGGCTGCCGCCCAGCTGTTAGGGGCGAGGTTTCGAGTGCAGCTCAGCCTGCCCGATGGCTTTTTTGAGTACTCGCGCGAGAGTTTGCTTTCAATCATTCGCGTCGTTCGGGAGCATCGCCCGCGCATCGTGCTGTGCAATGCCCCGAGCGACCGCCATCCGGACCATGGCAAGGCCGCCCGCTTGGCTGCTGACGCGTGCTTCTACGCCGGCCTGCTCAAAATAGAAACCTGCGATGCTGCGGGCAACCTGCAACAACCCTGGCGGCCTGTGTCGGTTTTCCACTACATTCAAGACCGGCACTTGACTCCTGATTTTGTGGTGGACATCACGCCCTATTTTGATCGGAAAATGCAGGCTATCCTTACTTTTCGCTCACAGTTCTACGATCCCGATGCGTCCGACGAAGGACCACAGACGCCCATTTCGAGCAAGGACTTTTTAGACTTTATGGAAGCCAAAGCGCGCGTATTTGGCCGCTCTGCCCAGGTGCGTTATGCCGAAGGTTTCCTTTGTGCGCGCATTCCAGCGGTGAGCGACCTTTTTGCTCTCTACTAATGCCCGCTCACTCGGGGTAGAGCAGGTATTTTTCCCGAATTTTTCGAAAGCATTCCAAATCGTCTCGCCAGGTAGCGCGGATATCGGCCTCAAAGCTGCCTTCTTCTATTTGCCGACGCAACGCATAAGTGCCTGCTAAGCGCTCAAAAAAACGGTTTTTTAAGAAAAAAGTTTCCTTCTTAGGGAACTCGCAATACATGTCGAGCAAGGGAGTCAAGTTGAGCGTTCGCTGAGCAAACAGGCTATCTACCGACAAAGAACGAAAGTCGAAACCGCGGCAGCGCTGCCCCTCTAAGGGGGGGTAATGGGAAGCCTGGTTGCGCCGAGGGATAAATTCTATGGCTACAGGTCCGGAGTAATCCGGATGCCCCACCACTTGAAAAGGCCAAGGAGTACCCCGCCCTACGCTAATAACCGTTCCTTCAAAAAAACACAACGACGGATACAGCAAGATGGCGCGCAAGTTGGGCAAATTTGGACTAGGCGGCACAGGCGGTTCGTAAAGCGTCCGGTGCGTGTAGTTTTCGCAAGGTACCACTATCAACGGTGGTGGTGTTGGGCCAATCCAGTATTCGCCCGCAAACAGTCGCGCCAGCTCTCCCACGGTACAGCCGTGCACCACAGGCAGCGGCGCTATGCCGACGAAAGAACGCAGCCGCATGTCGAGCACAGGGCCATCCACATAGTGCCCGTTCGGGTTGGGCCTGTCGAGCACAATGAGGGGTATCTGGTGCTCTCCGCAGGCCTCTATCAGATAGAACAAGGTGGAGATGTAGGTGTAAAATCTCGCTCCAACGTCCTGAATATCGAAGATGACGACTTCCACTCCGGCCAAATCGTCAGCGCTGGGTTTGTATTTCTTTCCGTAAAGCGAGACGATGGGCACTCCGCTATGCGGGTCAATGCCATCAGCAAGGCGCTGGCCATCGGGAGCGCTACCGCGAAAGCCATGCTCCGGAGCAAAAATGCGCAATAGGCATACGTTGTTGGCTAGAAGCGTATCCACGAGGTGGGTTGGGCCTACGCGGGAGGAATGATTGACCACGAGGGCCACCTGCTTATCAAGCAAGAGAGGCAAGTATGCTTCCATCCGCTCGGCCCCTACACGCACGGCCGCCTGCGCCCACAAGTTGCCAGCCACCGCTGTCAAGAGCAAAATTATCCAACACTTCCAGCCAGTCATACTTCTCCCTTTGAGCGGTGAAAGAACGGCATTCTTGTCAGTATGCCTACCGTTTTTGTCTCTTAAGCGAATGCTCTTCACCTTTTCTGGGCTTTTGCTGTTTATTGGTCGCATGAAAATAGGCGTTGTTTGCTACCCCACTTACGGCGGCTCTGGCGTAGTTGCCACGGAATTAGGTCTTGGCCTGGCCCGCAAAGGCCATGAGATCCACTTCATCACTTATCGGCCACCGGTGCGGCTGGGGCATTTTCACCAGAATGTCTTCTATCATGAGGTGGACTACGAGGACTATCCGCTGTTCGAGTACCCGCCCTATGACACGGCATTGGCTTCGACCATTGTGGACGTTGTTCAATACCAGAACTTGGACCTGCTGCACGTGCATTATGCCATTCCGCATGCTGCTGTAGCCTACATGGCCAAAAAAATCCTGCTGACCCAGGGGCGCTACGTGCCCGTTATTACTACCCTACACGGCACTGATATTACGCTGGTGGGTGCCAACCGTACCTTCGCTCCGGTGGTGGAATTCAGCATCAACAAAAGCGACGGCGTTACCGCCGTTTCACAAAGCTTAAAGGACGATACCTTGCGGTTGTTCCATATCCAACGCGATGTGCGCGTGATTTACAACTTCATTGACTTTGAGCGCTTTCGGAAAGTGGACAAGGACCATTTCAAAAAAATTATCGCTCCGGAGGGCGAGCGTATCATTGCGCATACATCCAACTTTCGCAAGGTGAAGCGCGTAGAAGATGTGGTGCGCATCTTCCAGCGCATTCGCGAGCGCGTTCCTTCTAAGTTACTCATGATTGGCGACGGCCCAGAACGCCCTAACGCCGAGCGCCTTTGTCGCCAGTTGGGCATCTGCGCCGACGTGCGTTTCTTGGGCAAACAAGATGCCATCGAAGAGCTACTGGCCATTTGCGACCTCTTCCTCATTCCCTCGGAGAACGAAAGTTTTGGTTTGGCTGCCCTGGAGGCCATGGCCTGCGAGGTGCCGGTCATTTCCTCCAACAGTGGCGGTTTACCCGAAGTCAATGTGCACGGGCAAACGGGGTTTCTCAGCGAGCCCGGCAATGTGGAAGAAATGGCCCATTATGCCATTCAACTACTCACCAACGAGCCTCTTCTTCAGAAGTTTCGGAGGAATGCTTTGGCTCAGGCCAAGCGTTTTGACCTGAACCTCATCCTGCCAGAATACGAGGCCTACTACACCGAAATCCTGGAAAATAGCCAGATAAAAGTAGAATAACTGCCCCACCCAATGTTGCGCATTGCCATTTCTCCCACCTCTGTCGGCCGCTGGCAAGGCCACCAGGTGCAGGCAGCCCTGCAAGTGGCTGGCGTTGCTTGTTCGCTTGTCGAAAGTGAGTACTCCCTGGAGCACGCTCTACTTCGAGGTGACGCCGATGCTGCAGCCTGTTGGTTGAATGAGTGGCAGCCCTTCACTGGTCAGGAGGCTTTGGCCGTGACGGCCATCGTATCCCGCAAATATCCCTTCGATGCTTTAGTGTGGCGGTCAGCAGCAGCAGACCCTAAACAGGATTTTTTTCTGAAAAGAGAAGCCCTAGTGTTGAGCAGCACGGACCTGCAAAAGGCCCAAATTGTCGAGCATCGGCCCGACTGGCATTGGCTTGAGTTTTCTGGAGGCCTTTCAGGGGCGCTTCATCAGCTTCGCAGTGGCTCTGCCGATGCTTTGTTAGTTGCCGAGGCTGACCTGCGCGCGCTCGAGACCGACCTCTCAGGGTGTTCGTTGGCGGTGTTGCACCCTCGCGAGTGCACTCCTTTGCCTGGGCAAGGAGCTTTGGTTTGTCTGGCTCGACGCGAAGATGCGCCTGTGCGCCGCCTGCTGCAGCACATTCACCAGCCAAGTATCTCCGCCTGCACCAACGTGGAGCGACACCTGCAGCGCGCCTTGCACGAGCGGTTCCCCAAAGCAGCTTTAGGAGCCTTCGTCGAGCGCGATGATAATCGGTATTTTCACCTGTTTGCCGCTGTTGCGCTGCCCGGTGAAGCGGTGCAACGCCTTATCCTCTCGCACTCTACGCATGCGGAACTCGTCGAGCATGCTTTGGAGCGCATCCTTTAGCCTGCGGGGCGTGGGTCACGCACCTGGAGATAGGCGTAGGCCAGCTCCAGGCCGCGCACCTGAGCTTCCACATAGCGATAAAGAGACTCATAGTCCTCGCGGGCGTATTTTAAAAAGCTGGAAGCCTGCCCATAAACCGACGGCAGAGGAGAGCGCCGAAGAAGGTAGTAGCCGTCCAGGAAGTCGCGCACACCGCCCGAAAGAATGAGACTTTGCGCTCGAAGACCTATGCCCTCATCGGCGCAGAGGCTCCGAACGAAGTCGAGCATGTCTTCTGCCGTATGCCCTACAAGGGCGAATTTTTGAAAAATCTGGCGCTTTTCTGGCGTGCTGCGCAGCAACTCCAATTGGGCAAAGTTGGTGCCACCAGCGGCACCAAATTCGATGGCTGCCAAAGGCAGCTGCAAGAGCGCGCGCAGACTGGACGGCCCCATTCCTTGCCCGACTTCCTTAACGGCCACCGGGAAAGAAACACGCTCGAGCAGCTCGGCGATGGTTTCCGAGGGCGGGCGTTTGAAGCGATCGCCTTCAGGCTGCATAGCCTCCTGCATCGGGTTGACGTGTACAAACAGGCCGTCGGCGCGCAGCCGCTCGACGAGAGCCTCTAAAGTGTCTATTTCATTGCGCTCTAACAAGATTTCAACCTGTGCTACACCCAGGTTGGCCAACAGCGGCAAATCGGGGCCTAACGCCTCGCGCACATCAAAATCAGCCAAAAACTCGTCGCTGTAAAGCAACTGGCGGCAAGAGCCTAATCCCATGCCCATGCCAAAGGCCGCACAGGCGCGAGCGAGATGGTGGTTGATGGTGCGCGCCAGGGCGGTGCCGCCTGTCATGGACGACACCCAGATGGGGGTGCGCAGGGTTTTCCCCAACAGCGTTACCTTCGGCAGGCTACCCGGCTCTGGGTGGGCGCTCAGCAACGGCTCATAGTAGAAACGGCGGTCTAACGCCAAGCGATCCACCTGACTTTGAAAAGCCAATTCGATGTGATCTTGCTTGCGCGAGACCGCCGTAGGATCAGGAGTTTTGGACTCGGCAGACATGGACGAAAAGAGAAAGAAGAGAAAAAATCATAATTCAAACAAAGCCAGCGCTTGTAGGGTTTTGAAAAATAATTTGCTGGTCGGAAGTCCTTCGTGCCCTTTGAAGCGTTTTACCGCAGCAAAAATTTTCATTTTCAACAGAAAGTGCTTCCATTTGCAGGGGCGGTGGCAAGCGCCAGCCGAAAAAAGCCAAAAAACGACCACATCCATGACTATACAGCGCCTTACGTGGCTTATCGGACTGTGTCTACTGGGCTGGAAAAGCCAGGCCCAAGACCCGCTCTTTTCCCAGTTTTACGCTGTACCTCTCCAGCTAAACCCTGCCTTTGTGGGTAGCAGCCACGCACCGCGCGCAGGTATGGCCTACCGCAACCAGTGGACGGGCTTCGACAATGCCTATCGCACCTACGCCGTGTTCTACGAGCAAAGCATTGAGCGCCTTAACAGCGGCGTGGGCTTCCATGTGGAGGGCGACGACGCCGGCAATGGCATCTTGCGCACCTTGCGCGCTTCAGCGCTCTTTTCTTATCGGCTGCAGATGACGGAGCAAATAGCGGTCAAAATTGGCGCCGAAGCAGGTCTGCAACAGGCTGCACTGGCCTGGGACAGATTGGTTTTCCCCGACCAATTAGACCCCATCCAAGGACCAGTTATCACCACCTCAGAGCTGCGTCCCGACCAATTGAACAAATCGCTGCTCGACC
>Ga0101944_10004663_pt1 | contig 16597 bp, 10 predicted proteins | sample DewCreD2012metaG_FD_75245 | JGI IMG/M metagenome (GOLD analysis project Ga0101944, IMG submission 75245) | Hot spring sediment bacterial and archeal communities from British Columbia, Canada, to study Microbial Dark Matter (Phase II) - Dewar... ...
CGGGATGGACTCGCTGCTTTCCATCGTGCAGATGCCGGGTGGCGTCCCCGTCGGCACGCTGGCGATCGGCAGGGCCGGGGCGGTGAATGCCGCTCTGCTGGCCGCGGCCATTTTGGCGCTTACACGCCCCGACCTTCAAAGCAGGTTGGAAGAGCTCCGCGAAAACACAGCGCGCGAGGTGCAATCGTGTCCGGATCCTCGCACCGCCGGGTGAGAACAGTCGGCATTCTTGGAGGGGGACAGCTGGCCAGGATGCTGGCTCTGGCCGGCATTCCTCTGGGGCTGCGCTTCGTGTTCGCTTCACCTCAGCCGGGAGAATGCGCCTTCGAACTGGGCCGCGCCGTTGTAGCGGACTGGCGCAGCGTGGAGGCGGACCCCGGCGTTCTGGCGGAGGCGGATGTCGTCACGTGGGAGTTCGAGAACATCTCGCTGCGCGCCTTGCGGCGGCTGGAGAAGATCCTGCCGGTATTTCCCTCTCCGGAGATCCTGGCGGTCAAGCAGGACAGGCTCCGCGAGAAACAGGTCTTCTGCAGCCTGAACATCCCGACGGCGGACTTCGCGCCTGTGGATACCGCTGAGGACGCGAAAAAAGCTGCGGAGGTTCTTGGTCTGCCCCTTGTGCTCAAAACGCGGGCCCATGGATACGACGGTAAAGGCCAGGTGGTTGCACGGGATGTTTCGCATCTCGAAGAAGCCGTGTCGCGGGGAGGCCATCTTCTGGCGGAGCGGTTTGTGCCCTTCGACCGCGAACTTTCAGTGGTGGGCGTGAGAACGGCTGATGGATGCCACAGGTTCTATCCGGTGACGGAGAACATCCACAGAGAGGGGATCCTGAGGGTGTCCCGGTGCCGGCCGGACGATCCGAAATGGGATGAAGCGTCGGAGTATGTGCGGCGCCTCATGGACTACTTCGGCTATACGGGCGTGCTCGCCGTGGAATTCTTCGAAAAAGACGGGGGCCTCTTGGCGAACGAGTTTTCGCCCCGTGTTCACAACACCGGCCACTGGACCATTGAAGGTGCCGAGACCAGTCAGTTCGAGAATCACTTGCGGGCTGTGGTGGGGTGGGAGCCCGGCAGCACCGCTCCTGTCGCCTACGCCGCGATGGTGAACTGCATCGGGCACCTGCCGGCGCCGGAAGATGTCGTCCGGATTCCCGGCGCGCACCTGCACATCTACGGCAAGGCGATCCGGCCGCGCCGGAAGGTGGGGCATGTCACCGTCCGGGCCGACTCCCGGGCGGTACTGGAGGAGCGCCTGCAAGCGGTCGGCCGCCTGCTTGATGAGCCCGTATAGGCTGCCAGCACAGCAGTCGCTGCCATCAGACAAACAGAGGCCCGGGCGCTACAAGCACCCGGGCCTGATTAAAATGGTGGAGCTGAGCGGATTCGAACCGCCGACCTCTTCCGTGCGAAGGAAGCGCTCTCCCAACTGAGCCACAGCCCCAGAACCGCTGGCGGCCTCCCGCCCAGAAACACGTCATTTCCGCAAAGGGATGTGTCTCCTCAAGCGGGCCGCCGGCCGATGACTGACTCGCGGGATTCTACCGGAACCCCGCTCCAGCCATCTTTACGCCGACTATTATAGCACAGAGTCACCAGCCCGCCAGCAGCGGTTCTGCCGGGGCCTACTCGCCCTGCCCAAGGGTGAAGCCGGGCTCGCCGTCATAGCTATACAGGTTCTCCGTCTTGATGACGTCCAGACCTGCTTCCGTCAGGCACCCCAGAAGCTCCAGGCATTTGCGGTAACTGTCCGCGGGGCGGTCGAAGCGGAACCGGCACCGCCAGTGGTCCGTGCAGAAAGTCTCAGGCAGACCCTCGGGATACACCTTCACACCGCGGTTGGTGATCAGCGACAACTCGGTTCCGGGTGGAGTGGCGGCCAGCAGCCTGCTCGCAAGCGTCTCCGCATTCCGGCCCGCTTCATCCCAGAACAGGAAGACGTCTATCCCCACCAGCTCCCGGACTGAACCGGGCGGGCTGGAAAGCGAGACAGCCACCGGTGTATTCCGGTACTGCACCGGCGTCAGCAGACGCGGGTTCTTCCCGAGCCTTGCGATCACGGCGTCGGCGAACGCTGTGGTTCCGACTTCCTCAGTGCTCAGGCCCTCTCTGTAGATATCCGGGGTATGGATCCCGTCCTCAATGGCACAGAGCCAGGCGTTCTTGATGGTCTGCGCGGTGTCGCCCAGGCCCAGATGAACCAGCATCTGCGTGGCTGCGATCAACAGCCCGGATGGATTGGCCACACCCCGGCCCGCTATATCCGGAGCGGAGCCGTGCACCGCCTCGAACATGGCCGCCTGCTCTCCGATGTTGGCTGACGCGGCAAGTCCGATGGAGCCTGTCAACTGAGCCGCAATGTCGGAAAGGATATCGCCGTACAGATTCAGAGTCACGATGACATCGAACGTCTCGGGGCTTGCCGCCAGCCGGGCAGAGCCGATGTCAATGATCATGTGATCGCTTTCGATGTCCGGATACTCCGCGGAGATCTCGTCGAACACGCGGTGAAACAGGCCGTCCGTGAGCTTCATGATGTTGTCCTTTGTCATGCAGGTGACACGGCGGCGGCCAAAGGCGCGGGCATATTCGAAGGCAAAGCGGACGATCTTTTCGCATCCGGGGCGCGATACCAGCTTCAGAACCTGGGTGACCTCAGGGGTCTGCCGGTGCTCGATCCCGGCGTAGAGATCCTCTTCATTCTCCCGGATGATCACCAGATTCATCCCGGGGTGGGGGGAGGCGATGAAGGGATTGTACGCCTTGCACGGCCTCACATTGGCGAACAGGTTCAAGGTCTTGCGGATGGTGACGTTGACGCTCTTGAAGCCCTTTCCCTGAGGAGTTGTCACCGGTCCTTTCAACAGACACCCCGCGGCCCGGATCTTGTCCCAGGCATCGGAGGGCACACCCGACGTGATGCCGCGGCGGTAGACGGTCTCGCCAAGCTCCACAAAATCGTAGTCCAGAGGAGCGCCGGCCGCATCGAGAATCCGCAGCACAGCTTCCGTGATCTCCGGCCCGATGCCATCGCCGGGCGCCACCACACACCGTTTCCTGTCGCTCACGGGTTTGTCAGTATCCTTTCGTCTAGAGAGTCCGGTTTGGCGGGACGAGGTGTACACTCTTTACCGGCCCCGCACCGAAAGCGAGAAACGCTCGCCAGCCGCTGCCTTGTTCCCGTCGAATGCAAAGAGGAATCCGGGGAACGTCAGCCGAGGAACCGTCGGCGTAGAGCTGCTTGGAGCAGAAGATCGGCCACCTTGGCAGTCTGACCGGTTTCGAGCGACTCGCGGAGCCTGCGCGTCAGCTGTACATGCTCCTCGTCAGGCTCCCACTTCAGTCCAGCCCGGCCGATGGCGGCCTTCAGATCCTCCGTCAGGAACGGGCTTTCCGGATCGGTGTAACGAAGCGCATCCGTCAGCTTAGCGCGGAACGAAGGATAGACTGAATCGAGGAATTCCAGATCCCGGTCGCTCAACGACTCCAGTCCGATGAGCTCCGGAGGGCAACCCAGAGAATATAGCGCGCAGGTGAAAGAGATGGCTCGCGGCAGGCTTACCCCGTCCAGTTCGCGCGCATATCCGAACAGCCCTATGTGGAGCTTGCGCGCCCGCCTTGGCGGAACGAATCTTGCCACTGCGTTGATGGACGGAGCAAGCTCCACGACCCGGCGGCGATATGCGCTGCTGTAGACCTCGATAAGCGCCTGCGCCCGTTCTGCGTCCACGGCAACCGGGGTTCCGATGGTTCTGTCTTTCAAAAACGCGCAAGCACGGCTTACCTCTGCCACCGGATAGTCGAACTTGAACGCCGACTGGATGGTGAACGTCACCACGCTGGGATACTCCGCGCTGACGCGCTCGACCGTGCGCGGGCTGAGCCCCCCGCGGAACGGAGCTGAGCCCATCCCGATGATAGGGCAGATGGGAATCCCTCTCTTCTCGCCGGCCTCATGCAGTTGCTGCAGGGCCACCTTGTTGGCGAGCGCCGCGGCAGCCAGGCCGTAATTCATCGCGGTGTCGGACCGCGCAAGGAACACCCGCTGGTATTCCACTTCCTTCCCGTCCAGGTATTCCGTGAGGATGTCGCCGGCCCTGAGCATTGTGGGAATGTCCTCGAACAGCGGGATGACATTGATCCGCGCCGGCCCGAAGTCTCCGATCCACTCGGCGACTGTAATATCGCCTTCGCACATCGGCCTGTGTTGCCGTCCGATTATGAATTCCTCGTAGTAGTTGAAGACCCGGTTCAGGCAGCGTGCCGACGTGGTCATCGGGAGGATGACTTCGAAGATGGGAGGCGGGGCGTCGTCGCCGTAAAAAGCCCGGGCGGCGTCGAAGGAGCGGGGGATGCTTTCGAGCGTCTCCAGAAGGATCTTGGCCTCAGCGCGCTCAACGGACGGGTTCGGCACCCGCACGGTGAGCCGCAGATCGCGCCCCAGAACGTTCTGACGGAAGAACTCCGGGTAGAAGGTCAGAAGCTTCTTCACGACGTGCGGGTCAATCTCTTTCCCCTCGACGTCCCACATCTGCTCATCGCAGCCCAAGTGCGAATAGCAGTAGAACGCCTCGCGAATCTCATCTTCGCCGGCGAGGACGGGAGAAGAGGCAAAAAATGGCACGGAAGCATTATCCGGATGCTGCGTGCTCATGCAGCGGGTAACATTCATCCGAAAGAAACCTCTGGGATTGTGGTTGCGGCCTGCCCGGAGATTAGCCGGGGCCAGGGACCGGTGTTGATGAGTATATACCCGCCTGCTGAGGGCAGGGAGGTCTGGCAAGGGAAATTAGGCGCGGGAAACTCTACGCGGGAGAAGGATCACGATGTCGAACGATGGGTGCGATATCCAGCCGATGGAGCGTCTAAGCCTGGACGCCGCTGAACTGATGCGCGCGTATCCGCCGCGCATCCGGCACAGGAACAAGCTGGCGGTATTCGAGATCGCCCTGCCTCATGGCGCCGAGCCAGGCGGGCGGATCGAATATTCCCGGTGGGCTCCTGTACCTCTGCCGGAGACGGTCCCGGTCCGGCGCGCTCTGGATATCACCGTCGCTAAACCGGGGTTTTACGACTACCAGCCGCATCTTTCACCACCCGGCATGGAGTGGCACGTCAACTTCGCGGATCCGGACCTTTTTGTGGCATACGGATCCGGTCTGTTCGCGCAGGACGAGATGATGTGCGCGGAGCATCCGGTTCTCGGCTCCGTGAGGGAGGCGGTCCTGGAGAGATTCGCCAGCGCCCTGACGGAAGAAGACGGGCAGCCAACTCCTGTGCTGGTAGCCGGAGCCGAGCGGCGTTGCCGGATAGACACCTCCCCGGACCTGGCCGCGGGGCGTCCGGAAGGCCTTTACGGACGAAGGTTCGCGGCAGCCGACCTGGAGACGGTCCGCCGGGCTACTGTCCCCATTGTCCCGCCAACCATTACCAACGTTCTGGCGATCGCCGCGCCGTCCTATGGCCACGGCCGCTACACCCCGGAGGAGATCCAGCAGATTCTCCTGACGGCGTTTACAGGCTTCCTTGTGGCCAGGCTGGAAAGCGAGCGCCTGGCCGGCGAAACGGTTCCTGTAGCCGTGCACACTGGGTTCTGGGGCTGTGGGGCCTTCGGCGGGAACCGCCTGTTGATGACCATCCTGCAGATCCTCGCCGCAGCAATGGCCGGGCTGGACGCTCTGGTATACTTCACGGCTGACGCGGCAGGTGGGAACGACTTCCGAACGGCCGTGCAGCTTCTCCGGGAGCGGGTGGCGCTGGAGGACGCGGTTCCGCTGGCTGAAGTGATGAAGGCAGTGGAAGGCCTGGGGCTCCGGTGGGGCACAAGCGACGGTAACTGACCTCGAAACTTTTTGAAATTCCGCTGAAAAAGCTCTTGCACGGCGGCGAGGGATGTGGTAGCCTGACTTGTGGGAGCGCTCCCACAGCGGTGTGGGAGCAGAGAAGGAGAAGGCCGTGAGCCGCGCTCTACGGCCGTGGAAGCGATGTGGCGCATTCTGCTGGCGGTCATACTGGCAGCAGCGCCGTGCGGACCTCTGGCCGCCGCCCTGCTGGTCAATGCCGGGTTCGAGACCGGAGACGGTGGCACGCCTTCGGATCCCCTCTACTGGACGGAGTATGGTCCAGACCTGACCGGAGAACGCTCTTCTGCTTTCAAGCGCTCAGGAGGATGGTCGGCAAAGCGGTGGACAGGAGGTGACTATCAGGAGTACGGGTATTATCAGGACTTCCCGGCCATCCCGGGCCGGGAGTATCGTCTTACCGCCTGGCTTTACAGCCCGTCCTCGGATCCGCTTTCCGGCTCCAGCTACGCCTGCCTGAAACTGGAGTTCCTGTCACCGGGCGGCGCGATGCTGCTGCAACGGGAAAGCCTACGTCTCACTACCTCCAACGCCGGATTCGAGGAGTATCTGGTCTCAGCGGTAGCCCCTCTGGGCGCCACGAAGGGCCGGGTGGTCTACGCTGTGGGCGCGGGGTCCGCTCCGCACGGCGGGGCAGCCTACTGCGACGACGTTACAGTTGAAGATCTGGGACCGCTGCCGGCATCCGATGACGCCTTGCTGGAAGAGCTCCAGAGAAGGGCCTTCCGTTTCTTCTGGGACGAGGCCGGTCCCCTCGGCCTGATCAAAGACCGGGCAGACAACTTCCGGCAAGACCGCTACCAGCATTCCAGCATCGCATCCGTGGGGTTCGGACTGGCGGCGATCTGCGTGGCCGAAGAGCGGGGCTGGATCTCACGGGAGCAGGCTCGCCAGCGGATCACGCTGACGTTGGACACGCTGGCAACGAAGGTCCCCCGGCAGCACGGATTCTTCCCCCATTTCCTGGATACACGAACGGGACAGCCGTCTCCGGGAACGGAATACTCCACCATTGACACCGCGATCCTGCTCTACGGAGCCCTGTTCGCCGGGTCCTGGTTCGAGGATCGCTACGGAGACGCTTCCATCCGGCAGGCGGCCGAGGCTCTGTACCACGCCGTCCAGTGGCCCGTTCTGCATCCGGGCAGCAGCATTTACAGTGAATACTGGATGATGGACCTGCTGGCCATCGGCTCGCCGACATATCCGCTGCCGCCCTCCGTGTGGGACGCGTTCAGCCGCAACTTCCAGGACAATCTGGCCACCCGTCCGGCTGACCGGTCATATCCCAGGTTTTTCTATCCGGTGCTGTTCGTGCACCAGTATCCGCAGCTGTTTCTGGACATGCGGTTCCGGCGCGACGCCCACACTGCAGACCTGACCTACTACGAGAGCACCCGGAACCACACCCTTTCGAACCGGCAGTACTGCATTGACCACTCCGTGTTCGCCGGGTTCGCCCATCCTCGCTTCCAGACCTACTCGGAGCATTGCTGGGGGCTGACCGCCGGAGATGGACCGGATGGATACCGGGACTACGGCGAGGCGCTTCCATGGCTGCCGGAGCCGCAGGGCACCTGGCTTCTGGACGGGACTGTCCTGCCGCACGCTCCTGGTGGCTCCGTGGCTTTCGCTCCGGAAGTCTGCATCCCTGCGCTGCGCTGGATGGCGCAGACCTATGGACATCGTATCTGGGGGCGTTACGGTTTTTCGGATGCGTTCAATGTGGACCGGAACTGGTGGGCGGATGATGTCATCGGCATAGACCTGGGCGCCATATTCCTGAGCATCGAAAACTACCGGAGCGGCAGCATCTGGCGATGGACGATGCGAATCCCCGCCATCCGGCGCGCGCTGGCGCTGACCGGTTTCGTCACCGGGCGGCAGGCTGCCCTTGAGGATTTCGAGTCCGCGCCTCCGGGTGTCTGGGGATCCGGGTGCGAGAGCGAATGGGGAACGGGATTCCTTTCTTATGAGGAAACCGGGAGCAAGGGCCAATTGCCGGGCAGCCGCGTTGCCCGAATAACGGCCAGCACGCCCGGAGGCGGAGCGGGAATCTGTCTGGGATCGCTGGATCTGACCTACACGGACCTTCTGGTCTTTTTCATCCGAGGGCAACAGGGTGGGGAGCGCCTCACGCTGGCGCTGCGGGACTGCGATGGCCGGGAAGCTGCAGTTCCGCTGACGGAGGAGCACCTATCGCAGGGAAGCATTGGCACGGAGTGGCAGGTTGTTTCTGTGCCTCTCCGGGCTTTCTACGGCATCCGCAGACCGTGCGCAGAGCGGCTTGCATTCCTGCTGCAGGAACCCGGGTCGGTCTTGGTTGACGGTGTGGCGTTCAGCGGCGCGCACCCGGACGCCCCGGCCGTGCCACTCTCCAGTCCTGGTTATGTGCGCAGCCTTCCTTCCGGAGTGTCTGTGGCGCTCGAAAACCTCATTGTAACGGACGATTTCGGACCGTTCTTCTACGCTGCCCGCCCGGATCGCGCGTCAGGGATACGGGTTCAGCCGGGAGGCGGCTTCACCCCCGGGGACCGCATTTCAATCCGTGGAACGGTGGGGAGCGTAGATGGTGAGTCGGCGGTTTTCGCGGCAGAGGTCTCCCGGCAGGGCAGGGTAATACCTCTCCAGCCGGTCGCAATGAGTGCCGCCGGTATAGGCAAGACCGGCCCCGATCCCTTGGGACTCCGGGTTCGTTCCTGGGGGCAGGTGTCTGGTCTTGAACAGGATGGATTCCGTCTCCGGGACGGTTCGGGACGGGAGTTGGCGGTCATCGCGCCGTCTCTTCCGAAACCGGCGCCCGGAGCATTTGTCATCGTGACGGGTGTTGCGGGGCGCCGGGATACAGCGCAGGGTTCGCAACCTGTGCTGCGCATCCGGTCCCCGTGGGACGTAGAGGTAGTGCAGTAGGCTCGGTGCGTTGAAGTCCTGGCGGATGCGCGCCGCGCGGAAAGGAGAGGATGCTGATGAGGAGCTGCAAAGGACTCATCTGGATGACACTGCTGGCGCTGGCAGTCTCGCTGCCGGTGGCGGCTGAGAACCTGTTGCTGAACCCCAGCTTCGAGGTGGATCCGGTGGAAGACGGGCTGGCCGCCGGCTGGGCGAAGTATCGCTCTGGCGATGGCATTGACGGCTGGCTGAAGCCGTGGTCCGGCCCCGAGAACGACTGGGTGGCTGTCATCGGCCAGTGGCAGCCTGGGCAGTGGGCATTCTGGGGACAGAGTGCGCCCTGCGTTCCCGGCCGGATCGTCACCTTCCGGGCGTGGACCGGTGGCTTCCCCGGGTTCAACGGGTCCACGAAGGTGAAGCTGGAGTTCTACTACCCGAACCAGGAAGGTGGCTCGATGGCCATCTCCACGGCGGAGAGCTCATCCATCACGGGACCGCACGGGTGGCGTTTACAGGAGGTGTCTGTGGTGGTTCCTCCGCAGGCCATCCGGGTGCGCGCTATGCTCTGGGTGGACGGAGCTCCATCAGCGCCGGCCAGCGGAAGCGCCAAGTTCGATGACGCCTGGCTGGAGACGGACGGCATCCCGCCACGGGTGACGCCGGGCGAGGTCAACGGGTTGCCGGACAACACTCTGGTCTGGTTGAAGTGGCCGGTGGTGGTGAAGGACAACGGCAGCGACGCGACCCGGACGGACTGCTATGTGACGGGCTACGGCCGCGAGGGTACCTGCCGGGTGGTTTCGTCGAATCCCATTATCAGTAACGGCGTGCCTGTTGCGGTCCGGCCCGGTGTCATGTTGCACGTGCTTGGCACTGTGCAGACGGTGAACGGCGAAAAACGCCTGAACGCCATAGATATCGTCCCCACCAACTGGGACGGGCCGTGGCCCAGGCAGATCGGGATGACATCCAAGTCTATGGCGCTGCCTCCGAACCCGTCCGGGCAGATTGTCCGGCTTGTCGGAAACGTCAGCGGCACGGCTCCTGACAAGAGCTTCGTGTACGTGGACGACGGAGCGAACGTACCGGGCGAGGTTGGATACACGGGGGTCAGGGTTCCCTATCCGGGCAGCCCGGACGACTATCCGGCCATCGGAGACACGGTCGCTGCTACAGGTGTCCTCTGGCTGGAGCAGGGAGCCGGCGGAAAGCGTCACCCCGTGCTGTATACCCGGCGCGCCACGGACTTCAGCATCATCAGCATCGGCAGCGGAGGCATCGGGCGGAACCTGCTGCTGAATCCCGGCTTCGAAGAAGGCGCGGCGAACTGGGACCGCTCACCCCAGAGCGTTGCCCCGGAGCGCTGGGCAGCCCGCTCGGGCAGCTGGGGCATGGCGTTCTACGCCTGGGACACCTACGACCAGGTCTTTGTCGGCCAGAGGGTCCGCAACATCGTGCCTGGCGCCTCTTACTCCTTCAGCGCCTACATTCTGAAGGAGGTCAACCACGTGGGCAACGTGGTTATGGAGGTGCACTGGTTCGATGCGGACGGCAATGAGATCCTCCCCGCGGTGGAAGTGCCTGTCGCCGCGGCAACCACGTGGCAGCAGTTCACTGTGCCTGTCGTGGCCCCTGCCGGGGCCTCCGAGGGGAGTTTCGTCATCCGGAACGTGGATCATCAGCCTGCGCCGCCGCCCGGGCAGCTTCAGGCGGTGATGATTGACGACGTGGTGGTGAAGATGACCGCCACGCCCTGATGACCATCGGAAAGGCTTGGGGAGGCGCGCCGTGGTCAACAGCACAGGGCGCGGTGCGCTCCCCGGGAAGATCGGCGACGTGCTCGCCGGAACAGCAGAAGCAGGCCTTCCGGAGCGCTAAAGCACTCGGGAAGCTGCCAGTCTCAACGAGACAAGGAGGAAAGACAGATGGGTAAGTGGTTCTGGCTCTGCTCGCTGGCGCTGGTCCTTGGTGTCAGCTGCGCGGCGGACGCTTACGGGCCGGTCAGCTCGATTGATTCGGCCAAGATCTATCAGTACGTGTGGAAAGACGATCCGGACTCCACGCTGACGGTGGTGAACAACTATCCGTCCTACATCAGCTTCCGCGATGAAAACCTGGACGGCGACGGTCAGGGCGGAGAGTATGCGAACCGGCATGTCTGGAGGTTCTCGGCAGACGGTGGGGCAACTCCGTTCGAGTTCGGGAACACCACCTATTTCGAGTACTTCGTAGACCTGAAGGTGCAGGGTGACCCCACGACGGGGAAGCATCACGAAGCGGGCATCTTCTTTGACTATCGTGGCTGGGACGGCGTGCTGATGGTTAAGACCAACGGCGAGATCGCCGCCTTCGGCTATGTCCTTCCGTTCTATGCGTTCCTGGATCCGTACACGCCGGGCGAGTGGGTCCGCATCGGGGTGAAGTACTTCAAGGATCCGGCCGACGGCAAGAACAAGATCCGGTATTACGCGGGCTCCGCGCAGAGCCCCGCCCTGGCGTTCGGAAACCTGGAGGGGGGCATCATTGACGGAACGACCATCGGGGGCTACGGACAATTCCAGATCGCTCCCGGGGTCCAGTCCAACTTCGGCATGGCGGAGTGGGGCAACATTCACATTGTGCCGGAGCCGGCATCGCTACTGGTGCTGGCCGCCGGCGTGGCAGGCCTGACCCTGCGCCGCAGGCGCTAGTGCTCCGGTGGGAGGGGCGGCCGGTCCCGTCCGGCCGTCCCTCCTGTAATCCCGGTGCCTTCAGGAATGCCGCAACTGCTCCGTGACCGCCACGGCGAAGCTGAGACGCCTCTGGCAGCCGTCCGGGAGAAGGGCGGGTGCAGATCGCAAGCGGAGGCTGAACAATGAACCGCAAAGCATTCACGCTTATTGAACTGCTGGTGGTGATCGCCATCATCGCGATCCTCGCTGCCATCCTGTTCCCGGTTTTCACCCGGGCCCGGGAGAGCAGCAAGAGGTCGGCGTGTCTGTCCAACTGCAAGCAGCTCGCCTCTGCAATGCAGATGTACATTGATGACTGGAAAGGCCGCTTCCCGTCGTTCACCTACAGTGAGCAGTGGAAGCAGCTGGAGCCGCAGAACATCGTCTCGTACACGAAGAGCGAAGACGTCTTTCACTGCCCTGGCGCCACGGATATCAACAGCGCGCGGGTTCCGCCGAGAAACACCAGTGAAAACTGGAAGAACTACTTCGGCCGCAACATGGGCAGCCCGGCTCAGTGGAAGTGGACGGACTACAAGATGATGGACAACGGCTATCTGCCGGGGATGAGCGCCTCCGAAGTGCGCTCGCCTGTGTGGCTGGTCGTCTGTATTGACAACACGGATTGGTGGCCGCGGCATCCTCGGGGTACGGCGGCGAAGAATTATAACGATGGAGGGAGCAATATCGCCTTCCTGGACGGACACGCGGCGCATTTCCTGAAGGAACGCTACAACGACGGCAACAAGCGCTCCGGTCCTGATGTGGACGACGCGGGAGCTACGCCTTTCTGGAACTGGGGGCTTCCCCGGGAGTACTGGATTCCGGAATGATCCCTGCGCTGCTGGCACTGATGCTCGGGGTATCCGCTGCGGCGGGAGGCGAGACCCGGGATAACCACAGCTACCTGATGCAGGTTGCTCGCGAAACGTGGCGCTACTTTGAAGAGTGCCGCGACCCGGCTTACGGCCTGGTCTGGGATCACAGCGGGGAGAATGGTGAAGGCCGGGGAGAGTATACCGGCCCCACGAATATCGCCCTGGATCTGACCTCCACACTGGCGGCGATGGATCTCGGCATCATCACGCGCCAGCAGGCGCAGGCGCGCATCGGAACCATTGTCGGCACACTTCAAAAGCTCGATCGCTACCGGGGGTTTTTCTACAACTTCTATGAAACCGCTACGCTGAAGCCCACGGTGCGCTTCCTGTCTTTTGTGGACAACGGTTGGCTAACCCTGGCGCTACTGGCCGTCCGGCAGGAGTTTCCGGGTGAGATCCGGCAGCAGGCCACAGCCATTGTGGACAGCCAGGACTATGCGTTCTTCTATGACCGGAAAGCCGGTTTGATGTATCACGGCTTCCATACGGATCGCAGGGGGATCCGCTACGGCCATTATGCGATCTTCTGCTCCGAACCACGGGGGCCATCGCTACTGGCTATCTCGCGGGGGGATGTGCCGGAGGAACACTGGTTCCGGATGGAGAGAGCACGCCCGGCCGAGGGGCGGGACTACAGGGGAGGAGAAGTGCGCCTCTACTGCGGCGTTGAGGTGCAGGAGAGCTACTATGTCTACCGGGGTGTGCCCATAGTGCCCAGCTGGGGCGGAAGCATGTTCGAGTTCTTGATGCCATCCCTGTTCATTGACGAGCTCAGGTACGCGCGCACCAGCCTGGGCGAGAACAACCGCCGTGCAGTGGATGCGCAGATCGCCTTCGCCGCCGAGAGCGGAATGCCTGTCTGGGGAATGTCGCCATGCGCGAATCCGGCTGGCGGATATGGAGAATACGGCGCTCCGCCCATCGGGGTGCAAGGGTATCCGGCGGGCGTAGCGACCCCGCACGCTTCGTTTCTGGCGCTGGAGATCCGCCCGCGGGAGTCGCTGGCGAACATCCGGAAGATGGAGCAGATTTATCCGGTCCGTGGACGCTACGGGTTCCGGGACTCCGTGGACACGTCTTCCGGCCAAGTGGCCAGTGTATACCTGGCGCTGGACCAGGGGATGATCCTCACCGCTATCGGCAACTATCTGACCGGGGGCTCCGTCCGGCGGCGCGTGATGCGAGATCCCTCCATGAAGAGGGCTCCCGCGATTTTGGCAAAGGAGCGCTTTTACTGAGGGCAAGGCAGATGGCCGCTTCCAGAACACCACCGAACATCTTCGACGTGGCCCGTCTGGCGGGGGTTTCCAAGTCCACGGTGTCCCGCGTATTGAACGGGTCGGATCGCGTGAGTGAAGCCTCCCGGCAGGCGGTTCTGCGGGCGATGGAGGAGCTTGGCTTTCGGCCGAACAGCGCAGCCAGGCGTCTTGCAGGCTCGGCCGACCGGCGCATTGGTCTGCTGCTGCCGTTTTTCGGGAGCATGTTCTCATCCTTTTACGTGTATGAGATCATCCGCGGGGTGGGTCAGGTGGTGTCGGAGCGCGACACGGAACTGCTGCTCCATTTTCAGCACGAAGACCGCAATGGAGATGACCTGCGCCGTCGCCTGACAGCTAACGGGGCTCTTGGCGGGTGGGTCATCGCGGATGAGATGGTGGACGATGCGTTGCTGGAAGAGGTTCGTGAAGCGGGAATCCCCTTTGTGTTGCTGAACAGAGAGTCCTCCGTTCCCTGGTCTTCCTGGGCTACGGTGGACAACAGGGGCGCCGCAGTGGCAGCCGTGGAGCATCTTGTTTCTCTCGGACACACGCGCATTGCCACGCTGACCGGTCCACTTCACCAGCCTCCCGCCCGGGAGCGCCTTGAAGGCTTCCGTGAGGCGATGGCTGCGCGGGGGCTTCAGGTTCCGGATAGTTGGGTCGCCCGCTGCGACTTTCAGCGGCAGCTGGCGGCGGAAGAGACCGTCAGAATGCTTCGAGAGAGTCCCCGTCCGACGGCGATCTTTGCGGCGTCGGACCTGATGGCGGCCGGCGCCTACGAGGCGGCCTCATCACTCGGGCTGCGGATCCCGGAGGATCTCTCGGTGGTTGGCTTCGACGACGACTGCATTGCAGCTCAGCTTCTTCCCCGCCTTACAACGGTCCGCCAGCCCCTGCAGGATGCGGCCCGGGCAGCCACATCCTGGTTGCTGGATCATCTGGAGGACAGAAACGGACAGCCGCTTCGTGTGAGATTGCCGGCTTTTCTGGTGGAACGGGAGTCCTGCGCCCCGCCCCGCCTGGGGGACGTTGGAAAGGGAATCTGACGATGAACGCCACGGTCGCGGAAAGGTTGACTGCAGCCGGGCGGACCCGCTACGGGCATTTCTCGGAGGATGGCACGGAGTTCATAATCCGCCGCCCGGATACGCCGCGGCCCTGGGTGAACGTTTTGTGCAACGACGATCCCGGATACGGGTGCATCTGGAGCCAGGCGGGAGGTGGGTACAGCTGGCTGGTCAACGCCGAGCTGAACCGCATCACGTTCTGGCAGCAGGATCTGATCCGCGATGACCGGGGGCGTTTCATCTATCTGCAGGATGCCCGGACCGGCGAACTCTGGTCGGCTGGATATCAGCCGGTCCGCCGGAAGCCGGAAGCCTTCGAGTGCCGTCAGGGGGCCGGGTATTCCATCCTGAGCTCCCAGAACTCGGGCGTTCTCAGCCGTCTGACGGTCTTCGTCCCGCCCGGCGCACCGCTGGAGGTCTGGCTGCTGGAGGTTACAAACCTATCGGGAGCCCCGCGGGATATCCTGGTCACCAGCTATCTGGAATGGTGCCTGGGCACAGCGCACGATACCCACCGGGAGTTCCATCGCATCTTCATCGAGACCGAGTTCATCCGGGAGCGCAGTGCCATTCTGGCGCGCAAGCGTCTGTGGGCCATCCCGAACGCCAAAGGCCAGGGATGGAACCGCGACTGGGAGGGAACCGCGTTTCACGCCTGCTCCCTGCCCATCGCCGCGTTCGAATGCGACCGGGAGGCGTTCGTCGGGAGATACGGTTCTCTGGAATCGCCTGCTGCTCTGATAAACGGCCGGTTGGCGGGAACCTCAGGACGATGGGGGGATCCCATCGCATCGCTTCAGGCCCCGCTCCATCTGGAACCGGGCGACTCGGCGGATCTGGTCTTCGTTCTAGGGGCGGGCAGGAACGATGCGGATGCGCTGTCCCTTGCGGAGCATTACTGCAACGTCACGCGCGCGGTGGAGGCGCTGCAGGAAACGCAACTCTGGTGGAGAGCCCGTCTGGATGGCTATTCGGCTGAGACTCCGGACCCGGGACTGAATGCTCTGCTGAACACGTGGCTCCGCTATCAGGCAATGGCGGGGCGCATCTGGGGACGCAGCGGGTACTATCAACCGGGCGGGGCATACGGCTTCCGCGATCAGCTGCAGGACAGCCTGGTCTTCCTGCCCACAGAGCCGGACCGGACCCGCAGGCAGATCCTGCTCCACGCGGCGCACCAGTTCTCTGAGGGGCACGTGTTCCACTGGTGGCAGCCGATCACTGAGTCCGGCGCGCACAGCCGGTTTTCGGACGATCTGCTCTGGCTACCGTTTGCGGTGCTGGCCTATATCCGCGAGACGGGCGACACGGCCATCCTGAAACTTAAAGCGCCCTTTGTGGAAGGTCCTCCGGACACCATCCGGAACCACTGCGAGCGCGCGTTCGATCTGTCCCTTTCCCGAAGGAGTCCCCGTGGCTTGCCGCTGATAGGCGAGGGGGACTGGAACGACGGCCTTTCGGCGGTCGGCTGGGAGGGCAAAGGCGAATCGGTATGGGTGGGACATTTTCTGTGCTATCTCCTTCCGCGTTGGGCGGAACTGGCCAGGAATCTGGGTGACGGCGAGCGCGCGGCACAGTACCTTCAGGCGGCGCAGGATCTGCAGAGTGCCATCAACACCAGCGCCTGGGACGGCGAGTGGTATTTCCGGGCGACGTGCGACGACGGGACGGTAATCGGCAGCAGTGCGTGCAGGGAAGGCCAGATCTTCCTGAACGCTCAGACGTGGTCGGTCATCTCCGGAGTTTGCCCTCCCGAGCGGCGGAGGCAACTTATGCGGACGGTCCGGGACCGGCTTTACACGGCTGCCGGGCCGGCGCTCCTTCGTCCGGCATACACCGTGCCGGATGAGCGCATTGGATACCTCACCCGCTATGCGCCCGGTGTGCGGGAGAACGGGGGGGTATATCTCCACGCGGCAACGTGGGC
>Ga0101944_10004666_pt1 | contig 16590 bp, 13 predicted proteins | sample DewCreD2012metaG_FD_75245 | JGI IMG/M metagenome (GOLD analysis project Ga0101944, IMG submission 75245) | Hot spring sediment bacterial and archeal communities from British Columbia, Canada, to study Microbial Dark Matter (Phase II) - Dewar... ...
CTTTCTGGAACCGGCACCACCGCCTCAATAGATTTGCCATAGCGCAGGTCGCCACGCGGCGACGCAGAGAACACGGCGGCCGGCCTTCTGTCTGAACGTTTTCCCGACTGGCCGACGTGCTCCCTGCGTCGCCCGAGGGCTTGGCTCAGGCCCGGGCGGGCAATCGGCGCACCATCTCTCCCAACCACCCCACCAACGGGCCGATCAGCAATGCCCCGGCCAGGAATGCCAGCAGCGGCAAGACAAAGGAGGGCTTGCCGTGCGCGAGCAGCCAGTCCTCCCACACCCGGCTGGTGAGCCAGACGCTCACTGCATTGAGACACCCCAAGCTCACCATTGAGAGGAGCCGGGCTGCTCCGGGTCGCCGTGCGTAGACGTAACTCAAAGCGGCCATCAGCAACCCGAATGGAGCCACAAGAATGGCAACATCGTGGCGGTGAATTGGACCGGCCGACGCCGAGAAACACACCGCCAGCCCCATCATCGAGGCCATGCCAATGCTCACCAGACTGGCCTGAACCCAGCCCTGTCGGGCGGCCACTCCCAGCGCCGTGAGGGCGCCGATGATCAGGACCGCGCCTCCTATCGCCTCAGCCTCCGGTGGCAGTGTGATCCCCGACTCGGCCAGTTCGTCCGACAACACTTGTATGCCGAGCAGGACGACCATCACCGCCGCCCCCAACCATGTGAAGCCCCAATCGGGGAGACGGCGCAGGACGGCGACCACTCCACCGATGACTATGGCCAGCGCTGTCAGGGCGGCAGGCGTTATGCCCAGCAGCAACTGCCAGCGAGGTACCGCCAAAGGATGGGGTCCAACCAGCACGAGCGCCGAAGCCAACCCCATTCCCAGGATGAGAGGCGGCAAGGACGCCACAACGGCGTGGCCCAATCGTGCGACGGTGACTTTCCTGCTCTCATCGGACAATGACATTGTTGACCTCCTGTAGCAAGAGAACGGCGCTGCAAGAGCCGCCGGCACCGGCGCCGCGTCGCGGTCACCCGACCGGTAGTCCCGCCAGAGTTGCCAGTACTCTTCCAGCAACCGACGTGGAGAGTCGCGCAGCTCGCGCCACAACAGGGCAATTACAGCGCACCAGCCGCGATGCATGGCATCGGCCACGGCGGCAGCGAAGACCGCCTGCATCTCGAGCTCGAAATCAAGGCGGAAACGCCGCGGATACAGTCTGATCAGAAGCGCATAGCAACGCAAGATGACCGGCAACGTGACCCTCATACGGGTTGCCTCGATACATGCTGCTGCGCCACGGTCAGCAGACTGCGAAGGCGCGCCACCTCCGCGTCCAGAACCCGTCGGCCGAGGTCCGTCAGAGCATAGGCAATGCGGGGCCGTCCAGCGTCATCGGCAAGATGCGTGTCCTCAGCCCGGCTGATCCATCCCAATTCGAGCAGGCGCTTGAGCACGCCGTAGAGTGTGCCGGTGCTGAGTCTCACCCGCGATTCGCTCAGATGCTCGACCTCCTTCATAATGGCATAGCCGTGCTTTGGCTGCGACACGAGGGTTAGCATGATCATCAGGGTTGCTTCAGTGAGCGGAAGATACACGTGCACATCTGGCGACGATCGACTCACGAACGATAACCTCCCCCTATGTCGCATGACGATATGTCGTAGCACGACATATTATACAACGGATCGGTGAAGCTGTCAAGCCTCGGCTGGAGATATCTGAATCGCTGTAGCGCACCCAGGAAATAAGCCATGCGCAGCTACACAGACACAATATATTGTGGTATAATGGCATAAGTACACGATATCCCACTCGCCTCGCCGTTGGCGCGTGCGTAACCCGGGAACCAGGAGTCATCACGCCGCATGGAAGCTCTCAAACAACGCATTCGACTTGAAGGCCGCAATCTGGGCGGCGGCATCCTGAAGGTAGACAGTTTTCTCAATCATCAGGTGGATGCGCATCTGATGCTGGCTGCCGGCGGAGCGCTGGCGGCCCATTTTGGCGCGATGGGAATCAACAAAGTTCTCACGGCTGAGATTTCGGGCATTGCTCCCGCCCTGACCACTGCCCTGGCATTGGGTGTTCCGGTCGTGTACGCCCGCAAGACCAGGCCGGTGACGATGCCCGAACAGGCCTTTGTCGCAGCAGCTCCCTCACACACCAAGGGCCAGATCGTGAATCTGATGGTGTCACCCGAGTTTCTCGGGCCGCAGGACAAAGTGCTTATCATTGACGACTTCCTGGCGCGCGGCAAGACCATCGAGGCGCTGGTGAAATTGGCCCAGCAGGCCCAGGCGGAGATCAAGGGCATCGGCGTTGTGATCGAAAAGGCCTTTGAAGGAGGACGTGCTGAGCTGGCGTATCTCAACGTGCCGATTCATTCGTTGGTCGTCATCTCGGCGATGACTGACAATCACATCGAGTTTGCCTGAACGCTTATGGCCACACGAGAAACGATTGTCATCCTGGATTTCGGCTCGCAATACAGCCAGCTGATCGCCCGGCGAGTCCGGGAAGCGGCGGTCTACTGTGAACTGATCCCCTACAATGCCCCACCCGAATCTGTCCTCCGTCTCGAGCCGGTCGGCTTCATTCTGAGCGGAGGGCCTGCCAGCGTCTTTGCGCCGGATGCACCTCATCTGCCTGACTTCGTCCTGCAAAGCGGCCGACCGGTGCTGGGTATCTGCTACGGCATGCAGCTGTTGGCCTATCACCTGGGCGGCCAGGTTGACCCGGCCCCGCAGCGTGAATATGGTTCGGCACGCATCCACCTGACGGACGTAGACAACCCACTGTTCGCCACGGTGCGCGCCGCCGCCGGATCGACTCTGGCCGTGTGGATGAGCCACGGCGACCGCATCACCCAGCTGCCGGCAGGCTTTGAGGTACTGGCCCGTTCGGACAACAGCCCGGCTGCGGCGATGGGGGATGTGAGGCGCAACCTGTACGGCCTGCAGTTCCATCCCGAAGTGGTTCACACGCCTCAGGGCATGCAGATCATCAGCGCCTTTCTCTACAGCGTGTGCGGTTGTCAGGGTGGTTGGACACCCGGCAACTTCATTGACGAAGCCGTAGCGGACATCCGTGCCCGTGTGGGCGACGGAAAGGTGGTATGTGGGTTGTCGGGCGGTGTCGACTCGGCTGTGGCGGCGACGCTGCTGCAGCGGGCCATCGGCGATCAGCTGACGTGTATCTTCGTGAACAACGGCTTGCTGCGGCAGGGAGAGCCGGAACAGGTCGTGGCTACCTTTCGCGATCAGATGGGCGTGCGCCTGGTCGCGGTGGATGCCACCGAGCAGTTTCTGGCAGACCTCCAGGGTGTCACCGACCCCGAAATCAAGCGCAAGCGCATCGGCGCCCGATTCATTCGTACCTTCGAAGCCGAGGCGGCCCGGCTGGGCCGAGTGGATTTCCTGGCCCAGGGCACGCTCTATCCGGACGTCATTGAGTCAACTGCGCCTGACCGGGCCATTGCTGCGAAGATCAAGACCCATCACAATGTCGGGGGACTGCCGGACGATATGCAGTTCGAGCTGGTCGAGCCGCTGCGCTATCTGTTCAAAGATGAAGTTCGGCGGGTCGGCGAAGCGTTGGGCCTGCCACACGCCATCGTGTGGCGACATCCCTTCCCCGGCCCCGGCCTGGCGGTGCGAGTTCTGGGTGAGGTGACGTGGGAACGACTGGAGACATTGCGTCGGGCCGATGCAATTTTCATCGAGGAGCTGTGGTCGGCGGGGTGGTATGACCGTACCGCCCAAGCGTTTGCGGTGCTGTTGCCGGTGCAGAGCGTGGGCGTCATGGGCGATTCGCGCACCTACGCCGACGTCGTCGCCTTGCGGGCCATCACCACGGAGGACTTCATGACCGCCGACTGGGCGCGTCTGCCGGACGATCTGCTCGCCCGCGTCAGCAACCGCATTGTGAACGAGGTTGCGGGGGTCAATCGCGTCGTCTATGACATCAGCAGCAAACCGCCGGCAACAGTGGAGTGGGAGTAGCGGCGATCACCTCACCTTCAACCTGGCGTGCCTGACAGCGGTCCCATTCGATGGACAGGTGCCGGGAACGGCCATAGCGCCAGCCGTGCCAACTTCGGCACAGGAGCGCAGACGATGGGCGGCCAGATGAGGACGGTAAGCGGCGTTCTGGACATCGTGCACGGCGAGTGTGTTGCCGAGGCACTTACCACCCTGGCAGTCCACGATCCAGCGGCGACGAGAGAGCAGGGCGCCGCCAAAGGTGACCTGTTCGTGCTGGTTGATTCTGACCGCTACGCCCACGGCAGCAGTGACCGGTCGCCACCTCGCGTCCTGGCCGAGATCATCCGCGACACCTACTTTCGGTCGCCCGCCGGTGTCATTGCCAGCCTGCGTCGGGCGCTGTTAGACGTTGGCCGGCCACCGCCCGGCATGTCTTCGGACGCCACCAGTGGCCTGCTGGCCGTGGTGGTGCGCGGACTGGACGTGTTCATCGCCAGCACCGGCGCCACCGTGGTCTACGTCGTGTGCAACGATCGCGCTGTGCGCTTCCCTGACCGACAACGCCCACCAACGCACACCGACCATCCGCTGGAGCCGGCATTCTTCCACACCATCGTGGCACCGGGCGCTACGCTCGTGTTGGGCGACAGTCGCTTTGCGGCTGCGGTGGCGCCAGAGGACATCGTGCCGGCGGTGTCGGATTGCGATGTTGATGAAGCGCTCGCCAATCTGGGTGATTTGCTGGCCGGCCAGGATGGCACCCTGATGGTAGTGAGGGTCGAGGGTGACGCCGGCGGCGATTCCCGCCGCCCTCGAGGCGCTGCGTCTCTGTTCGGCCGTGACAGCACGCCCTCCCCGAAGACGGATCGGGACACAGGCGCGCCGCGTGACGGGCTCCCCCTTCGCGCGAGCGCTGCGACGGTCATCAGTGCGTTGCGCCGGAGCGAGCTGGTGCGGCTGCTGGGGTATGTAGCGCGCAACGTGATGCGGGGGGCTCTGGTATTCTTTGTTCTGGTCTGGCGCGCACTGCGCACGCTGATGTCCAACGTTCTGCCCGAGCGCCGCCCGTCCGCCGCCGAGAGGCCGGCATCCGTCCAGCCACCAACCCCTCAGCCGGCTGGCGGCCGGGTGCGTGCGGCCGGACGACCTCCTGCGGTCACAGGAGCGGCTGCCCCCACGGACGATGCCGGCGAGGCTGAAGAGGTTGGCACAGCCGGCACGGCACGCTTGCAGCCCGCCCTGCGTCTAGTGGCCATTGCTATTCCACTGATCGTGGCGGCACTCGCCGGCGTGATGTACTGGCGACACGGTGTGGCGCAGGAGAACACCTTCCAGACGTTGATGGAACAGGCGCAGACGCTGTACCAGCAGGCGCTCAATGCCGATGAGCCGACGGCGCTCCGACTGCTGGAGCGAGCCGAGCAGACTCTGGCAGAAGCGGCCACCATCCGTCCGGGGGATACTGGACAGTCAGAACTGCGGCTTCTGGTGATTCGGCAACTCGACAGGATCGGTCGCGTGGAGCGGCTGTACCTCCTTGGCCGTCTGCGCACCTACGACAATCCGATGACGCGACTGCGCCGCGTTGTGGTTGATGGACTGGATGTTTACGTGCTCGACACCGGCACGGATATGGTGTACTACCATCGGCTGGATGATGTGGCCGACAGCCTGCGACCTGATGAAGGCGATCCTGTCGTTGTGCGGCGGGCGCAACAGGTGGCCGGCAACGTCGTCGGTGAACTGGTAGACATAACCTGGTCGGCAGCCACGCCTGACCGACGGTCGGGCGCGTTGCTGATTGTCGGCGCTGACGATCTGTTGGCGTACACTGCAGGCGGCAAGCCCGATGACCTGGTGATCGGTGGCCGTGACCGATGGAGTCAGCCGATCGCGGCGGTCGGTTACGGAGGCAATCTGTACCTCCTCGATCCCCAGGCCGGCCAGATCTTCCGCTATCGTCCCGGCGCTGGTGGTTATCCGGGGGCACCGGAGGACTATCTGTCTCCTGATTCGCCGTCCGGCATCCTTGCCGGTGCCGTAGATATGGCGATTGACGGTTACATATATGTCCTGTACGCAGACGGGCAGATCCGCCGATTTGAAGGCGGCGTTCCGACACCGTTCTCGCTGCAGGGGCTGGACCGTCCCCTTCTGAACCCCACGGCGATATTTGCGGCACCTGATGCGCAGGTGCGGTATCTGTACATTGTTGACGCCGGCAACCGGCGCATTCTGCAGTTCGAAAAGGACGGGCGCTTTGTGCGGCAGCTCAAACCCGGTGATGATGGGGCCGTGGACTTCGCTGCTCTGCGAGCGATATTCGTTGATGAAGTGGCCGGCAAGATGTACCTTGTGGACGGTGTGTCTCTGCTCATCGCCGCGGTGCCCCGGCTGGAATAACCTCGACCCCGTCCGACCCCGGTGTTGATCGGCTGTGCAGCGCTGTACCACTGACGGCACACGCGTGCATTAGGGTTTGCATTGCTGTGATTGTGTTGTATAATGCAAGTTAGATGAGTGTTTTCCCCTGCCAGGGTCGGTGTCGAACCGGGTACCTGGCACTGTGTCGGCTTCGTGCTTCGGGAAGGAGGTGACAACAGGGTATCCTCATAGTTGCGTCCACAATTGCATGATGATTCGCTTGCTGGAACCCACTGAAGGGAGGTGAGCCTGGACAACCTAACGCGAAGAGTTGGTGCGTGCATCTCAGTCAGGGGATGCTCAGAGTTCCCTGAAGGAATTCCCTGCGGCGCAAGATGTCTGTGCTGCAGCCAGCATAATGCGCGCAGCACCTTTCAGTTGATCGGGAGGCAGTCCGGTCACTGTCTCATCGCAACGCACGTCCGGTGCGGAGCAACCTAGCGAATGACACTCACAGAGGAGGTAACGCTATGAGAGGCAGACTCTGGTACATCTTGGGCGTGGTCGTCATTGTCTCAATGCTGGTAGCGCCAGCTGCTATGGCCGCCCCACCCCTTCAAGAACCGGTCGACCCGCAAACCAAGCAAGCCGATCCCACCAATCTGTTCCCCAACGGCATCGGTGAGATTGACTGCACCGGCGTCAAGCTCGTTGTGGGAACACAGGTCGGGCCGCAGATTGCCAGTCCCGTGCAGAACTTCTGGCAGCAATGGGGGGCCAAGACCGGCGGTACAGTCGAGGTGCAGGAGTTCCCCTTCGGCGACCTGTTCGAGAAGATCCGCAGCGGTTTCGTCTCCGGCGCCAGCCCGTTCGACATCATCATTTACGCCTCGGACTGGGCGGGCGACATTATGGGCGCCGGCTACGTGCTGGAGGTGCCCAAGTCGGTGCAGGATCAGATCGGCTATGACTATCTGATTCCCACCTACCGCGACCGCATTCTGTCCTGGGGTGGCACGGTCTACGCGATGCCCTATGACGGAGATGCCCATCAGGTCTACTATCGTCGCGATGTGCTGACCGACCCCAAGTGGCAGGCCGAGTTCAAGGCGAAGTACGGTTACGACCTGCCTGCCCCACCCAATTCCTGGAAGCAATACTACGACGTGGCCGAGTTCTTCAATGGCAAGGAAGTGGACGGCCAGACCATCTATGGCGCCGGCACCGCCTTCAAGCGCAAGGCGCAGTCCTACTGGACCTACCTGGGCGTGGCAGCTGCCTTTGCCAAGGCGCCCGATGATCCCGCCTACTTCTTCGACCCCGACACGATGGAGCCACGCATTAACAATCCAGGGTTCGTGAAGGCGCTTGATCTCTACGTCAGCCTGGCCAAGGTCGGGCCGCCGGATGTGGTCAACTGGGACGTAGGCGACATCCGCGGCAACTTCCCGGCTGGCAAGCTGGTCCTGGCGATTGACTGGGGCGATGTCGGCCCGCTGGCGGCGGACGTCAACTCCTCGGTCGTCGTGGGCAAATGGGGCTCGGCGTTGGAGCCCGGGACGGACCTGTACTGGGACAGTCGGCGGGGTGAGTGGGTAGATGCCACCAAGAAGACGGGCAACCTGAATGTGGCGCCCTTCCACGCCTTCGGCGGCTGGGTCCAGTCAGTGGCGAAGACAACCGCCAATCCGGCATGCGCCTTCGACTTCGCCGCCTTCATGGGCAACCAGAACATGAGTGCCTTGCTGGTGACCTATCCCGGTTCGGGTGTTAACCCCCACTTCTTCAGCGACCTCAACAACCTGGCGCCCTGGCTGGCCGTGGGCATGACCGAGCAGGAAGCCAGCGAATACCTGAACGCCGTGCGCGACATCATCAACCACCCGAATGCTGTGATTGACCTGCGCATCACCGGCGCGGCTGAGTATTTCGATGCCCTCGACACCCAATTGGCACGCGCGGTCGCCGGAGAGGTGGACTCGCAGACCGCCCTGGATGAAGTGGCCAAGCAGTGGAACGCCATCACCGACCGGCTGGGTCGCGACCAGCAGATCAAGCTGCACCGTCAGATGTTGGGTCTGCCGTGAACGCGGCGCGGCTGAGCTGATTGAGACCCTCAGCGAAGCCGTCGCCATCAGGAATTCCCCCTCCCTCTACGCCGAAGAGGGAGGGGGAATCGTTTACCCGATGCCGGAGCCTTCCGTCCACCGTATCCCCTTCATTGTCACGCCCGGACACTCAGCCTGACTTCGAGGCGTACCCTGGGGGATTGCGAGTGGTGGAGGCAGCGATGGTCATACCGGTCAGCAGCGGTTGCTGGTGACGCGCAGATACCCCGAAACCACGCCGCATGCTGTTGCAATGTCCAGAGGATTAAGATGTCCACACAGCCAGCCACAGATACTTCGATCATCACGCCCACTCCTGCGCGGCGACCGCAATCGCGCCGTTTCACGGAGGACCGTAGCAAACACATCTTCATCTTGCCGGCAGTAATCCTCATCCTGCTCTTTTCTATCTTCCCACTGTTGTTCTCTTTCACCCTGTCATTCATGAGCTGGGACCTGAGTCGGTTGGCCGGTGGCGTACGTTTTATTGGCCTCACCAACTTCCTTACGCTGGTCAACGATGCACGGTTCTGGAACACGGCGCGTGTAACCCTGATGTTCGTTGTGGGCGGTGTGACGCTGCAATACATCATCGGGCTCGGGGTCGCAATACTCCTGAACCAGGAGATCCGCTTCCGAAGATTTTTCCGGGTTGTCTTCCTGATGCCGATGATGCTGACGCCCGCGGCCGTCGCCTACGGCGGTCGTATGCTCTTCAACGAAGGACAGGGTCCACTGAACGACATTATCAAGTTCTTCGGCGGTCCGCAGATTCCGTGGTTCAGCAGCCCGACGTTGGCACTGCCGTCGTTGATTCTGCTGGATACGTGGGAGTGGACTCCTTTCGTGATGATTGTGCTGCTGGCCGGCTTGCAGTCTCTGCCGCCTGAAGTTTTCGAAGCGGCGCGGGTGGATGGGGCAAGCGATTGGCAGTCCTTTCGGCATATTACATTTCCGATGCTTGCGCCGGTGTCGGTGACGGTCATTCTGATTCGTGCCCTGGAGGCATTCAAGCTGTTTGATATTGCGGTTGTGATGACAGGAGGTGGGCCGGGCACATCCACCGAGGCGGTGACGATGTATGCCTATCAGGTGGGTTTGAAAAACGGCAATCTGGGCTATGCCTCGGCGATTGCCTATGCGCTTCTGATCATGGTGATTATCTCCTCCACTGTGTTCCTCAGAACCATGCGCCAGCGCGCCGTTGCGACGGCCGAGTGAGGTGCTGACATGCATATGACAATGCGCCAGACTCGTCGAATCAAACTCAGCGTCACCTACATCCTCCTCGCCGTGTGGACAGCCATCTGTCTGTTTCCCATCTACTGGCTGGTCATCACCTCGATCAAACAACCGATAGCGGTCTTTCAGGGACCGACGTACCTGCCGTGGGTGGACTTTCAACCGACACTCAACGCCTGGAAGTTCCTGCTGGCTGGCCCCGTCAGCAGCCAGGTGAGTCGCAGCTGGCTGAACAGCGCCATTATGGCGCCGTCCAGCGCGGCGCTGGCCGTGGGTATCGGCTCCCTGGCCGGCTACGCTCTGACGCGCTTTCAGTATTTCATCCCCGGTCTGAAGTGGCGCAACAACGATCTGGCGTTCTGGATCATCTCCCAGCGTATGTTGCCCCCCGTGGTGGTCATTCTGCCGTACCTGATCATGTATCAGGTGCTGGGACTGGTTGACACCCACGTCGGAATGATCCTCATCTACACGGTGTTCAACCTTCCGTTCGCCGTGTGGATCATGCGCGACTTCTTCGCCGGTCTGCCGCGCGACCTGGAGGAAAGCGCACTCATTGACGGCGCGTCGCGCTTTCAGGCTTTTCGCATCATCGTGTTGCCCCTGGCAGCGCCCGGACTGATCGCGACATTCCTATTCTGCCTGATGTTCTCGTGGAATGATTACCTCTTTGCGCTGATGCTCACCTTCAGCAAGGCCACCACGATGCCGATGTTTGTGGCCGGAATGGGCAGCCAGTCCTACGGCCCGCAGTGGTGGTATCTGTCGGCGCTGTCGTTGCTGACGATCGCGCCAATGATGCTGATTGCCCTGCTGATCGAACGCTACATCACACGCGGTCTCATCGTCGGCGCTATCAAGTGAGGCCTATGAAACGCTATATCCTGGCTCACGACCTGGGCACAACCGGCAACAAGGCAACGCTCTTTGACGCCGAAGGTACGCTGGTGGCAAGTGCGTTCAGCGCGTACGAGACCAGCCACCCCTACCCCACCTGGGCAGAGCAAGACCCGGCCGACTGGTGGCGCGCTGTGGTCGAGACGACCCGACGTTTGCTTGGCAGCGGCGGGATTGCGGCCGAAGAGGTCGCGGTGGTCAGCTTCAGCGGCATGATGATGGGGTGTCTGCCGGTTGACGCTGCCGGCACGCCGCTGCGCCCCTGCATCATCTGGGCTGACCAGCGCGCCGTGGACCAGGCGGCCCAGCTGGCCGAGGCAGTTGGACCGGAGACGGTATATGCCATCACCGGCCACCGGATCAGCCCCACGTACAGCGGCGCCAAGATCATGTGGGTACGCGACCACGAACCGGAGGTATTCGCCCGGACCCACAAGTTCCTGCACGTGAAGGACTACATAGCCCATCGAATGACGGGAGCTTTCGTCACCGATCGTTCGGATGCCGGTGGCATGAATCTCTATCACCTGGAAGAGGGAGTATGGTCGGCCAGAATACTGGATGCCATCGGGCTGGATCACCGATTGCTGCCCGAAGTCCACGACTCCACCGACGTCATTGGCACAATCACGTCTGAGGCTGCCGCGGAACTGGGGCTGGTCGCCGGCACGCCAGTCGTGATCGGCGGCGGCGATGGCGCCAGCGCCGCAGTCGGCGCCGGGGCGGTGGTGGAGGGCCCGGCCTACAACTACATCGGCTCGTCGTCGTGGATCTCCTTTGCCAGCCGTCGGCCAATTCTGGATCCGCGCCAGCGCATCTTCAACTGGGCACACATGGTGCCGGGAATGTTCCTGCCGTGCGGCACGATGCAGGCTGCCGGTGGCTCGTATCAGTGGCTGCGCCGCCAGGTGTGCTGGTATGAGAGTCGCGAAGCCGAACGCTCGCGCAGCGACCCGTACGACCTGATGAACCAGCGAGCGGCCGAGAGTCCCCCCGGCGCCAACAACCTGATCTTTTTGCCCTATCTGGAGGGTGAACGCAGTCCCCATTGGAATCCGCGTGCGCGCGGCGGTTTCATCGGTCTGTCGGTGACCCACACCCGCGCAGACATGATACGGGCGGTCCTGGAAGGCATCAGTATGAACCTGCGCACCATCCTGCAGTCATTTCTGGATGCCGGTGCCCGAATCGACGAGGTGACGCTCATCGGGGGCGGTGCCAAGGGTGGCCTGTGGCGCCAGATACTGGCCGACGTGTACGGGCGGCCGGTGTTGCGGCCGCGCCTCCTCGACGAAGCGACTTCCCTGGGGGCGGCAGTGGCAGGTGGCGTAGGGGTGGGACTGTTCCGCGACTTCTCAATCGTTGACGAGCTGATCGAGATCGTTGACCGCCACACACCCGCGCCAGAGGCGCAGGCAGCCTACGAGCGCCTGTACCCGATCTTTCTGGCAGCCTACGAGGCACTGGTGCCGGTCTTCGATCAGCTTCATCAAGTGGGTCTGTCGAGATAGACCTCACCCCCTACCCCCTCTCCACTGCGTGGAGAGGGGGTAGGGGGTGAGGTTTCTGGTATGAGCAGGAGATGAACTATGCAATACCGCTTCCTCGGTCGCACCGGCCTCAAAGTCTCCGAAATATGCCTGGGCACTCAAACCTTCGGATGGGGCGCTGACGAAGCCACAGCGCACCGCCTGGCCGATCAGTTCGTGGCGGCCGGCGGCAATTTCTTCGACACGTCGAACATTTACAACCAAGGCCAGTCGGAGATGATGTTGGGCAGCTGGCTCAAGCAGCGTGGCCAGCGCTCGCGCGTGGTGATCGCCACAAAGGTGTTCTTTCCCACCGGCGACGGCCCGAACGACACAGGACTGTCGCGCAAGCATATCTTCGATCAGATTGACGCCAGCCTGCGCCGCCTGCAGACCGAATACGTTGACCTGTACCAGACCCACTGCTACGATGCCTCGACGCCACTCGAAGAAACCCTGCGGGCGCTCGATGATCTGGTGCGCGCGGGCAAAGTGCGTTATATCGGCGCCTCCAACTACGCGCCGGCGCAGCTGATGCGGGCGATTATGCTGAGTGGACACCATGGCTGGGCGCGCTTTGACTGCCTGCAACCCGAGTACAGCCTGCTGGTGCGCAGCACTGAATGGGAGCTGCTGCCGTTGTGTCGCGCCGAAGGCCTCGGCGTCATCTGCTGGTCGCCGCTGGCTGGCGGCTGGCTGACCGGCAAGTACCGGCGTGATGTACCACCGCCCCCCGACAGCCGCGTGGGGCGTGGCGACCGCTGGGACGACCTGCCCGAACAGCGCGAGAGTGAGCGCACCTGGCGCATTGTGGAGACACTGCGCGAGATCGCCGCCGCGCGCGGTAAGACCCCGGCTCAGGTCGCGCTGAACTGGCTCCTTCAGCAGCCCGGCGTCACCGCACCCATCATCGGCGCTCGCACACCCGAACAACTGGAGGATAACCTCGGCAGCGTCGGCTGGGCGCTGACGGCGGAGGAGCTGTCTGCGTTGGATGCGGCCAGCGCCATTCCGTTGCCGTCGCCCTACAGTTTCATCGGGCGCTACACGCGGCGGCGGACGTAGGGCAAGCGTAGTGTAATCGTAGGCCAGAATCGCGTAGTGGGTCGCATTTTCATAGGCCAAATCGCGTAGGCGATGTTGCGCATCGCACAAGGCGTGCTATAATAGCCGTGTATGGCTACCTATACGCGAACGCACACAACCGGCGCGTCGCTGCCCGCCCGAAGATCATCCCTCGCTTCCCAGATCATCACAGCCTGCCTGATATTCGGGTTCCTGGTCAGTGGCGCCTACCTGGGCTACATCTTCTACGTCACCGTCAAGACTGCCGTAGCCACGGCTGACCTCCCGGCGTTGCCGTATATTGATCTCACGTTGCCGGTGCTCAATCCGGTGGCGCAGAGCTATCCCAACCCCCGCGCGGCGACGAATCCGGATGCCAGCACCGGGCTCACCGGCGAGGCCTTGCCCAACTGGGAAGAGTCGGAGCGGGTCAACATCCTGCTCCTGGGAATAGACAAGCGGCCCGACGAGTCGATCGCCCGCACGGACACGATGATCGTGCTCAGCGTCGACCCGGCCAGCGGGCAGGCAAGCATGCTGTCCGTGCCGCGCGATCTGTGGGTGACGATCCCCGGCTACGGCGAAAACCGGGTCAATATGTCGCACTACCTGGGGGAGAAGGACGGCTATCCCGGCGGTGGGCCGGCCCTGGCGATGAAGACCCTGCAGTACAATCTGGGCGTGCCGCTGCATTTCTATGTGCGGGTGGACTTCGACGGTTTCCGGCGCATCATTGATACACTGGGTGGCATTGACATAGAGGTGCCGCAAGCCATTGACGACCCGAAGTATCCGGATATGAACTATGGCTACGACCCCTTCTTCATCGAAGCGGGTCCGCAACATCTCAATGGCGATATGGCCCTCAAGTATGCCCGCACACGTGCGACCCGCGGCGCCGATTTTGATCGCGCCCGTCGGCAGCAGCAGGTCTTGCTGGCCATCCGCCAGCAGGCGCTGGCTGTCAATGTCATTCCCAAGTTGCCCGAGCTGTGGGTCACGATGGCTGGCACGGTCCAGACTGACCTGCAACTGGTAGATATCCTTGAGCTGGCCAAACTGGCGGATCGCATTTCCAGCTCTGATATCAAGACGGCCGTCATTGACCACACGATGACCGTTGATTACACGACCAACACCGGCGCACGGGTGTTACTGCCGGTGCGCGAACGCATTCGTCCGTTGATTGAGGAGTTGTTCGGAGCACCCAAGCCGATCGTCGCACCGACACCGACGCCCGATCCGGCTGTGGCTGCGCGTCAGCGCGAGCTGGCCGCCCAGGAAGCCCAGCGTCGCGCCGAAGTAGCCGCCGCCCTCCAGAAGGAAGGCGCCCGCATTGTGGTGCAGAATGGCACCACCCAGCCCGGGCTGGAGGCGAACACGGCCGAGTTCCTGCGACAGCAGGGTTTCGACGTCATGCAGTTCGGCCCGGCGGATCGGACGGACTACCCACGCACCGTGATCGTTGACTACACCGGCAAGCCATACGCTCTCCAGGTGCTGACGGAGATCTTCAATGCGGCTGATGAGAACATCCGGCGCAGCCCGAACCTGAAGAGCGATGTGGACGTGCGCGTCATCATCGGTGCGGATTTCCGCCTGCCGGAGACGCAGCAGCTGAATCCGGTCCGTGTTGATGCATTCATTCAGCCGACTGTGCGGGCGCAGTGATGCGCGGCGCCTGTGTGGTGCCTGCTATGTTGGCCGTGGGCGTTGATCTGATCGAGATCAGCCGCATCGAACGCGTGTTGCAGCGACACGGTAAGCGGTTTCTGGAGCGGGTGTTCACCCGCGGCGAGCTGGATTACGCAGCCGGTCGGCCATCCGCCCTGGCGACACGCTGGGCTGCGAAGGAAGCGACCGCCAAGGCGCTGGGCACGGGCATTGGAGCCATTCGTTTTAGCGAGATTGAGGTGGTGTGCGATCACTGTGGCAAGCCGGAATTGCGACTGCATGGCGAGGCGGCGCGACTGGCTGCCGAGCGTGGCCTCCACTGCTTTGTCGTCAGCCTGTCGCACGCGGGCGGATGCGCACTGGCAACCGTGGTGGCCCAGGGTTGATGCCGTCTGCGGCGACAGAGACAACCGGAGTTGGTGTTGATCAGGAGCGCTCGTGCAACTCGTAGAAGAAGGAGCCCGGGACATCCTATGATGGAAACCGAAAAGACCACCCATCTGGACGTAGGATCAGCGTGCCTGCAGGGCATCTTGATACGGCTCGGCCTGTCGGTGGGTCTGTTGGCGCTGGCGCTGGTGCTGGCGTCCCGATTCGGCTAGCACCTCGTGATCCGATCCGCAGCGCTGGCGTTGCGGGAATGCCGGGGTTGGCGGCTGCAGCGTTGACTCGTTGTGGCTTGCGTTTTGGCTCTTCAATCAGTATAATATCGGTACTAGCGGGCGGTTAGCTCAGTTGGTTAGAGCGCATGCTTGACATGCATGAGGTCACAAGTTCAAGTCTTGTACCGCCCACTGGGAGCAATCTAAGGTGACGACCGGACAAGGCGGGGGGATGATCCTCCCGCCTTGTTCATTGGATGGGATTCCTCGGTCCCAGACGACAGTTGCAGCAATCGCTGGGCCGCCTGTCTCGTGGCATCCCGATGTGCACCATTACAACTGTCATGTTGAGGCTATGAACGGGCGTCTGTCCGACGTACACGCATTCGGGTCTGAGGTACCAAGTTGCGCCACCTGAGTCTACCCGTTATGTCGCCGCCAACGTGCTCTGTAGATTGCGGTCTGTTGCAGTTCAGCGTGTTCGGCAGACACTCGTCAAGCCGCAGTTGTGAGCACCAGTGGGCGATCAGGACATGTGTCGCCCGGGAAGGCCGGCCGCGCCGTCCCGCCAGTATCTAGCATATGGCAGCAGCGCTTAGAATGTGCGTAACATAACACCTCAACCGTCCCGCTGCGGCCGGTGATGTCAGCACTCAGAGCTGGTATGTGTGTCATCAAGCGGCAGTGGTGCCCAGGTAGGAGGACGGCGATACCAAGATACGATACCACGCTGGTGGCGTGTCTGCGTTGGATTGATGAGAACCGCAAGTTGCACAAGAGGACGCGCACCTTTGGGACGACGGCGCAGGAGTGCGACGCTCGCCAGCAATGAATGATAATAGCGCGCTGGCGGTAGAGATGGTCCTCCCGGAACGACTCGGGACACCTCGGTGTTCCCAGGCTTGCTAGCGGTTGACTGCTGACAGCCAACGGCTATTTGCACAGGAGTCCCCATGAGCGGCTGCACACCAACAATGAATGAAAATCGCAGGAGATGGCCGAGCTGGGGCTCCCGGGACAGCACCGGGACTGCGTCGGCGCTCCCAGGCCTGCTGCTGGCTACTCGCTGCCTGCAATCGGTTATTTTCACGGGAGGCCACGGCGCGGGCGGCGTTGGCCTGATCAGGGGCGTGAGGATGCGGGTCACTCCTCCTC
>Ga0101944_10004667_pt1 | contig 16589 bp, 16 predicted proteins | sample DewCreD2012metaG_FD_75245 | JGI IMG/M metagenome (GOLD analysis project Ga0101944, IMG submission 75245) | Hot spring sediment bacterial and archeal communities from British Columbia, Canada, to study Microbial Dark Matter (Phase II) - Dewar... ...
ACCAGATGCGTTTCGAGTGCCGGAACCCAGGTGCGCAACCAGTCGAGCAGCGTCTTCACCGTTTCCGTTGCCTCCAGCGAAAGGCCGGGGGTGTCGAGCACAAGTGGCCCGCGATTTCCCCAACGCTGGATGGCATCTCGCAATTCCGAGGCCGACTGCGCCGCAGTCATCGGTATGCGCAAACGTTCGGCGTAGTTTCGTAAGCGCAGTGCACCGTTGGTGTTGGCCAGATCGGTCGTGATTACTCCGGTCGGGAGTTCCTCGCGGTTACGCAGGTAGGCGGCAACTTTTGCCGCCATGGTGGTCTTGCCGCTGCCCAAGGGGCCTACGAAGACCAAGAGGGGTGACGCCTGCCATCGGCTGGGTTCGGTCCCAGGTCGGCTGGAAGGGCGGTTCGTCCTCTCCAATAGGCTTTGGGTCGAACGCCTCAGCCAGGAACCGATACGAGAGGGGCTCGAAGCGTGTGCGACCATTTCCGGCACCCGTGGTCGCATGGGCGCAGGAAGGACGGCTGGATCGACCGTGCCGGCGTTTTCGATCCTGGGCTCGGCGGGAGGCTTGGCGGGTGGGAGGGCTTCGCGATCGACCGCCGCCGCACCCTCCAAGACCGTTTCGGAATTGGGCAGCTCGACTCGGCGCACCGAGATCAGGACGGCGAGCGGGCCCATCTCGGACCGGACGACTTCCATGAGTTCGAGCAGGTTTGGAGCCTGGAAGGTTTTTACGTACACGGGATCGCTCCTCCGTTAGCGGTTTCCGGTTGCCGGTCCGGGACCCGGTTCCTTGGATTTCGGGCCGAAGAGTCCCGCGCCTTCCTCGCCAAGCACGTCGGCGCGGATCTGGGCCAGGATCTCCAACTGGGTGCTTCGCGGGATCTCCAGGTACGAGAGCACCGGCAGCTTGGGCAGACTCCGTTCGATCAACCGGCGAATGTGCGGACGCAGGGGGGCTGAACAGAGCAGGGACACATTGCGCCTGCGCTTGGACAGCTCGGCATACTGCGTCTCCAGGGCTTTCAGCAGACGTGGGACCTGGAAGGGGGTGAGTACCAGTTGAGGGCCCTGGTTGGACTGCACGAGCGACTGGATCAGGCGCGATTCCAGCGCGGGTTCGAGGGCCATGGAGGCCAGTCTATGGTCCTGGTCCTCCAACGCGCGAACGAAGGACGGCGCCAATGCGACGCGGACCCGTTCAACCAGCGAATCGACCGTTTCCGGCTTTCCGCCGGCGACATCCCCCAGGGTTTCCAAAATGGTCAGCAGATCCCGGATGGGAACGCGTTCCCGAAGCAGTCCTTGAAGGACCCGGTGAAGGACCGGCAGCCCGATGACATTGGGCACGATATCCTTCACGACGGCAGGATCGCTTTCCTTGATCCGCTCGACCATGTTTTGGACGTCCTGGCGGGAGAGGAGGTCGGCGGCGTGGGATCGCAGGATTTCGTGCAGGTGCGTGGAGAGCACCGTGGCCGCATCCACCACCGTATAGCCGAAGGCCTCCGCGCGGCCGCGTTGCTCTCCGGCGATCCAGAGCGCCGGAAGGCCGAACGCGGGATCGCGTGTGGCGGTTCCGGGCAGGCCTGGGCGCGCGTTGCCGGGATTGATGGCCATCAGGCGATCCGGGATGAGTTCGCCTTCCGCGATCGTGGCGCCGCGGATCTTGATCCGGTACTGGCGAGGGGCGAGTTGGAGATTGTCGCGCACACGGATGGAAGGCATCAGGATGCCCATTTCCGATGCCATCCGCCGTCGAATCTGCGCGATGCGACCCAGCAGATCGCCGGAGCCGCCCGATTCGGCCAGGGGAATCAAACCGGCCCCCAATTCCAGCTCCAGCGTGTCGACTTTGAGCAGTTGCTCCACCGCGGCGCCCTCGCCCAAGCGGCTGCCGGCAGCCGTACCGCCCGGGGCGGAAGCGGGGCCACTGGGCCCGCCTCGGCCGGTCCCCGCAGGCGCCGCTTTGGAGACGGCCCAGGCAAGGAAGAAGCAGAGGAGCGAGAGGACCATGAACGGCATGGTTGGAAGGCCTGGGACCAGGCCGAAGAGCATGAGGATCGAGGCGCAGATCGCCACGGCGCGCGGGCGCAGCAGCAACTGCCGGCCCAGATCCTCGCCCAGGTTGGCATCCGACGCGCCGCGGGTGACGATGACGCCGGAGGCGGTGGAGACCAGAAGCGCCGGGATCTGGGATACCAGACCGTCGCCGACGGTCAGCAGCGCGTAGATTTTCATGGCCTGCGCGACGTCTTCCCCGCGCTGCAGCACGCCGATCGCCAACCCGCCCAGGATGTTGATGGCGGTGATCAGCAGCGCGGCGATGGCGTCGCCGCGGACGAACTTGCTGGCGCCGTCCATGGCACCGAAGAAGGAGGCTTCGCGTTCGATCTTCTGGCGGCGTTCGCGTGCCTGTTGCTCGTCGATCAGTCCGGCATTGAGGTCGGCATCGATCGACATCTGTTTGCCGGGCATGGCGTCCAGCGTGAAACGCGCTGCGACCTCCGCCACGCGTCCGGCGCCCTTGGTGATGACGACGAACTGGATCACCAGGAGGATCAGGAAGATGGTCATGCCGACCACGTAGTTGCCGCCCACGACAAAGTCGCCGAAGGCGGCGATCACTTGTCCGGCGTCCGCCTGCAGCAGGATCAGACGGGACGAGGCGACGTTCAGCGCGACGCGGAAGAGCGTGACGAACAGGAGCAGCGACGGGAAACCGGAAAACTCCAGCGGCTCGTTGGCGTAGAGCGTTCCCAGGAGCACGGAAAGGGATAAGGCGAGCTGGCAACAAAGCAGCAGGTCCAGGAAATGCGTCGGGATCGGAACGACCAGCACGACGATGACCCCGATGACGCCGAAGGCCAGGTAGACGTCCGCAAAGCGGGCCAGCGACGAGAGGCCGCCTCCGCCCTTCCGGGGCGCCAGCACGCGCGGAGCGACGGAGGCGGCCGTGGCCATCAGTCACCTCCCGTCACGGCGGCCGCAGGCATCGGCGGGGCGGCCTTTTTCCTGCGCAGGATCAAGGCCAGCACTTGCGCCACAGCCCGGTAGAACTGCGGCGGGATCTCCCTGCCCACGGTGCTGTTGCGCAGCAGCGCGCGCGCCAGAGGGGGATCTTCATGGATGGGGATCCCGTGAAATTCGGCCAGTTTGCGGATGCGCAACGCGATCAGGTTGGGGCCCATCGCCAGCACGCGCGGGGCGGCGTCGATGCCGGGTTCGTAACGCAACGCCACGGCGACGTGGGTCGGGTTGGTGACCACCACGGTCGCCTTCGGCACGGCCTGCATCATCCGCTTGAAGACCATCTGCCGCTGGATCTGCCGCACCCGCGACTTGATCTGCGGGTCGCCCTCGTTCTGTTTGTGCTCCTCCTTGATCTCCTGCTTGGTCATGCGGATGGAACGCTCGAAACGCCATTTCTGGAAACCGTAATCGAGTCCGCCGATGACCAGCATGGCGGCCACGACCCGCCAACCCAGTCCCAGGATCAGTTCGCCCATGTGGGCCAGGTACTGGGTGTGATCGAGGAAGTGCAGCTGGGGGAAGGTGTCGACCCGTTGCGCGATGTAACTCCAGGCGATCCAACCCACGGCGAACAGCTTCAACAGCCCGGCCACCAGGGTTCCCACGGACCCGACAGAGAAGAGTCGCGTGACGCCGTCGAAGAAATTGAGCCGCTCCCATTTCGGCTCGAGCAATTCCGGCGTCAGATGCCAGCCCACCTGGAGAATCGATACGAAAACCGCGGCGGCCATCAACAGCAGCACCAGCGGCATAAGGGCCATGGCGACCGGGCCGACCAGCGTGAGCGAGAGATCCTGGATATTCGCGGGAGTCAGATCCCTGAACAGGTTCGGGCCGAGGGAGCCGGCGATCATCTGCCGGATGGCCAGCCCCAATTTCGGCCCGAACCAACCCAGCGCAATCAAGGCCGTCAGCAGGCCAAGCGCGGTGGCCAGGTCGGCCGAACGGGCTACGCGGCCTTCCTTGCGCGCTTCCTCCCGCCTTCGCGGGGTAGCCTGCTCGGTTCTTTCGTCGTTATCCGCCACGAAGCCCCATGCCTCCGTACGGACCGTCTACATCAGTCCAGCCAGCCCTTGAACCCACCGCAGCGCGTCGCGCGTCCCCTGCCGGATGCCGTGCTCCACAGCCAACCGGACGGCTGGACCCACGGTGGACAACAGGAAGAGCCCGAGGAGCAGGCTCACCGAATAGCTCAGGAAGAAGACATTCGCTTGCGGGAAAGCCCGGGCGACGAGGGCCATCGCGCACATGATCAGCGCCAGCGGGATCAGCAGCGTGGCCGACAGGCGAATGCCCACGATGAACAGGGCCACCGTCTGCTCGATCAGCCCGGAAAGGCAGGACAGGTCCACGGCCTGGGGACCTGGCGGGAGAATCCGATAACTGGCGCAGAACGCGCGCAGCATTTCGTGATGTCCGTCGAGCGCCAGAAAAAGCACGCTGTAAACCATCAGAAAAAGCGTCTGGACGAAGTTCGACTGCATGCCGGAGCCCGGGTCGATGACCGAGGCGATGCCCAGGCCCATTTGCAGTCCGATCGCCTCGCCTGCGACGGCCACGCCGAACATGGTCCAGCGGTACGCCAGCCCCATCAACAGGCCCACCAACAGCTCCAGCGCCACGGTGACCGGAAGCAGATCGGACCGTATCGCGAACGGTCCCTGCTGCATCAACGGACCGGTGACCAGGAGCGCCAGGACGATGGCGGTAAAGACGCGGATCTTGGCGGGAATGTATTGTCCCGCAAAGACCGGCGCGACCAGCAACAGCCCGCTCACCCGGACCAGGACCAGGCCGAAGGCCCAGAGCCACGACAGGTCGCCCTTCATCGTGACGCCTCCGCCGCCATCGCAAAAGCCTGAACGGTGAACGTGACCAGTTCCCGCACCATCCACGGCAACAGCAGCCAGAGCACGACGACCATCACGACGACCTTGGGGATGAACGCGAGGGTCGCCTCGTTGATCTGGGTCAGGGCCTGAAAGAGGCTGACCGCCAGGCCGATGACGACGGCGGAGAGGAGCATCGGGGCCACCACCTTGACCGCCACCAGGGTGGCCATGGCGAACACATGCAGGAGTGTGGACGAATCCATCGTTTCACCTCGCCTCAGCACCGCGCCGCAGAAGTTCCGGATCCACGGCGCCGCGTCTGCGGATCCGGCTCTTCATCGCCCGCTCGTCGCCGAAATCCTCCGGATGGGCTCCTCGCTCGCGCCTCGATCCGGACCCGCAGCCGCGGCGCACTGGGCCGGGAACTTTTGCGGCGCGGTACTCAGCCCGCATGGAACGACACCACCAGCGACTGGATCACCAGTCGCCACCCGTCGGCCAGCACGAAGAGCAGCAGTTTCAGCGGCAGCGCCACCATCGCCGGCGGCAGCATCACCATGCCCAGGGACATCAGAACGGTGCCGACCACCAGGTCGACAATGATGAACGGCAGAAAGACCAGGAAGCCCATCTGGAAGGCCGTGCGCAATTCGCTGATCACGAAGGCCGGGACCAGCACGGTCGTCGGAATGTCTTCGAAGGTTTCCGGAGCGGGCGAGTTGGACAGCTCGACGAACAGCTTCAGGTCCTTTTTGCGTGTCTGTTTGCCCATGAACTCGCGAAGCGGTTTCAAGCCGCGCTCCAGCGCTTCCATCTCGTTCAATTGGCCCTGCGTGTAGGGCATGAAGGCCTCGTCGTGCATTTCCTTCCAGATGGGGGCCATGATGAACGCGGTCAGGAATAGCGCCATGCCCGTCAAGACCAGGTTGGGCGGTATCTGCTGGGTCGCCAGCGCATGGCGGACGAAGCTCAGCACGATGACGATTCGCGTGAATGACGTCATCAGGATCAAGAGCGCCGGCGCCAGCGAAAGCGCCGTCATCATGAAAAGGATCTTGAGCGGTGCCGTCAGCTTGCCGCCTTCGCCCGACGTGCCCTTGATCGCGATTTCGACGCGCGGCGATTCCGGGGCCGTCTCCTCCGCCAGCCGCACAGGGCTCCACGCGGTCGCCGTCAGCACGCCGACAAGCACCAGGCGGATGAAGGAGGCTCGGCGCATCGTCAACTCCTCGCCGGGCCGGCCGGCCAGTCAACGGTCAGGGAGGGCGTGAAACAGGAATGATCGACCGTCGAGTCGATGCGAGGCGGTGCGGACAAGGCCTCCCGATCGTGAAACAGGTGCTCCAGATCGGTCTCCACGCCCTCGGGAAGTTCCGGATTCGGCAGCGCGGCGATCAACCGGACGTCATTCTGAAGACTGGCAAGCACCAGCAGGCGTTCGCCGGCCCGCACCAGCATCAGTTCGCGACGAGCGCCCAGCGAGAGACGCTCCAACACCGCCATGCGCGCGGTGGGCTTGGCATTCGACCGGCCGTGATTGCGGACATACCAGACCAAGGCTGCACCGGCACCTCCCAGACCTGCGAGGAACAGCACGATCCCCAACAGGCCCGAGGCATCGCCCGGCAGACGCGCTCCGGCCACCGATTCGTTGGCCTTTTCCGGGGCCCAGTCGATGGCACCCAGCTTGCCGCTGCCGTCGAGCAGGCTCTCGTTCGAAGCATCCTGCGCTCCGACAGGCGCGCCGATGTGCAGCGCTCCTGCGACCAGAAACACGCAAACCAGGCGATTCCTCATGGTCCGTCCTCCGCAAAAGGGGAGACAGCAAGCTCGGTGCCATTTTCGATTTTGCGGAAGGTCTTTCCGGAAAGGGCTTCCGGACCGGTTAAAAACTGCTCAAGGCCGCCTTCCTGCGACTTGGCGGGTACAAGATGCAACAGCCCTGTGCGCGCATGCCCGGTTCATCCGGGAACGGCATCGACCGAACGGGAGGGGCGACTATTCCAGCGATTGGATCCGCTGCTTGGGTTCGACGATGCTGGTCACTCGCAGGCCGAAGGTCTCGTCGATGACCACGACCTCCCCCAGAGCGATCAAACGGTCGTTCACGTATAACTCGACCGGTTCGCCGGCGCGCTTGTTCAGCTCCACGACCGAACCGACCGAAAGCTTGAGCAGGTCCGCAATCTGCAGGGTGGTCTTGCCCAACTGCACGGTCGCGCTTACCGGGATGTCGAGGACTTTCTCCAGGCTGTCGGGCTTCCCGTCCGGCGGGGTGGGGGGGAGCGGCGGGAGGCCGGGAGGGTGGACCTCGACATAGTCGTCCTGCGAAGCGCGACGCGAAGTCTCGGACAACGGCGCGGCCTCGCGCGCCAGCGCGCGCTTGGCGGCATACTCTCCGATCTTGTGCGCCAGTTCGCTCATGTTGACCGGCTTCTGGATCACATCGATGGCGCCCAGCCGCATCGCTTCCATGGCGGATTCGAGCGTTGCGAATCCGGTGATCAGCATCACGCCGATCTTCGGATGCTGTTGCTTGACGGCTTTCAGGACGTCGATGCCGGACAGGCCTTCCATGCGCAGGTCGGTCAACACCAGATCGATCTTTTCGCGCTCGACGACTTCGAGGGCGCTGTGCCCGTCGGCCGCTTCGACCACGTGATGCCCCGCGCTTTCGAGCGACTGCTTCAGCAGCGCTCGCATGGCGGGCTCGTCGTCCACGACCAGCAGGTTGAGGGAATCGGTTGCCACGGCTGCCATGGGACCTCCTCTGGCCCTTCATCGTAACTCCGGCCTACAGTTTGTGCGAGACGGCAAAGGTCAGTTTCTCGCGGTAGACCCCCAGATACCCCTTGAACCGGACTTTGTTTCCCACGGCCAAATCCAGCGGATCGCCGACCCGATGGTTGAGCAGAAGCACATCTCCTTCCCGCAGCGAGAGCACCTCACGAATGCGCAACGGGACCGGCCCCATGCTCGCCGTCATCTCGACCGGCAGCGAATGCACCATGCCCTCAATCTGCTGGCGCGCCTTCGTCGTTTCCGGCGCGTTCTGCGGGGAATTCTCGGATGGACTGACCTGCGCGATGACTTCGAGGATGCGCGAGGAATAGCAGAGCTGGACGATGCCGGTGGCCTGCTCGATATGCGCCTCCAGCGAGAAGGTCACGACGACCTCCTCGCCGGGCACGAATTGGATGAACTGGGAAGAGGAAGCGCGGCCTTCGATCCGGGTTTCCGTCGGCAGTATGCGCTCCCAGGCGTTCTGGATCTCCACCTGGATCAACCCCACCACCTCGTCGATCAGTTCCTGCTCGATTTCGGTGAAGGGCCGCGTGACGGAGGTCGGTGCGCCCTGGCCACCCATCATCCGGTCGGCTACGACGAAACCCAGCATCGGATGGATCGCCAGGAGCGCACGCGTGCGGTGCGCCTCCAGGTTCAGCACCACCAGCGTGGATGGGTTGGGCAGCGTCGGTTCGAGATCCCGGTATGCCATCGCGTCGATGCCGCCAATCTTGATCTGGACCGACATGTTCAAATGCGCGGAGAGGGCGCGACTCAGTTGCCTGCACAAGCGGTCGTGGATGGCATGAAGAATGGACCGCTGGCGGGGAGAGATGGGCGCAGGCCGCAGGAAATCGTAGGTCTTGACGTCGCCCGGAAGATCCACCTCGCGTGCGGGTGCCGCCGCGATTTCGCCGGTCGATACGGCGGCCAGCAGCGCCTCGATCTCGTCCTTGGTCAGTATTTCCGCCACGTCGGCTCGCCTCCGCTGTCCCGCCGGTCACTGCACGATGAACTCGGAGAAGTATAAATTCGTTATGACTCCTTTCTCCAATAGTTCGTTCAAGCCGTACATCAGCTCCCGCTTGAGCTTGTTCCTCCCCGCGGTATTGTCCAGCTCCTCGATCCGCACGCTGCTCAACCGATCCACCAGGAAGTCGTTGACCGGATACGTCAACTTGTTGAGCTCCTCCACAACCGCATCGCTGTTCGTCTCCAGGCCGATCGAAACCTTCAAATAGCGCGTCAAACGCGTGTCGCGCACATTCACGATGATCGGCTTGAGCGTGACGATGCGTCTGGTTTTCTCCGACCCCAAATCCTTCTTCTCGTCGGCCTGCGCATGCTCCGCCTTCTTCTCCTCGTGCTTGCTGGAACCCATTACCGTCAGGGCACCAAAGGCACCACCTCCCAAAACCACCCCCGCGCCCACAATGATGATCAACAACTTGGCCTTGCCTTTCTTCTTGGGCGCGGCCTCGGTTTTCTCTGCAGCCGGTGCGGTAGCCATGGCAGGACGACTCCTCAGCCCAGGACAGGATGCTGCCGGAAGAAAATTCCGGCAGCTTCTTCGCCGAAAAGTAATGAAGCAAACTATGGACCGTTGCCTGGAATCGCATGGCCGGCGCTTTCCCTTCTATAAACATTTCAAATAAAATGCGTTGGGAGTTAAACCGGCGTGTTCGCTTCCATAGCTCAACCTAAATATGCGACAGGTGGACAAGTACGGAGAGCGACAAAGGCATCTGAGTACCGCGCCGCAGAAGTTCCGAGTCCGTTTTTATTCTGCCGAGAAACGTCTCGTCTTTCCACGGGAGCGAGTTTGCACGGTGCCCATCAGGGCGCTCCGTGCCCATGTCCACTGGCAACTTTCGCGGTTGCGGGCATTATGGTCGGCAGGGGCTCGTTTTCAGGAGCAAACAGACGATGGCTGGCAGCGGGAAACGCAGGGGAGACGCGGCGGCGGGTGAACCCGATCGCACATCGAGGCGACTGGAGTCGAAGAATGTTCCATCCGATTTGCCTGACGCCATAGCGGCCCCATTCTCCCCCATTCCCGAGGCGCTACGCGATCTGCGCGCGGGCAAGATGATCATCCTGGTGGACGACGCCGATCGAGAGAACGAAGGCGACATCGTGATGGCGGCGGAGAAGGTGACGCCCGAGGCGATCGCGTTCATGGCCAAGAAGGCCAGCGGTCTGATCTGCCTCGCCATGACGGAGGAGCAGTGCGACAGGCTCGAACTGCCCATGCAGGCCGAACGCAACACCTCGCGGTACGGCACGGCGTTCACCGTGAGCATCGAGGCGCGCAATGGCGTCACGACGGGCATCTCGGCCGCCGACCGCGCCCATACGATTCGCACGGCCATCTCGCCGCGCGCCAAGCCGCGCGATCTGGCGCGACCGGGGCACGTCTTCCCCCTGCGCGCGCGCAAAGGCGGCGTGCTCGTTCGCGCCGGACAGACCGAGGGGTCGGTGGATCTCTGCCGTTTGGCGGGGCTGCGACCGGCCGCGGTCATTTGCGAAGTCATGAACGACGACGGTACGATGGCCCGCCTGAGCCAGCTCGAGCTGTTCGCGGCCGAGCACCGACTAAAGATCGTTTCGGTTGCGGACTTGATCGAGTATCGCCGGGCGAACGAGCGGATCGTCGAACATGTCGCCGACGTCTCGATGCCCACCCAGTTCGGGGCGTTCCGGCTGCATGTGTACGAGTCGAGCCTTACCGGGGAGCATCATCTGGCGTTGGTGGCCGGCCCCATTCGTCCGCGCAAGGTCTGCAACGACCCGGTGCTGGTGCGCGTTCACTCGGAGTGCCTGACGGGCGATGCGTTCGGTTCGCTGCGCTGCGACTGCGGCGCGCAGTTGCATGCCGCCATGTCGCGCATCGCGCGCGAAGGCCGGGGCGTGATCCTGTACATGCGCCAGGAAGGGCGCGGCATCGGATTGGTCAACAAGATGCGCGCCTACCAGATTCAGGACCAAGGCGCCGATACGGTCGAGGCCAACCGGAAACTCGGCTTCCGCCCCGACCTCAGGCGCTACGGGCTGGGCGCTCAAATCCTTTACGACCTGGGCATTCGGCGGATTCGTCTACTGACCAACAACCCGCGGAAGATTGTCGGCTTGAACGCCTTTGGTCTTGAAGTCGTCGAGCGCGTGCCTCTGGAAGTCCCTCCCGGCGCCCACAACCTGCGTTACCTGCGCGCCAAGCGGGAAAAGCTGGATCATTGGCTCGAAGATTTTTGAAGATGCGACCGACAGGCGAGCCGGATCGGCGGCCGCCGAAGAACAGGCAATCCCTTGACGGTCTTCCGGCGTAAAGACTCAATCGGGAAACGAAAGGCCCCGCGCGAGAGTCTTTGCGCGGGGCCTTGTGCTGTTTGGGCTTGGAACGCCAGCGCTTACTGGGCGCCCGGTAGAGGCTTGGACGAGTAATCTACGTAGTCCGGAGCATCGCCAGGCACCTTGTCTTTCGGACGGCCGGGCAGCGGACCGACGATGTTGCCGTCGATGAAGCCTTCGTAGACGCCAAACTGCTTCAGATGCGGCGGGATGATGCGCTGGCCGGAAGCTTTGTCGTAGCTGCCCTTGGTCAGGATCACGCCGTAGACGCTGACGGCAAAGAGCATGACGGCGGCATTGATGATCAGCACCGCGGTCCAGATGGGATGAGCGGACTTGGGCTCGTACACGGTCGCCGTGCGCCGGGCCACCGCGACGGAAGGCTGCCGGACACGACTGACGGCCGGACCGACCGAAGAGCCGATCCTCGAACCCACCTTGGCTGCACCGGAACCCGCTCGACCGGCCACGGGCGCGGCCGGACCGGTGCCCACCGTCGCTTCCTCGGCGGCCTGATCGACCACGGTCATCTCGCCGGTCTGCGCGGCACCCACGCTGGGTTCCATGATGGTGGCGGCATCGCCGACCGGTTGGCTGACCACGGTCTGCTGCTGGGTGGTCATGTTGTCAGGCGCTTGGAGCTCGATGTCTTCCAGAATGATCTGATCGGTCGCGTTCAGATCGGGAGAGGGGGCAGGGGATGCCTGTTGGCCCACAGCCGCCAAGATGCCCGATTGGCCGGGTTTTCTGGAGCCGGCGGCGGGAATGATGATGGTCGGCTCGGTGCCCTTCTCGGTCTTCAGCGCGTTGACATCGTCCCGTCGGAACTTCATCGTTCCAGCCGACCGGAACGCGCGCAGATCCCCTCGAGCGACCAGATTCTGCAGCTCGTTCTCTGGGATGTTCAACAGCTCCATCGCTTCACGAGCGTCAATCAGTTCGCCGTTCGCCATGCCTTTTCCGCTCCTTAACAGTCCCTTTGATCGCGGCTCGACACCGCGCTCCCCCAACCCCCAACGAATCTACTTCTTCGATGCGTTCTGCTCGTAAATGGCCTTGACCTCGAAGTACGTCACTCCCTTGTACTCTACATCCTTGGACCCTGCCGTATCCTCGATTTCGACATCGTACCTGAAGTTGCGCGCGCCAACCAGCCTAAATTCGCCCAATCCACGCGTCTTATACACGCACATCGTCTTCTTTTGCGTGTCGATCAGCAGGATTCGTTCGTCGCCAGCCGCCGAGATGCACAGGATGCCATCGGTCTCCCAGCCTCCGCCTGCCGCTTGCGCGGTCCGATGGGGCAGGAGGAGGTAAGCTCCCAGCAGCAAAGCTATTACGCCCAGCAGGAGAACGTTTTGGAACCAGAGATTCTCTTTCATGGTTGGCTCTCCTCCAGGCGCTCAGCGCTTTTTCCCGGCCTCTTCGGCCATCTTCTGCTGGCCTTTGGCGTAGGCTTCGGCGGTCTTCTTGTCGAACCCGTTATTGCCTTCGGGCGGTTTGATGATGCTGCGACCGTCTTCCGAACGAACGGCCTCGCTTGCATCCAGAATCCCCATGTCATTGTCGAACATGCGAGCGCTGACCAGCCGGATCTTCTCGTTCCGGAAGGCATAGACACAAACCACACGCTTAGTGGTATCCACCAGGTATATTTTGGGCTCGGAGCCTGCGCCCGAGCCTTTGTCCACCAAAGCCATGGCGATGAAGCCCGGCGCGGCGCCCAATTGGCTTCCGTAGGCAGACCGCACCAGATAATTCTCGCCTCCGCCCCAAGGCAACTTGGTCAGCAAGAGCGCAACCATTACTACGGCAAGCACCATCAACACGGTGCGCAGGCGACGCACCCAACTCTGCGGTACCGCGTTGCTCGGTTCCGACATGGCGTTTCTCCTCGTCCTTGCCACGCCCCCAAACCTGACCGGCCGGAAAGGCGTCCTATTCACTCGGACGTCCAAAGACAGACTCCCGTGACGGAAATCGGACAAAGCAAAAACACAGATGGAACTGATCCGTAATTGTATGGTCTGCAAACGACTACGCAAGCTTTTTTTCGGGCACGTTCAGGGCGGGACATCGGCCCCGGTCTTTATTCGGCACGGGAACCGAAACGAAACACTCCCGCCAGAGCGAGGGGGAAATCGGTTCTTCGCTTTTCCATCGCTTGACGTGCCGTTAGATACGAATGAATGTTTCGTGGCGTTCGGCGTCCCGATGGGGGGAATTGGGAGGACTGCGATGAGCTTGGTTCGAATCATCTTGGCGGCGACGGGAATCTGCTCGTCGTTTGCCGTCGCATCCCGAGGGGCGGATGCGGGGACGGAATGGCCCGGCTTCCGTGGTCCAGCGGCCGATGGCATGTCCGCCGAGAAGGGCATCAACAAGGATTGGAAAGCGAAACCGCCCAGGGAAATCTGGCGGCTGGACCTGGCCAATAAAGGCTACTCGGGACCGTCCGTTGCAGAGGGCAAGGTCTTCATTATTGACCGAAACGGGAACCAGGATGTGGTGCGCGCCCTGGCTCTTGCGAACGGTAAACAGGTCTGGGAATTCGCCTATCCGGAAGAGACCGGCGATAATTACGGCTTCGCGCGTGCAACCCCGGTGTACGATGGCGGCAGATTGTACACCTTGAGTGCGGGCGGGAAGGTGCATTGCCTGAATGCCGCCGATGGCAAGCCGATTTGGAACGCGCATCTCCAGCAGCAGATGGGCGGTCGTCTGCCCGAATGGCATTACTCGATGTCGGTGCTCGTCGATGGCGATGTGGCGGTGGTCTGCCCGGGTGCCTCCGGCGGCTCGGTGGTGGCGTTGAACAAGGCGGACGGCAGAAAAATCTGGTCGGGCGGCAGCGACATCGCCGGTTATGCCACGCCGGTTTCCGCCACCCTTCAGAACGTCAAACAATACGTCATCTTCGGCGGGACCAGTCTCTTCGGACTGGAGGCCAGCTCGGGCAAGCCGCTCTGGCAGGTGCCTTGGAAGACCCAGTACGATGTCAATGCCGCCACGCCGATCGTGCTGGGCAACTCGGTTTTCATCACCTCCAACTACGGGCGGGGATGTGCGCTGGTCGATGTCGCCGCCGGCGGCGCCAAGATCCGTTGGGAGAACAAGGAGGTTCAAGCGCATTTCAACACGCCCATCTTTTTCCAAGGCAACCTGTACGCGACGTCCGATCCGAACAAGCTGGTCTGCCTGGATCCGCAGACGGGTGCGGCCCGGTGGACGCAGAAGGGATTCGGCAAAGGCGGTCTGGTGGGAGTCGATGGGACTCTGATCGGTGTCGATGGCGTCACCGGCGAAGCGATCATGGCGGCGCTCGATCCGACGGCCTACAAGGAGCTTGGACGCATTGCGGTTTTGAAGGGTGGGCAGAAGAAATACTGGACCGCGCCGATCGTTGCCGGCGGGAAATTGATCCTCCGCGATCTCGCGACGCTCGTTTGCCTGGACTTGAAGTAGTCGGAAACCGTCAGGCGAAGATGCCCAGCCCGGCGCCGTCGCTCTTCGTCTGCTGAGGCGGCTTGGGTTCGCTCTCGCGGGGCGCATTTCCGGTCGTTGCCTGTAGCGGGGCAGACCCGCCCGCCGGCGCGACGTGCGTCGCCTGCCGATCGGTTGCAGACTCGGAGGCCATCACGAGGTCGTCTTCCGGGCCGGCATCCAAGTCGTCCAGATTGGGTGCCACATAGCCGGGCTGCCGGGAACGGGCGATCTCGCGCTGATAACAGTCCAATATGGCATCCTGCAGTTCTTTGCGGTATCGGCTGTTGATCGGATGGGCGATATCCGCGTGAAATTTCGATCGTCCGCGGGTATCGACGGACCCGCGTCGCTCCTGCAGTCGGGCGCCGCAATGTCCGCAGAATCTGGACTGCAGCAGGTTCTTCGCGCCGCAGGCCGGGCATCGATCCGTGATTTTGCGGCTCGGCATGGCCACAAACAGTCCGGATGCGCCTTGTATGACCTTGATGTCGCGAACGACAAAACAGTTGTCGAAGGTGACGCTCGCGAAGGCCAGCAGTTTCTCGTCGCCGTGGGCCAGCTTCACTTTCACGTCCGTGATTCGCATAGTGGCACCTTTGCCATGAAAGAACGCTCCCTCGAGCACTCCGCCAAGGGTGTCCCACTTCGCCTGCCGCGCAAAAAACAACCACGTCTCAAGATGCAGATCAAGATGCGTACGTCGACGTCTCGATCACGTTCAGCGGATCGCCCAGTCGTTTTCGAAGTTCAGGCTCGAATCCGGACAACTTCATGCCCATGTGCGGGATCACGAAATGAACCGCACCACTGCCTGACATCTGCCAACGACCCGGGAAAAGCTCCTCCAAATGCTGCGCCAGCGCAACCAATCGTGGCTCGACTGCCTGCGAAGCTGCAAGCAACTCGTTAACCAGAAGTCCTTTACATTCCTTGTGGTTAACTAACTCTTCTAACTGCACTCTAATCTGTTCTTGGAGCCCTGTCAAGATCCTGTGTCGACAGGTTTGGTCCCAAGGCTTTGCACCAAGTGCTTTATAGACGGATGGGGTAGGAACTCTGCACGAGGGCAGAATAAGCCAGAGCCGGACGGGAGGGATCCTGTTCAGTTCCGGCAACGGTTCCACGATCTCGCCGCGTCCTCGGCAGCGGCACCAACCGCCCTGCAGAAAGAAGGCGACATCGCTGCCCAACTCGGCGGCGATCGGAGCCAGCCGCTCGATAGGCCAGGCCAGATGCCACAGCCGGTTGAGGGCCATCAGGGTCGCTGCGGCGTCGGCAGAACCGCCACCCATTCCACCGCCGGAAGGGATGCGCTTTTCGAGGTGTATCCGGGCGCCGGCGGTCCGATGGGCGGCCGCGGCCAGTGCGCGCGCGCTCTTGACGACCAGGTTGGTGTCGTCGCAGGGCAAGGTCGGGTCGGAGCAGGTGAGGATCAGCTTTCCGCAGGGCTCGAGGGTCAGTCGGTCGGCGAGTCCCACGCGGACCATGACGGTATCCACTTCGTGAAAGCCGTCGGGGCGCTTGCCCAGAACGAACAAGTCCCAGTTGACCTTTGCATGCGCCGAGATTCTCATGTCCGCCCCTTCTCGCTTCGGCGCGTTCGGGATGCAACTGCAGAACGCCAGGGTGGCGGTACTCAGGCGTTCAGCACCAGCAGCCAATCCCGCAGTTCCGGCTGTTGCGGCACCAGCCACGAGCCATCCGCTTCGGGTTGCACGGCGCCGAGGTCGTGTTCTTCACCGGTTGACGGATCGATGAACCTGGCGCTGTAGCGCACGCCCGGCTCGATGCCCTTTACGCGAAGCGAACGGCCCCAGACGATCTGGTAGCTGTAGACGATGCGTACGCGGCCGGGAATGCCGGCGGCGTACGGACCCCAGCGGTTCTTCTCGTCCGCGGCGGGCGAGATCCATTCCTGGTGCGGTTCGATGTCGGGCCATCCGAAACGCAGCAGGATGCGCTTGCCGAGGCCCAGCTGCGTCGAACCGGGCAAGGCCATCGCTTCGTCCCACGGGCGATTGCCCCAGGTGTTGCCGTGCGGCGAGGGGCCGTAAGGCTGCTGGCGCGTGTTTACCTGCCAGATGCCGTTGGCGCCGTAGGTGTGTCCGGCGGC
>Ga0101944_10004669_pt1 | contig 16583 bp, 13 predicted proteins | sample DewCreD2012metaG_FD_75245 | JGI IMG/M metagenome (GOLD analysis project Ga0101944, IMG submission 75245) | Hot spring sediment bacterial and archeal communities from British Columbia, Canada, to study Microbial Dark Matter (Phase II) - Dewar... ...
CCGATGCTTATATGTCCTTTAAACGCCAGATATAAGAAATAACCCATAACCCCACCAATGACCACTTGGGAGATTGCAGCAACCCCGATTCTAGGCAACAGAGATTTGTCGTTGAGCTCAAATTGATCATTGGCAAAAGATTCGGTTAGCTCTTTTGTTTTTCGTTTAAAGTATTTTATTGCCCCCAATATTCTAGTTTCGGCGGTGTACTCTGCGCTACTAAACCTGTTTAAGAGGTAAGAAAATAATCTTCTAGTCTGGGCTTTGGCACCCCAGATGCCCCACTCCATTCTGCCAAATTTTGTTTCATAAAGTATCGCCGGAATTGAGCCTAGGATAAGCAGGGGAACGACCCACCAGGTGTTGGTGGATAGTATGACTGCGCCGGTTATTATGCTGGCTATATTGCCCAACATAACAAAACTTCTATTGGTAAAACCGTTAAGCTTGTTTAATCCTTCGCGGTGTTTATTTTCTAAATCATTAATGCGCGGGCTTTTCCAGGCGGCATAATCCAGATTGGCTTTTTGTTCTATTGTTTTTAATTCCCAATATTCGGAAAGCTTAAGCCATTGTTTGCGCTCTTGTCTTTCGGTGATTATTCCAAGCGCATTAGAAATAAAAGGCATCAGAAGAGCTATCGCTCCCAAAAAATAAGCTCCGTTGGATATAATGCCGTCTCTGGCGGTGCTTATTATCGCATTGGTAAGTTGGCCATTTACAAATCCATTTAAGTGAGGGAAGGTAAAATTAAAAATAGTTCCGGCTATGCCGATAATCATTGGTCGGCGAGCGGCCTCCCAAGAGGCGGCGAATCCTTTTTTGGTATTAGACAGGGAGCTTCTTATGCCAGATAAGTCCATAAAGGTTATTTTACCTTCTCTTGGCAAATGCCTGCAAATGTTGTGATTTGCTAAAAAAAATCGGCGATGTTAGAATTTTTCCGTTCAAGACTTATGGTTTGTAGGGGCAATTAGCTCAGTTGGTTAGAGCGTTGCATTCACATTGCAAAGGCCACTGGTTCGAGTCCAGTATTGCCCACCATTACTAATAAAATTATTACTCAAAAAAGTTGGCAGTAGCTCATTGATTTTGGGTTGTTTTCGGGGTACAATCCGAAGTAATTAAAGGTGGCTTAAAAGCTTCACCAAACTATATGCCCAGTCGCAAGTCAACACTGAAAGAGGGGATGGAGGCGCCGGATTTTTCCTTGCCGGATGCTCATGGAGTCATGCACCAGCTGTCCGATTATCGGGGCAAGTATGTGCTTCTTTATTTCTATCCTAAGGACGACACCCCGGGTTGCACTGCAGAGGCTTGCGCTTTTCGGGACCATCACTCCGCCATATCAGATAACATACAGGTGCTTGGCATAAGCTCCGACTCAGTTTCTTCGCACAAGAATTTTTCGGAGAAATTTAATTTACCATTCCCAATTCTTTCCGATTCCGACAAGGAGGTTATCAAGTCTTATGGCGCCGCGGGTATATATACCAGGCGCATATCTTATTTTATAGATCCAGAGGGTATTATTGTTAAAAAATATCAGAAGGTTGAGCCAGCCAAGCACGCCAAGGAGATAATAGGCGACTACGCCAAGATTTCTAAAAAAAGAAAGTAGAAATTTTTTGTTAAAAAGAAGGCGCGCCCCGGTGGAGGGGCGCGCATTTTGGTGCAATTGAAATTGCTAGATTTTGAAATCAACACTGGCGATGTTGCCGAAGTCCAAGCGCAACTGCTTGCCCCAGGGAAAGTTGGCTAGTTCCGAGGGGACTCTGAATCGAAGGGTCAGGTCTCGCTGGTAGCTTGTCGGAGCCTCTTTGTCTTCATAGTCCTTGCCGATTATCCAGGATTGTCGTGTCGGGTGGACGCAGACGTCTTCCGGCACGCCCTCAGCGCAGTCTAGGAAGTAGGGCCGTTCTTTTTTCTCTTCGCCCCTTTTCCCTGCTATGTGGACCAGGCGAATTTCTCCAATTTCGGGCCATTTGATGGGTACCAGTTCGCCCGCTTTTGGTTTTTGTCCTGTTTCGGTGATGTTCCTGGCGAAGGTAATTCGCAGGACGAGAGAATCTATGTCGCAGATTTGCATTTCCTTTATTTCTATATACGGTGCTCCTTCCTGTATTACGTTGTCATGGACGAAGTTGCTACCTCCTGCCTGAATCGCCTTCTTTTTGCCTAAGGCCGTATGATAGACGACAGACAAGATTATAAGAGTTAGTTTGCCCCAGAAGCCTTTGGGGTCTACTGGCTCCATTGCCCCCCAGCCCGAAAGAATAACAAGGCCGGCATATCCTGTTATCTCGACAAATAAAGCGGAGAAAGATACCAGAATTGCCATTTTCCAAATCCATCCTCCCACTGTTGGCATTAGGCTTGCTACAAGTAGCGCCCAAAGCGCGAAAGCAAAGATGCCTTGTCCGTTAATGAACAAGATCTTCTGAGATATGAGTAGGGCTTGCTTTGCGCCAGCCCAGAACCCTTTCTCAAACGCGCTATCAAGGTCGCACTTATCCAACTCCCATTGGAATGAGTGCTTTCCCCCGCAGTGGTGGAGTGATGGATCTGTGTTGGTGATTTCGGCGGGGGGCGCAGCCGCCGGTGGCGGCTGCGCTGGAGTTGTTTGTATGGGCGGTTTTTCCGCATCTGCCGGCGAGGGTGTCGCTGGCGGCGGAGTTTGCGCGCTAGGCGTTTTTTCGTTGGTGTTGACGACGCTTTCTGTTGCCGGGGCGGGAGCGAGTGCGCTTTTTCGCACCTTTTCCTGCTCGCGGTATCTTCGGGCGGTTTCTGCGTCAATCAATTTAAGCCGGCTGCCGTCTAGCGGTTCGTACTCAAATCCAAGGTGGTAGAGCTTGATGCCCTGTTCCTTGGTTTCGCTGTATTTCCACATCGGCTTGCCGTCAAACGGATCAAAGAATTCGCCTTCCCTAGGTTGGACCAGAAAGTAAGCGGTTGCCATCAGTAGCGACCCGATTGCGCACAAGGCAAAAAGTCTGTGCGTGCGGCCGTTGTCGCCAAACCATTTGGAGAACCACTTTCCCAGCTTGCTTTGCGCCAGACTTTCCGCCCACGTCGGAAGGAGTAGAACCTTTAAGACGTAGGGGACCACGTAAAGAAGCAGGAAACTGCTGAGCAGGAAGGTGAGCCCTCCGGCTAGTTTGTCCGGCAACCGAGTCAGCTGTTGGATTGAGCGGAAAAGGTAGCCGTAAGCTCCCCACAGCATCAGCGGTTGGATTATCCGTGTTGCTAGAAAGAGAGCGGTGAGCGCGAATAGCAGTGTAAAGATGAGCCCCGTAAGGGGTTTTTTTGCGGACGAGGCCGGCGCTTTCGCGCCGGCCTCTTTGGTGTTGTTCACTTCAACCCCCTTCTTGTTCTTCAAACCTGTCTTTGAGCTTGCTCCACGCGAAGATGAGCAGCGCATTCAGGACGAACCCGATGACGAACCCCACGAGCGGGTTCTTTTTCCAGTTGTAGAACCCCACGGCGCCGACGACGCCGCAGAGGAATGAAGTCACCAGCCAGAGAGTATACACGTTCATGTTATTGGACTCCTTTGTCAAGCGTGCCCTCGGCCTTGTATTTCCTGCCCCTAGGCCTTTAAAACCCAGGGTTTTTAGGATAGCCAGAGAGAACTCTGGCTACTTAATAACCTATTCCAGCTGAGGTGTCAATTTGAGGGTTGGTGGGATGGGATTGGAGGGTGTAATTAAAAATCGCATGAAAAAATTATTTTAGATTGGATCTTCGTCATTTTTTTGAAACCCTCCATGATTTAAAGACAATAAAAAATGTATAATTTAGGGGCAATGAAAGTTCTTCTCTATATGGCAGTTACTCCCAACGGAATTATTGCCGGTAAAAAAGATGACACCTCTTGGGTGGGCGAGGCGGATTGGAATGAATTTTTATATCAGGCCAAAAAAGCCGGCAATGTTGTTTTGGGTAGCCGGACTTACGAGGCTATGAAAAAAGAAAAGAGATTCCCTGTGCCGGGGGTTTTGAATGTGGTGATGACCAAGCGGGTCAAGCAGTTATCTAAAAATAAGTGGGATAATGTAATTTTTACCAACGATACTCCGCGGGGTGTTTTAAAACATCTTTTGGAAAAGGGTTATAAAAAAGCCCTTATTGCCGGAGGGGGCAAGATTAGCGGAAGTTTTATTGGAGCAAAACTTATTACAGATTTATATCTAACCATAGAGCCGGTGGTTATCGGACGTGGCACTAAGATTTTTGATTATGTGAAAGATTTTTCTGCCAAGTTGAAGTTTATAGAAAGCGTGCAGATTTCCGATCACGAAATACAGCTTCGCTACAGGGTCTTATAATTTTTTAAATTTATAAAAAAGAGAAACCCGCCGGTCGGCTAATAGCCGAGCGGCGGGTTTTGTGAAAGTCGGTGCGGGAAGACCGAATTCTTCCCGCATGCGATTGGGAGACCTTTGTTTTTTAGGGGCTTGGAACCCCAAGGAGGCGGTCTCCCTCGGCTGGGCGTTATCTTGCAGACAGGTCGCAAGAAGCTTTTCCGTTAGCCAGAGCATGGCCCTACGGGTTTTTCGGTTCTTCTTGTTCCACGAAGGCTACCCCATAGGGCGGTCGCTTGGTCGCCCATATGGGCCCTTTTCTGCATCCCAGTTAATGATTCAACACTGCTTGGAGCTATAAAGAATAGTAATACTAGTTATTTTAATTGTCAAGCCCCAGAAGTGTATATTTTTGGCTATTTTTAAGGAATCTTTAGGGGGTCAAATTTTGAAATGTGCATAACTTAAAAAATAAAAATGGAGTTGATTTAAGCCTTATTATATAAAGCTTATTTTGCGTGGTCCTTGTGTGGCGAAGTGGGGAAGTTATTTGGATATTGGGGGCTGGTGGGGTAAAATGTATGTGAAGTGGGGCAAAGTGGGGAAATTAAAAAAACAAAGGTTTGATCTGGCCTTCTTCCCTCTTTGCCCCCCCTTCAACCAATATTTTTTAAATGCTTTTAGGCGAGTACAAGCACAACTTGGATTCAAAAGGTCGGCTGGCGATACCGGCTAAGTTTCGTTCGCATCTTTTGGCCGGTGCCATTGTTACCAGAGGAATTGATAGCTGTTTATTTATTTTTTCCAAAGAAGAGTGGGAGGTTCTGGCTAAGAAGCTCATGGATTTGCCTTTATCTCAATCTAACTCCCGGGCTTTTGTCAGATTGATGCTTTCAGGGGCCTCGGATGTGGAGTTGGATTCGCAGGGACGAATACTTTTGGCGGATTACTTGCGTTCTTATGCGGATATAAAGCGCGAGGTGGTTGTTACCGGGCTTTATAACCGCATTGAAGTTTGGGATGGGGGAAATTGGGATTCTTATAAGAAGCGCACCGAAGGAGCGTCTGCGGAGATTGCCGAGCGAATGGGGGAGCTGGGCATATAAAAGCAGATGCAAGAAGAGCATATTCCGGTTCTTTTAAATGAAACTTTAGAGCTACTTTCTCTCGGCATTGGAGAGAAGGTGGTTGATTGCACTGTGGACGGAGGAGGACACGCAGCCGCCATGGCGCAAATAATAGGAACAAGTGGGAGACTGGTGGGATTGGATTGGGATCAAGATTTGGCCGATTATGCGACTAAGAAATTTTCCAAAACCCCGCAAGTTTCCATAGTGCATTCTACTTATACGAAAGTTGCCGATGTTTTAAAATCGGAAAATTTTGGTAAGGCGGATGGACTCATCGCAGATTTAGGTTTTTCTTCTTGGCAGCTTTTGGGAGGCGGAGGTTTTTCTTTTGAAAAAGACGAACCGCTACTTATGACCTACGACAAAGACGAACCGCCGGCCGCAAAACTTATCAACGAACTTCTCGAGAAAGATTTGGCAGATATGATTTTTACTTTTGGCGGAGAGAGGAAGTCTCGTCTTATTGCTAAAGCGATAGTTTTTGAAAGAAGAAGAGAAAGAATACTAACCACCGGCAGATTGGTCCAGATAGTAAGCAAGGCGGTAGGAGGAGGTTATGAAAGAGGCCGGATAAATCCAGCGACCCGCACCTTCCAAGCTTTACGCATAGCCGCAAACAGAGAGTTAGAAAATGTGGAGAAACTTATGAGTGATTTGCCGGGCGTTATGAATAAAGGTGGCAGAGTGGCGATAATCACTTTCCATTCACTAGAGGACGCGATAGTAAAAAAATCTTTTGCGGAAATGGAAAAAAACGGGCTAGGCAAAAGAAATCCCAAGAAACCAGTAAGCCCAACCCACAGCGAGTGTCGCAAAAACCCCAGAAGCAGAAGCGCAAAACTAAGAGGATTCATTTTTAACAAATAAAAAATATGACCACCAAGAATAATTCTGAAAAAAATCACAAAAGAGTTCTGTTGGTTTTGGGCGCTTCATTTATCCCGATGTCGGTAGTCGTTGGAATTTTGATTTTCTCTTATAATAAAAACGTAGATTCGGGCCATAGCATTGCGCGCCTCCAAGAAGAAATAAAAAAAGAAGAAGTTAGGGGCGCAGAGATGCGCGATGCTTTGGCTCAATTCTACGCTTCGCAGGGAGCGGAGGATTTTGCCCGAGAGAGAGGACTCATTCAAGAGGCGAAACCCCGCTACATAACTGTTGCCTCGCAAAAATGGGATACCGATATTATATTGTCTTCGCATCAATAACCTTTGTTTATGGCGCTTTAGTTTGGAACACCTATAATCTTCAAGTTGCAAAATCAGAGGAGTTTAAAGCCAAAGCGGATATACAAACGGCTTCGGGCTTGGATTTAGCCGCATCGCGGGGGGTTATATATTTTACAAACAGAGACGGCTCCAAAACCGCGGTTGCGGTGAATAAAAGCTTTCCGATGATATATGCCGTGCCGGGAGAGATTGAAGATATTTTGGAGGCCTCGCATCAGTTGTCGGTAATTTTAGATGTTCCGCCGGAAAAATTGGCGGAAAGATTTTCTAATAAGAAGAGTAAGTTTGAGCTATTGGCAAAAAAGGCGACCAAGGATCAGCTTGCCGCCATTAAAGACATCAATCTTAAGGGGGTTTATGTGTCCGAGTCTTCTGCCAGGTATTATCCGTCCGGTTCTATGGCTTCTCAGGTCATAGGTTTTGTGGGTAAGGATTCCAGTGGCAAAATAGATTCGGGAAAATATGGCGCGGAAAGACAGTATGACAGCAAATTAGCCGGAGTTGCCGGAAGTGTTGAGGGAGCAAAAATTACCAGAGGGCAGTCCGGGGAGGATGTGGTTTTAACTATAGATTCAAATTTGCAAACCGAGGCCCAGATGATTTTGGAGGCGGCAATAAAAGAACATCGCGCCAAAGCCGGCAACATAATTATCCAAGAGCCCAAGACCGGAAAAATTTTGGCTATGGCGGCCTATCCTTCTTTTGATCCTAATAACTATGGGAAATATGATTTGGCAGATTTTCAAAATCCTGCCGTAGAGCGTTTATATGAGCCGGGCTCGGTTATAAAGATTTTTACTATGGCGGCGGCGATGGATGCGGGCAGTGTTTCTCCGGATACCAAATTTAATGATCCGGGGGTTTTGAGTGTTTCTGGAAAAAAAATATACAACTGGGATAAAAAATCTCATGGGTTGGTAGCTATGACTGAGGTGATAGAGCAATCTTTAAACACCGGCACGGCTTTCGCGCAGAGGAAATTGGGCAATTCAAAATTTTTGGAATATTTCAAGAAATTTGGATTTAACGAAAAAACAGGAGTGGATTTGCCGGGAGAGGTTTCGGCGAATATGAAACATCTTTCCAAGAAAGACGCTCCGGAAATAGCTTTTGCCACTGCCAGCTTCGGTCAAGGAATTTCAATGACTCCTTTGCATGTTATAAATGCCGCTTCGGCCATAGCCAACAAGGGTGTTTTAATGAGGCCCTACACCAACTCCGCTTCCAATCCAAAAGAAGAGGGACGAGTTGTCTCGGAAAACGCCGCTTTGCTTATAACCGATATGATGGTTTCGGCGGTGGATAAAGCCGGCAAGGCAGGGGTATCTGGTTTTTCTGTTGCTGGCAAGACCGGAACAGCCCAAGTTCCAAATCTGGAAAGAGGGGGCTATTATGAAGACAAGGTTATTAATACTTATGTGGGTTTTGCTCCTGCTAAAAATCCACGTTTTACCGCTCTGGTTAGATTAGTTGATCCAGAAGGAGCTCCTTTGGCCGGTACGACTGTGGTGCCGGTCTTCCAGAAACTTGCTTCTTATGTTTTAAATTACTACCAAGTTACTCCGGACAGAACCGAAAATTCCAACAATTAAAAGACAATGGGAAGTATTATAGAAAAAGTAATAAGTGTGATAGCCAAAGCAACTCTTTGGAGGTTTTCTCCCACAATAATCGGAGTTACTGGCAGCGTTGGTAAAACTTCCACCAAACTGGCCATTGCCGCCGTTTTATCTCCCGACCATCGGATTCGCTACGCCAAGGGCAATTTGAACAGCCGGTTAGGTTTGGCTATGACTATAATCGGGGATTGGAGCCGCGAAGAATGCAGATTGGTTTCGCACGATACCCCTGCCGGGCAGAAGAAAACTCAAAAACTTTATTTCTGGATTAAGGTTGCTGTTTTAGGTGTTTGGCAAATCCTCACCTTAAGGTCCAGTCAATATCCGGAAGTTTTGATTTTGGAATATGGAGCAGATAAACCGGGCGATATCCGTCGCTTAACGAAATTGGCTTGTCCGAATATAGGCGTGGTTACCGCGATAGGAGATGTGCCGGCTCATGTTGAGAAATATGAAAATCCGGAAGATGTCGCCAGAGAAAAATCCAGACTTATTGATGTCTTGCCTCCTTCCGGATTTGCAATATTAAATGCAGATGATGCGAATGTTCTGGGGATGGCTCGTCGCTCCCGAGCTCAGGTATTAACGTATGGATTTTCGGCGGAGGCGGCTTTGCGAGTGGTTGGTTTTGAAACAAGAATAGATGTGGGCGGGGCTGGTAATTCTTCTTTTAAACTGGAATACGGAGGCGGAATGGTTCCGATTAAATTGCCCCAAGCTTTTGGCAGGGCGCATGCCTATGCGGCAGCAGCGGCTGCTGCAGTGGGGGTTGGTTTTAATATGAATCTGATTCGCATAAGTGAGGCCATTTCTTTGTATCAACCGGCTCCGGGGCGTATGAGAGTTTTGCGAGGAATTAAAAATGCGACCATATTGGATGATGCTTACAACGCCAGTCCCGTTTCGGTGAGAAATGGGTTGGAGGTTTTGGCGGCAATGCCGGCCAAAAGAAGAGTCGCTGTTTTGGGGGATATGCGAGAGATAGGCAAGTTCACCCTTTCCGCCCATGAGGGCATAGGGAAAATTGCTGCGGAGGTCGCGGATGAGATTGTTTGCGTGGGAGAAAGTTCCAAAATAATTGCGGAGGCGGCAAGGAAGGCAAAAATGAAACCGGCTCATATACATCATTTTGACGACATAGATTCCGCTTTGGATTTTATAGGCAATATGGTTTTGGAGGGCGATGTTGTTTTGGTTAAAGGCAGTCATTCGGTGGGGTTGGAGAAGGCGGTAGTTGAATTAACCCGTCTTGAATCCACTGGCCCTGTTGTGTAATAATTACGCTTGCTTGTAAAGAAGCGAAATGGCGTTATCGTCTAGCCCGGTCCAGGACGCCGCCCTCTCACGGCGGAAACACGGGTTCAAATCCCGTTAGCGCTACATCTTAAAATCCCGCCCACAGGGGCGGGATTTTGATTGTATTTGCGCTAAAGCAAGCCAGACTGCTCTGGCTTGCGTCGAGATTTGAAGGGCGCAGCGATGTCGCGGGAAGCTACCCGCGACCGCGAGCCCGCGCCTAGACCTTTGCGAGCGACGGCGAGCAAAGAGTCGGAGGCAAATCCCGTTAGCGCTACATCTTAAAATCCCGCCCACAGGGGCGGGATTTTGATTGTATTTGCGATTGTTTGAAATAAATTTACACCCCCATCCAAAGTGTATTCGGATGGGGGTGGGGTTGTTTTTGAGGTGGGCGGGAGAATGCCTAGCGAGTTTGTTTCCGGAAGACTTCTTCGCGGATTTTCTCCAGCGCTTCGGCTGCTTTTTTCATTTCTTGCATTCGCGGGCCATCAATCCCGCACGCTACGCAAGCTTTTGCCGCCGCAATGATTTCTTCGGGGTTGGTGGTCCCAAACGCCTCTGTTATAGTGGCTCCGGCGTCCACTCTCCGGCAAGCATTTGTTATCTCTACCGGACAGGCAATCTTCTTCGCATCGGCAGTGCTTTGAGGGGGGGTGGAGTACGCCATACAAAGTCCATACGGCGCAAACAACCAAAACGATGTCAGCAGAAATGCTGCCATCCCGCTTTCAGGAGTAAATCCCAGCAGGGTGTTTCCGTTTTCCGCGTTTCTGATGCGGTTTTTAGTGGACAGGAACCAGACGATGAAGGGGGCTGCGAAAAGGCCTATCAGGGCATAAGCGGCCCAGTCCAGCATCATTTGGTTTGAGAACTCAAGCCTTCGCCTGCTGTTGACGAAAGGGGCGATGTGTTCAAAAAACCTGTAATAGTAGATAACCGCAGCCAAAGCAAACAGCCACAAGAAAGCTTTCGCTTTTTTGGCCATAAGTGGCAACATTTTGGCCCATGCCAACTCGTAGCCTATGGCTCTTGGCAATTTTCCAAAAATGATCTCGAGCATTGGGCGTCTCCTTCTGCTTTTTAAAGTTGCATTGTTTTGGATTGTTGAATCAACCCACCAAACTCTTCGGCAATATATATAATAAGAAATCCTTGTGCAAGTTTTATAGTAATATAAATGTGCGTAAGGCACATCTTTCGTTATATAATCAGGCATATATGAAATTAATTATTGGCAACTGGAAGATGAATCCAGAAAGTCCGGTTTTGGCAAAAAACCTTTTTGCCCAAACCGCCAAAATTAAAGTGCCCAAGGGAGTAAAACTTGGAGTGGCTGTTCCCTATATCCACTTGGGTGATTTGCCTAAGGCGGACTTGCTTGTTGGAGCACAGGATGTTTCCGCGTTTGATGGTGTGGGGGCGCATACCGGACAGATAAGCGTGGCGATGCTTAAAAAAAGTGGAGTAAAATTCGCGATAATAGGTCATTCCGAAAGACGACAGGAGCTTAATGAGGATGACGCGGTTGTTGCTAAAAAATGTATGGCTTGCGCTGGGCGCGGGGTATTGCCGATTCTTTGTGTGGGTGAACCTCTTGCTGCCAGACAAAAAGGAGAAAGCGAAGCGGTGGAATTTGTGAGGTACCAATTAGAAAAGGTTTTCAGCCAGCGCAGATATATTCCCAAGGAGTTGGTTGTTGCCTATGAGCCCTTTTGGGCCATAAGCACTGCCCGGGATAAACAGAAAATAACCCCAGAGGTTGCTTTGCGAATGATGAATGAAATTCGCGCTTGGCTGGAGAAAAGAAGCGGACAGAAGGGTTGGACTATTATTTATGGTGGTTCGGTTTCTCCGGAGAATGCGGGTAATTTTATAAATCTGGGTGATGGAGCTTTGGTGGGTGCCGCCAGCTTGGACCCCAAGAAGATGTTGAGAATAATAAAAGCCCTAAAGTAGGGTCAAGGTATTTAAAAAAAGGAGGGGCATCCATACAGGATGCCCCTTGATGTCAGTGGGAAGAATGGAAAGAACTTGTGGGGGCGCCGTTTCGTTTTTTTGAGGAGGAGTCGGCGCCCCTGATGCGAGGCCCTGCGCCCAAGTGGGGGGTGAGCCTGCGTGGGACTAATTAAAATATACAACACCCGCGCCTGTCAACCAAGGTTCCAAACCCCTTACTTTTAGCCAGAATTCGTGGTAGTCTTGAGGCGCGAAATATGAGGCAATCCAAGCTTTTAACTAAAACTCTCAGTAGTCCTCCTTCTGGAGAGGAGGCGATTAATGCCAAGCTTTTAACGAGAGCTGGATACATAGACAAGCTTATGGCGGGGTCCTACACCCTGCTTCCTCTGGGCCTGCGGGTCTTTAGGAATATTGAAAAGATTGTGCGGGAGGAAATGGAGGCGGTAGGGGGGCAGGAGATACTTATGCCAGCCCTTCACCCCAAGGCCTCCTGGGAGGCAACTGGCAGGTATGAGGCGATGGATGTGCTTTTTAAATTAACTAGCAAATCTAGTTCTTCGCAGTATGTTCTGGGTAGTACTCACGAAGAGATAATCACTCCTTTAATGGTGCCTTACGCGATGTCCTATAAAGATCTGCCTTTTTATGCTTTTCAAATACAGAATAAATTCCGTGATGAAAAAAGGGCCAAGTCCGGGCTGTTGCGCTTAAGGGAATTTTCTATGAAGGATTTATATTCCTTCCATAAAAATGAGGAAGATTTAGACGCTTATTATGAAAAAGTTTCTGCCGCTTACCAAAGGATATTCTCGCGAGTTGGGTTGGGAGATAAGACCTATCTGACCTATGCATCCGGTGGTTCTTTTTCCAAGTACAGTCATGAGTTTCAGACTATAACCGAATACGGGGAAGACATAATTTATTTGTGCGCAGACTGCAAGGTTGCGGTTAACAAGGAAATTTATGGAGAGCAGAATGTTTGTCCTAAATGCAATTCTGCAAAATTAGAAGAGAAGAAGGCGATTGAGGTTGGAAATATATTTAAATTGAAAACCAAGTTTTCCGATGCTTTTGGTCTTAAGTATTCAGATGAACAGGGCAAAGAAAATCCGGTGGTGATGGGTTGTTATGGTCTTGGACTGCAAAGAGTCATGGGAACTGTGGTTGAGGCCTGCCATGATGAAAACGGCATAATCTGGCCGGAGAGCATAGCTCCTTATCGGGTGCACTTGTTGGAACTTCCCGGCGCGGATGCTTCCTCTGTTTATAAAAAGCTTAATTCTTCGGGTGTGGAGGTGCTTTATGACGACAGGAGTATTTCGGCGGGGGCTAAATTTTCGGATGCGGATTTGCTGGGTATTCCTTGGAGATTTGTGGTTTCTGTAAAAACCGCCGGGGGAGTTGAGGTTAAAAGAAGAGATTCTAGCGAGGTGGAGGTTTTGGATATTGAAGCGGCGATTAAAAAAATAAGCGGTTAATTAATTTTCTACTAGATGAAACAATTTCGGGATGCATTATTTAAAGATGTTGGGATAGATTTGGGTACTGCCAATTCGCTTATTTATGTGCGGGGTATAGGACTCTCCCTAAGCGAGCCTACAGTTGCGGCTATAAACACCAAGACCAGCCAGATTCTGGCGGTTGGAGATGAGGCCAAAAGAATGTTGGGCCGCACGCCTTCACATATAAATGTGGTACGTCCTTTAACCGGAGGGGTTGTTTCCGATTACGATATGGCGCAGGAGTTGTTGCGGGGCTTATTAAAAAGAGTTGAGAGCGCTCCTCTTTTTGGATATCGCACCGGGATTGTGGCTATTCCGGACAATCTAACTGAAGTGGAAAGAAAGTCGGTGGAGGACGCGGTTATTGCCGCCGGATGCTCCAGAGTTTTTTTGATTGAGTCTCCTGTGGCGGCGGCTTTGGGCGCGGGGCTTCCTATTCTAAGCCCGACCGCTTCTTTGGTGGTGGATATAGGAGGGGGAACTACGGATGTAGCAGTTATATCTATGGGTGGTACTGTGGTTTCTCGGACCTTACGAATAGCCGGAGATAAATTTAATGAAGACATAATAAGATTTGTTAGGGACGAGTTTAAGACGGCCATAGGCGAGGCGACCGCAGAGGATGCCAAAATAGCCGTTGCTTCGGCTGTGCCCATAGAAGAGAAGTTGGAATTTCCGGTACGCGGACGGGATTTATCTACTGGCCTGCCCCAAGAAGTAATTTTAAGAAACGTCCATTTGAGGCAGGCGACCGCCAAGTCGGTAAAAAGCATAATTGAAACGGTGTTGGAGGTAATTGAAGCAACTCCGCCGGAGCTTGCGGGAGATATGTTAAAACAGGGAATTTGTTTGTGTGGCGGAGGGGCGCTTCTTCGCGGAATAGATAAGTTGATTGAGAAAGAAGCGGGAGTTTCTACTTTTATAGCTAATGATCCTTTAACTTGCGTGGTGCGCGGTTTGGGCAGGATTGTGGAGGATATGGAAGGACATGGAGTGCTTCTGGACAATCCCTACAAGCCGATGTCTATAAACCTGTAGTCTGACCTGAGGCAAAGTCTTTCCCGGGTTTATTATTTTTATAAATGAAACGAGGAGATGTTTCTTTTGAGGAAGCGATAAGCGATGAGTGGGCGGGTGATCTGCAGATTGCGGAAGTAAAGATTTCCAAAACTCCTTTTTTGGTTGCTTTTGCTTTTGCGTTTTTTGCCGTCGCTTCTATCTTGGCCAGAGTCGCTTATTTGCAACTTTACAAAGGAGATTATTTTTTTGGACGTTCCAGATTAAACCTGGTCCAGCTTAGTTATGTTGCCCCTCCGCGCGGACAAATTCAGGATAGATTTGGCTATGTTTTGGCTGATAACAAAGTGATTCGCACCGCAATGTTAGACACGCGTACTTTTTTGAGAGAAAAAAATAAACGCCAAGCAGCGTTGACGGTTATAAAAGAAGTTTTTGGAGTGGAAGAGAGGGAGGTGATGTCTCAAATAGAAGAAAAAATATCAAAAGGCGTTGCCGACCCGATAGTTATTTCCCAGGATATTTCCAAAGAAAAAGCGGAAGTTTTAGGGCGCTCCGGGATATCTTCTCTTTATGTGTCAGATGCCTACAAGCGCAATTACTATGCCGGAGAAGAATTTTCTTCTCTGGTGGGTTATACCTCCTTATCTAATCCGCAGGATTTGGAAGCCGATCCTTCTCTTTCTTCTTCAGACGATGTGGGGCGTGCCGGGATTGAGAAATATTATGAGTGGTTTTTGCGGGGCACTCCGGGGGAAACGATAAGAGTAAGGGACGCTCAAGGCAGGGTTTTGGAGGAGCATAAAAGATCCAACCCTAAAGAAGGCCCAACCATAAAACTTTCCATAGACGGAGAGTTTCAGAGATTTGCCCATAGGGTTATGAAAGATCAGTTGGCTTCTTTGGGGAGAAATCAGGGGATAGTAATTGCGATGGATCCAAGAAACGGAGAAATACTTGCTTATGAGAATTTTCCAACTTATGACAATAATATTTTTGCCGACGCCGTCAGATCCAAAGAGAGGATGAGTGTTATTACTTCCCCGGAAAGACTTTTATTTAATAAGGGAGTTTCCGGACTATACAACCCCGCATCCACCATTAAGCCCATGGTTGGCATAGCCGCCTTGGCGGAAAAAGTAATAGATCCTTATCGCTCTATTTTTTCTCCCGGCTACATAGACATTCCCAATCCATATAATCCGGACAAGCCCACTCGCTATTTGGATTGGAGGTATCAGGGTTATGTGGACTTATCTGAGGCCATAGCCAAATCTTCGGACGTTTATTTTTATGCGGTGGTTGGAGGTACCCCGGAAATAAAAGGAATGGGGATTACCAAACTTAAGACTTGGTGGCAGAAATTCGGATTTGGCAGCATAACTGGAATTGATTTGCCGGGAGAAGAAAAAGGATTTTTACCCGATCCTTCTTGGAAAGAGCGCGTATTCAAACGAGCTTGGACTATAGGTGATTCTTATAATGTAAGCATCGGACAGGGCGATTTTTTGGTAACGCCTATGCAACTTATTAATCACATGGCAGCGATAGCAAATGGTGGAAGTTTGTTAAAGCCATTTTTATCTTTAACTCACGGCGCAAAGGAGGTTGTTAGTGATCTTGGCGGGTTGGCTAAAGAAATAAGAGAGTCTCAGATAGGAATGAGAGAGGCCGTAACTTCTGTAGAGGGTACTGCTTATAGATTGCACGATCTTCCATTTGATGCCGCCGCCAAAACTGGTACTGCTCAGACCAAAAACAAAACCCAGGAGAATTCTTTTTTTATAGGCTACGCTCCGTATAATAATCCGCAGGTTTTGGTTATGGTTATAGTAGAAAATGCGAAAACGGGGGCCTTAAATACCGTTCCGGTGGGCAGGGAACTTTTATCTTGGTATTGGGAAAATAGAATTAAAGACAGCGAGGGGGATAAGGAAACTTCCGCTAGGTAATGTACAATTAGAGCAAAGGACAAATGCCGGATAATTCCCGCGAAGTAGTTTATTTCGGAAGAATTGATTTTAGGGGCGCCAATAGGGTGTTTGGTATTAAGCGCGCCGACAGGCGTCAGCATATGTATGTGATTGGAAAGACTGGTACCGGTAAAACCACCCTTATTAAAAATATGATAATCCAGGACATCTCCAACGGAGAGGGTCTGGCGGTGGTTGACCCTCACGGAGAATTAGTGGAGGAGGTTTTGGCAAAGATTCCCAAGTCCCGCCTTAAAGACGTTATTTATTTTAATCCTGCCGATCCGGATTACCACATTGGCTTTAATATATTAGAAGTTCCCGATCCCAGATATAAAAATCTGGTTGCTTCGGGCTTGATGGGAATATTCACCAAGATATGGGCGGGGGTTTGGTCTGCCAGAATGGAATACATATTAAGTAACTGCGTTTTGGCCCTAATGGATACGCCCAACACAACTCTTTTGGGAATAACCAGACTTTTGGTGGACAAAGAATACAGAGCCCAAATAGTGGGCAATATAAAAGATCCGGTGGTGCGTGGTTTCTGG
>Ga0101944_10004670_pt1 | contig 16583 bp, 14 predicted proteins | sample DewCreD2012metaG_FD_75245 | JGI IMG/M metagenome (GOLD analysis project Ga0101944, IMG submission 75245) | Hot spring sediment bacterial and archeal communities from British Columbia, Canada, to study Microbial Dark Matter (Phase II) - Dewar... ...
TGGATCCTGGATCAAATGGCGATGCTGCCGTTGGTGTTCCCCGGCATCGTCATGGGCATCGCGATTCTCAAGATGTATCTGATGATTCCGCTGCCGGTCTATGGAACCATCTGGATTCTGGTGCTGGCGTTTATCGCGCGGTATCTGCCTTATGGCATTCGCTTCAGCCATTCGGCGCTCTTAAGCCTGCACAAGGAGCTCGAGGAGGGCGCGGTGGCCAGCGGCGCCAACTGGTTTCAGATGGTCCGCCATGTCGTCATTCCGCTCATCAGGCCTGCCCTGCTCGCCGGATGGATCTACATCTTTCTGATCACGTTCCGGGAACTTTCCATCGCCTTGCTGCTCTACTCGCCCGGCTCCCAGGTGGTCGCGGTCAAGATCTGGGAGCTATGGGACAACGGCCATGTCGGCGAGCTTGCGGATGAGGGCATAACGCAAAACGAAATCTTTGCGGTCCTGGGCGTACTTCTCCTTCATCTGAGGAGGCAAAGAGATAAAGAAACGGTGCAGTTCGCCCGCGGTGATCTTCCGCCCGTCTACCTCAGCCACCACCCGGTCCGGAGCCTCAGGCGCCACCGCCGAGCCGAGCAGTTGCCCCATATCGATTTCTTGAACAATCGTATTCTGCCCTTGCGGCGGTTGCGCTCCCATGAGCGCACTGGCGGCGAACACCAAAACTAACCTTCTCATAAACCACCATTATCGGCGATGGGCCGGGCCGTAGAGGACGCGGCCGGGGCGCGTCCCGGTGAGCTTGCCGCCGAGGATCACCGCCTGCCCGTTGACGATGACGTGCAGAAACCCTTCTGCAAATTGGTGCGGGTTCTTGAAATCCGCCCGGTCCCGCACCTTTGCCGGGTCAAAGAGCACGATGTCCGCATACGTGCCGGTTTTCAGAACGCCGCGGTCGTGCAGCCCTGCGCGGGCGGCGGGGAAAGATGACATCTTGCGGACAGCCTCCTCCAGGCTCAAGACGTTCTTCTCGCGGACGTAACGCGCCAGGATGCGGGCGAAAGTGCCATAACTGCGCGGATGCGGGGCGCCTTTGCCGAACACGGGAATCTCCCCGTCGCTCGCCACCATGGTGAATGGCGAGCGGAGAATCCGTTCCACGTCCGCTTCGGAAATGGCGTGATAGACAGCCTGGCACCCGCCCTTCTGCTGGATTTCGATGGCAGTCTCGGCGGCGTCCTCCAGGGTCACCCTCTGATGGCGCGCCCGGGTTACGTCCGCCAGGCTTTTGCCGGCGAGCGATTCGTCGAAGGGGCAATTGGCCAGCATGACATTTGCGGGATCGCCCCCGCCACGGTCCTCGCGGATGCGGCGGATGATCTCCTTCTTGATGCGAGCCCGGCTCTCGGGCGGCGACAGCCTCTCGGCGAGGGATTTCCGCCCGCCTTCGAGCGCCCACTGTGGAAACAGGGCCGCTGTGCCCGTGCTCGAAGCCGTGTAAGGGTACTGATCGATGGTGACGTCCACTCCCCGCCGCCTTGCCTCCTCGATCTGCCGGAGCGTCTCGGCGCTCTTGCCCCAATTGCCCGCGCCAATGATCTTATGGTGCGTAACTTGAGTGGGCAGCCTTCCTTCTTCGCCAATCCGGATGGTCTCCAAGACGCTATCGAGGACCTTGTCCGCCTCGTCGCGCATGTGCGAAATGTGGATGCCGCCCATTTCGCCTGCGACGCGAGCCAACTCGATGACTTCCTCGGTGGGGGCGTAGTTGCCGGGAACGTAAAACAGCCCGGTGGAAAGTCCCAGTGCGCCGTCCAGCATCGCCTGCCGCATGAGCGCCTTCATTTTTTGGATTTCCGCAGGCGTAGCCTTCCGATTTTGGGATCCCATCACCTCACCGCGGATCGAGCCGTGACCCGCCAACATGGCGAAGTTCGCAGCGGGGCGGGCGGCGGAAACCTGGCTCAAGAACGGCGCCAGAGGGAGGGGCGAGCTGCCATCCTGTCCTTCGATGAGGGTGGTTACTCCTTGACGGATGTAGTTTTCCGCTTCTGGCTGGGAAAGGATATTCCGCCGGGCGTGGGTGTGTATGTCGATGAATCCCGGCGCCGCCACCAAGCCGCTCCCATCCACCGTCAGTTTGGCGTTCGCAGGGCGAAGATGACCTATTGCCGCAATGCGGTCGCCGCGAATGGCTATGTCAGCTTGAAACCATGGGGCGCCGGTCCCGTCGACCACACGGGCGCCGGTGATCAATACGTCAAAGGGAGGGTTCTGCGCCGGCAGGCCGGCGGCGGACAGGCAGACGATCGAGGCAAGTTTCCACAGCACCTCGATATTGTATCTGAGATGGAATGTGGCGCATTTTTTACTTGGTCCGTGTCGATTCGCCACTCCAGTCGTCGGGTTTGGGCGGCGACGCCAACGCCGAGAAAAGTAGTCCCAGAATCAACAACAACGCGACTAAACCCGCTACCAGCATAGACCCTCCCATCCATCACTCCCACAAAGTAGTGAGCATTTTGGCTGCCAAATCCCGCGGCAGGTTGCGTGATAACCTCCCAATATGGAAGCTTGGTTGGCTTTCGGCAAGACGGGCATCGTGGCGAATTTGCCGGACCGGTTCCGGTACTCTATTCTCGAGGCGCGCAGCGCAAAGCCGCTGCCGGATGAGGCGGGTGCGATAGAAGACGCCCTGGACCACCCCATTGGTTGTCAGCCGATTCGAGAGATGGCGGCAGGCAGAGGCTCAGCGGCGATCTCAGTTTGCGACATCACTCGCCCGGCGCCGAACAGGCGGGTGCTGCCCCCGCTGTTACGGCGGCTCGAAGAATCCGGCGTTCCGCGTTCGGGCATCGTGATTCTTATCGCCACCGGCTTGCATCGTCCCGCCACGGAAGCGGAAATCGGGGAAATCGTGGGGGAGGAGATCGCCTCCGGCTATCGCGTCGAGAATCACTACGCGAGGGATCCTGACCAGCACCGTTACCTGGGAACCACCGCCAAGGGCACTCCGGTTTACATCGACCGCCGTTTCGTGGACGCGGACCTGCACATCACGCTTGGGTTCATCGAACCGCACCTGATGCTGGGTTTTTCGGGCGGGCGGAAGTTGATTGTGCCGGGGCTGGCGGGGCAGGAAACGATTAAGGCGATTCACAGCCCGAAGTTCATGCGCGAACCGCGCGCCGTGGAGGGGTGTGTGGACGGCAATCCGCTGCACGCCGAATTGCTCGAAATCGCCGGCATGGCGCGGCACGACTTCATGGTGGACGTTGCCCTGACCCGCGAGCGGCGCATCGCCGCCGTATTCGCCGGCGAGCCGCGCGCGGCGCATCAAGCCGGGGTGGCGATGGTGTCGAACCTGCTGCTCGAGCGGCTCGACGAGCCGGTGGACGCCGTGGTGACGACGGCAGCCGGCTATCCGCTGGACTTGACCTTTTATCAGTCGTTGAAGGGCGTCACCGCCGCCTCGCACATCGTCAAGCCCGGCGGCAGAATCCTGCTGGCAGCCGCCTGCGAGGAAGGACCGGGCGCCGCCGAATTCAGCCGCATGCTGAAAGAGCACCCGTCGGGCGAGGCGTTCCTGCGGCACATTGAGAATGCGCCGGTGGTGGTTGACCAGTGGCAGCTTGAGAAGTTGGCTCTGGTGACTCGCGACAAGCAGGTGTTGTTCTACACCCCAGGTTTGCCCGCTGAATACCACGCCAATCTGTGGGGGCCTATCTTTCCGACCCTCGAACAAGCCGTGGCGGGGCTCACGGACGGCTTGCCGCCGGGCGCGCGCATCGCGGTGATCCCGGAAGGGCCATATGTCCTGGCCAAAGTGTCATGAGAGTTCCGGCGGCACGTTGCCGTAGGACCACGGCTCCTTGAAGGGCGCGGCTTTCGGGCGCTTGGGCGCGGGCGCCGGCGTCAGCCTGGACATAAGCTCCGTCAGCCCGTCCACCATCTTCGTCCCGGCTCCGGGTTCAAGATTGCTATAACTGGTGAGCCTGGTTTCGTACCCGCCTCCGCCGGGTCCCAAGGCCTCTTCCGTCGGCACATAGCCCACGCATCCGTTAGCCAGCTCTACCGGCGCGGTGAAGGGGAAACGGCTTCGCGCCCGCAGGTCGAGTCCCAACTGGCAGAACATCTCTCCGGGCGCCGCCAGGTACACTAGGGGACCGGTCTGAATGGCTTGGAGTTCGACCGCCACCTTCGGCCAACGCGCGGCCAATGCGTCCAGCATCACAATTTCCTTGGCGAAGATCCACTCCGTCGCGCCTACCTCTTTCGGGTCCTTCTGCGCCAGTTCGAGACAGCGCCGGACCCGCTGTGGGCTGGGCAGGCGCCGTGCGTAATCCTCCACCTTGCTGGCATAAGCCACCTTCAGCGCTCCGGTCGCGTACATGGAATGCAGAACCTTCACCGCTTCCGCTCCCACGCGACCGCCCACGATCTGAGACCACTTTTCACCGTCAGGATTGCCGTGCGGGTCCAGGTTATCCACCTGCGTAACATCGCCGCAAAAACCAGCCAGGAATACCACTACGACGTTGGGACCGAACGAGCCGCGAATGGTCTTTTCGAGCCAGTAGATCCAGTTCGCCGAGATGCCCGCCGGGCTGGTGGTGGCGTGGCAGGCATAGTTGACGACGCAGCCGGTGAGTTCGCCCTTGGCGTTCCAGCAGCCGGTCACCGTGACCGCAGGGTCAATGGGACCGGCGACGGCGACGATGTCCGGATTGCCCTTGCCCGGATGGGTGAAGGTGAGGCCGTTGCGCATGCGAAACCTGCGGTTAAACGCCGCCTCGTCTTCAGTCCCTACGCCAAATCCTATTCGATGGGGGGCGCGGCTGCGATCGGCGGCGCAAACCGCCTCGACGATCTCGCTCTCCACCGTCTTGAGGTATCCCAGATGGGCGGCAGAGGATTTCTCGTAGGCGAGCGTGCGAACCAACGGCGAGGCATGGTCGTATTCGCCGGGTTGCACCATGCCGGTCGGTCCGGACGAATGAGAGTGCGATGCGCCGGTCAAAACCGCCTCGGGCGGGATGCCGCAGCGCTTCCGGATTCCTTCCCTCGCTGCTTTGACGACCGCGCGCGAAACCATCAACGCATCCACGCACACGAGCGCCACTCGCGACGAGCCATCGTCGAAGACGGCGGCGCGCACCTTGCATGGATCGTTGAGCGACTTGTGGAACGCCTTGACGTAATTGCCGGGGCGCTCCATGCCAATTTCAGGCGTGATGTCGCGCTCCGCAAAACCGGCTGAGGGCGCCGGCGCCGGAGTTGCCGGTTGGGCGGCGGCGGCCGCTGGAATCGCGCCAAGAAAGGTCCTTCGCTTCATACAGGAGATCATACCCTTCCGGGCTTGACCTTTCCAGCGACGGGTTGAAATACTGCTTTGTGAGAGACGCGCAATGAAATCACCAATTACTCGCAGGAACGTTCTACAAGGCGGCGCGGCTGCGATTGCCGCTGCGCCCGCTTTCCTCCGCGCCCAAGGCCAGGATCTCCGCATTGCCTACATTGGTGTGGGCAACCGCGGGTCGTTCCTGTTGCGGCACGGCGTCGAAATTCCAGGCGTGCAGGTCGTGGCGGTCTGCGATTTGCTGCCTGAGCGGGTCGACGCCGCCGCCACGGTCGCGGCGAAAAAGGGATGGAAGGCTGCCACTTACACAGATTTCCGCAAGATGCTCGCCGAGCGGAAGGACATCGACGCGGTGGTGGCGGCGACGCCGGACTACACCCACGCCGAGGTGTATATCGCCGTCCTCGAAGCCGGCAAGCACCTTTACGGCGAAAAGCCGCTGGCGCTGAACGTTGCGGACGCAAAACGAATTGTGGCCGCAGCCAAGAAGGCCAAGGGGAAGTTCCAGGTGGGTTTCCAGTTGCGGCACGACCCGGCGCGCAACGCGTCGATGAAGTTTATCCACTCCGGCGGGCTCGGCAAGGTGCTGATGTGCCACGGCATACGCCACGGCGGGGACTTGCCCCGCAACATCCCCTGGTATTTCGACCGGGACAAATGCGGCGATATCGTGGTCGATCAGGGGATTCATATCCTTGACTTGTTTACGTGGGCGATCGGCACGCATCCGCGCCGCGCGCTGGCCACAGGTGGAACGACGCTTTTCGTCAACGATCCCCCCGGGCGCACGGTGATGGACAATTACAGCCTGATCCTGGAATATCCGAACGGCATTCAAGTGAACTTTTCGCATCACTACTTCGACCCGCCCGGTTTCACCGGCATTCAGGAGCGGGTCTTCGGCGCCGAGGGCGCCATCGACCTGCCGAAAGCCACCTGGCAGCCGCGCACGTCGCGCAAGGCGGTGGAACTCGACGTGCCGAACAAGGGCAAAGACGCCACATACATGGCCCAGGCGGCGTTTGTCGATAGCATCAAGAATGACAAGCCGACGATGAGCGACGCCGACACCGCTTTGGTGGCTACGTTGACGCCCATCATGGCGACGAAAGCCATTTATGAGCGCCGGATCGTGACTTGGGAAGAGGTGGCGGGGTAGGCCCGGCAAGCTGCTGCTCGCCGGCCGGCAATCGCTGTTAGAATTGCAGACGGCATGAAACTCGCAGTGTTGGCCGTATTGGGGTGTGGCGTCGGCGCCGCGTTCGCCCAACCTCAGCCGCCGTTGCTGTCTCCGGAGGTCCGTTCCGACCGCACCGTGGTGTTCCGTTTGCGAGCTCCGAACGCTAAGGAGGTCTTCCTGGTCCGCGAAGGGGCACCGCGGGCGGCGATGCAGAAAACCGGTCAAGACGTCTGGACGGTCACCACCCCGCCGCTTGAACCGGACATTTACGGATACTCGTTCCTGGTGGACGGTGTCCGCGTTTTGGACCCGCTGAATCCGCTGATGAAGCCCAATCTGCTGAACCCTCAGAACATGGTTCATGTTCCGGCGCCGGGTTTGCCATGGGAGGAGGCTTCCGTGCCGCGGGGGGTGGTGCATCACCACTTCTATCAGTCGGCGGTGGTTGGCGACCACCGCGACTATTACGTTTATACGCCGCCCGGCTACGATCCGCGGGCGAAGAAGACGTATCCCGCGCTATACCTGCTGCACGGCTTCAGCGACGACGCAAGCGGCTGGACGGCTGTCGGGCGGGCGCATGTGATTCTTGACAACCTCATCGCGCAAAAGAAAGCCGAGCCGATGCTCGTGGTGATGACCTTAGGCTACGGGGCGCCGGAGATCGTGTCGCCGGCTCGAGCGGGAATGAGGGACGCAACGCTCAGGCGGCGCAATATGGAGAAGTTCCGCGACGCGCTGTTTCAGGAAGTGATTCCTCAGGTGGAGAAGGCTTACCGGGTTTCGAGTGACCGCCGCCGGAGGGCGATCGCGGGGTTGTCGATGGGCGGCGCGCAGGCGCTGTTTACGGGGTTGAACGCGCCTGAGCGTTTTGCGTGGGTGGGGGCTTTCAGTTCCGGCGGCATGGGCGATGACTATGCCGCGGCTTTTCCGAAACTGAACGCCGGGGTGAACTCCCAGTTCCGCTTGGTCTGGATCGCCTGCGGCGCGGAAGACCGTCTGATTGAGGACAATCGCAAGTTTCAGCATTGGCTGGCGTCGAAAGGAGTGAAGTTCACCAAGGTGGAGACGCCGGGCGCCCACACGTGGATGGTCTGGCGCCGCTATCTGGCTGAGTTCGCCCCGCTGCTGTTCCGCTGACCAGTCTCAGGCGGCCGGCGGGCGGCATTGACATCACCTTCCGGGTTTACGAAAATGAAATCGTAAACCTTCCACCACGTGCGGATGTGGCGGAATTGGCAGACGCGCTAGATTCAGGTTCTAGTGGGGGCAACTCCGTGGAGGTTCAAGTCCTCTCATCCGCACCAATAAAATTAACAGCTTAGAGAAAGTTCCCCACCAAGTCAATTTACCGTTCCAGGTCGTTGTGTGAGTATTGTGTGAGTGCTATCGGAATTGGTGTGCGAGTCAGTGTGCGAGTCTGCCCGCCGTTGTTCCTCCGGGTACCTTTGCAGCCGCCGCGCCGCACTCAGCAGGTCGGTCTCGCTTACGATGTTGTAACGGTCGAAGACCGCGCGCGTCTTGTGACCGGAAATTTCCTGCGCCACCCGCTCGGGAACGCCAGCCCGAACCAGGTTTCGTACCGCCGTTCGCCGCAGGTCATGGAACAGCCGCGTCGGGCGGTTTGTCTTCTCGTCCCACAGCCCCGCGGTCTTGCAGGCCGCTTCCCAGCCGTCGCGGAAGTCGCGGAACGGCGCGCCGTTGTAGGTGAAGACGTACTCGCTCTCTCCGGCTCTCTGCCGATGCAGCCGGAGAACCTCGACTAGCTCGGGCGCAAGCGGAACCACGCGCCCCTCGCCGCTCTTGGTCTCACCCGCCCGGAGGCGCACCACACCCTGGTCAAGATCGACTTGATCCCACTTCAAGCGGAGAATCTCGCCCTTCCGGCAGCCGGTCCAGTAGCCAAACGCCAGCGCGGGCTTCAGGTGATCGGGCAGCGCCCGCAACAGCGCGCGGTACTCGTGCTCCTCAAAGAAGCCGGAGCGTGGGGGATCTTCGGCAAGCTCGGGGATTTTCGGCACGCGCACCAGCTTGGGCGGGTCGGCTTCAGCAGCCAGGCGCAGCGCACGCCGGAGGATAGCTAGCGCGCGGTTGATCGTTCCTGCTTTCAGCCCCTCTTTCTGCTTCGCCAGGATGAACGCCCGAACGTCGGTTGTGCTCAATTGTTGTCGGTCATCAGAAAACGTAGTTTTCTGAGTCTTTCGCCGGTGTAGAGGGCGCCAGCGACATCATCCGCGCCGCAGGCGCGAGCCTCCGTCAATCATCGCGATCCACCCATGCGAGCAGAAAATTGTATGGTGGCTGGGGAGGCGGCAGGGAACCCCGCTGTTGGAAGCAGCGGGGTTCCGGCTCGGCAACCTTCAGCAGAAGGCCACCCTCAAAGCTGGTTCTACCCTGGCATGAACCGTTGCCGTTGTCAAGGCCCGCCGGTGAGAGCGGATGGCGATTCATGCGGAAGTGGTTCTCCGGCCGCGAGTTTGTCGCCGCCAGGGATGCCAGGCGCTGTTCTGGATCTGCTCGCGCTGCGATCGCGGGCAGCGCTATTCGAGCCCGGCGTGCCGCGCGGAAGCCCGGCGGTGGCAACATCGTGCGGTCAACCGGCGGTACTAGCGGAGTCCGGAAGACCGGCTGGCCAAGCCGGCCGATCTGTGGCTGCGCTGCTCGATCTGTGGCCGGCCCGGCCGCTTCGTCGATCCTTTCCCACACATTCCCCGACGAAGGTGAGCCCGGATGATCAGTCCCGAAACCCGCGTACAGATTCGCCGTTACTTTTACGCCGAGCATTGGAAAATCGGCACCATTGCCCAAGCCCTGAACGTCCACCCCGACACCGTACGGCGCGCCCTGGAGGTGGAACGCTTTCCACACGCCGAGCCGCTGCGGCCCTCCAAGGTCGATCCGTATCTGCCGTTTGTGCGCCAGGTGCTGGAGCAGCATCCCCGCTTGCGCGCCACGCGCCTCTATCAGATGATCCGGGATCGTGGCTACCCCGGCAGCGTGGAGCAATTGCGGCGCGTGGTGGCACGTTTGCGCCCGCAACCGCACGAGGCTTTCCTCCGACTGCAGGTTTTTCCCGCCGAGCAGGCTCAGGTGGACTGGGCCTGCTTCGGCTCCGTCAGGGTGGGCCGCGCCCAGCGCCAACTCTCCGGCTTCGTCATCACCCTGTCCTGGTCGCGGGCGCTGTATCTGGAGTTCTTCTTCGACCAGACCATGGAGAATTTCCTGCGCGGCCACGTGCACGCCTTTCAAGACTGGTCCGGGGCGCCCCGCGTCATCCTCTACGACAATCTTCGCAGTGCGGTGCTGGAACGCCGCGGCGACCACGTTCATTTCAACCCGCGGCTGCTGGAACTGGCCGCTCACTATCACTTCGCACCACGTCCTTGCCGGGTACGAGCGGGAAATCAGAAGGCTTAAGCTTCACAGTGCACCTCATTGAGCCCATTCGCGGCTGCTTCTGTGGCGGCCAGATAGGAGCGTTTGTGGGCGAACTTTCTCGGGAGCAGCACATGTGGCGATTCGTAGAGGCATTCCCCTTTATCGTTGTACCGGTGAGCTCGCAACAGCCCTCGATCTCGCCATTGTTTCACGGTACAGGGCAAAACGTCGAGTTTGGCCGCAATTTCTTGGAGCGTCAGCAAGCCTGCTGCCCGCAGCCTGGTGAAGCGATCCTTGAGATCGTAAGCGTAACGTAGACGCACAACGATGGAGCGATCGAACCGGCTGCCCACTCCCGGACGGAATCCGTTTTCGTTGAGGAGAGCGGCGATCTCGCGCTCGGTGTTCGTGTTCAGCAGACGATCAATCTCGGCAATGACGGCCGGTTTCGTTTTTCGCAACTGAGGCGCCGATTCTGGCAAGGGCAAAGTCAGGCTTTGGGTCATTCCTCCGCGGAAGCGGATGTGCACGCTGATTTGTTCCCGTCGAATCAAAGTCACATCCTCCAGCAGGAGTCGCACGATCCGTTTTCGTTCGCGATTGGGCGTATGAGGATTGTTCCAGACCCGCTGGAAGTCTTTGGCCAGAGCCATAACCGATCCCCGCTGCTGTTCGCTCATGACGGCCCGATCGGCTTGCCGCTGTCGCTCGCATTCTTCTTGCGCGTCCGCTAGCACGCGCAGCTTCTGATTCCAATCGGCTTCCAGCGTGTCAGCGACCAAGCGATTACAAGGATCGACATTCATATAGCGCCGCTGTGCCAGTTCGGCCTCATAGCGGGCTCGCTCAACTCGTTTTTGCCGCAGCCGGTCAGCATCATCTAACCGCGCTTGCAACTCCTGCTGAACCGTCAGCGCCACTTCGAGGGCCAGAGGCGTCATGGTTTCCACCAGGACATCGCTGATAGCCCTATCGACATGCTCGCCCGTGATACGCTGGCACACGGGCCGTCCTTGCTGAATGGCCTTTCTCTGGCAGACGTAATCCGGTACGAGACGCTTGTCCCGGTCGTGATAACGCACGCTCATCCGGCCTCCGCAGATGCCGCATAGAACGATTCCCTGCAGCAGCGCAGGGCCTTGATGGGGAGGGCTTCGGCGTCGGTCGACTCCCTGAGACTGAGCGTTTTCGAGTAAGCGGCGCTGATTGGTTTCGTACTCCTCCCAGGTGATATATCCCGCGTGCATGCCCGGAACCAGCACCCATTGTTCGCGCGGAAGTTTGGACCAGATCTCCTTGCCATCTGGTTTCTTGCGTGTCCTGGTGCGCCCGTAAATGAACGCACCCGCGTAACGAGGATTGTGCAGAACTCGCAGCACTTGGCTGTGTTCCATTTCCGCCCAGAGCAAGTCTCCTTTGTTCGGCCCCTTTTTCAGGCGCCGCGGGAACAACAACGCCTCTTGACGAAACGCTTTCACCACCGCACACGCCGACCCTGTGCGATGGAACGTCTCGAAGAAGAACCGAAGAGTCTGCTGGACCTGCTTGTCAGGATCAAGAATGACTCGATCCTCGGCGTCGTAGGCAAAGCCGACAGGCAGCGGAGATTTTAGTTCGCCGCGGCGCGCCTTATTGAGGATGCCGCCCTGGAGGCGCGCGCGTAGCACATGCAGTTCCGCCTCACTCATCGTTCCCTTCAACCCCAACAGGAGACGGTCGTTGAAGTGGGCCGGATTGTATACGCCATCCTCGTCCAGGATCAGCGTATCGGTTAAAGCGCAGATCTCCAGCAGTCGGTGCCAGTCCGTCGAGTTGCGAGCGAGTCGGGAGACCTCCAGTCCGAGCACAATGCCGGCTTTGCCAATGCCGACTTCTGCGACCAATCGCTGGAAGCCTTCTCGATCCACGGCGGAGGCGCCGGACTGGCCCAGGTCGCTGTCAATGATGATGATCCGGTCGAGCGCCCAGCCCAGCGCCACAGCGCGATCCCGCAGAGCGTACTGCCGTTTTGTACTTTCGGTGTTTTCGAAGACCTGACGCAATGTGGATTGACGCACGTAGAGGTAGGCATTGCGCTTCAAGTGAGCTGCAGTGACTTTCTGATGTGCATCGGCTGTCAGCATGAGCAGACCTCCTGTCTTTGGAGATGGAAAATGATCCCCGCCAGCAGGAGCACTGCCTGGGCACGCAGTTCCAATGGCGTTGGGTTAGGTGTCGCCGGAGGGGATGTCGGAGTTGGCGGTTGGACCGCATGACTGCGCCAGACACATGCCCATGCCGCCATACCTTGCCGGATGAACAATGCGTATCCGAGACTCCGCACGCCGGTGGAGCACGCGACCGCTTGACCGCGCAGATCCTCGTACTGAGTGATCAGTTCTGCGCCCGAATCGATGGTCATTGGACTCAGCGGCGTTTTTTTTGACTCCGCAGCAACCCGCGCTCGATGGTCCGCGAGTGAAGCGCCAGGCCAAATCGTTCCTGCACCATTTTCACCAGGTCCGCTGTTCTCACCTCGCCGGCGCCGGCCCGCGCGTTGCGCACAAACTCTAAAATTTCCGGCGTGAGTTTGTGGCCTTGTTTGGGTCCGCGCTTCTGGGGGACCAGACCGGCCAACCCGCTCGCTTCGAATGCGGTCTGAGCCTGGTAGAAGGAGGGGCGAGAGAATCCAAAAGACGCAGCGGCTTGGCTGATGGAACGCCCCTCCTGGCTCACACGGCGCAGCATCTCGTACTTGACCTGAACAAGATCGCGGGCGTCGAAGAAGTCGTTTTCGCGGAACAGTGGGTCGCGCACATCCTGCGGGCGCGGATTGAGCGTGCCGCTCTGGCGGAGCGACTGGGTCTTGGAATCGGCATGGGGTGTTTTGGGCATCGGCTGCTGTCAATATAATTACGCCATGCATGAGCATGTTGTCAAGCTTATTATGACGACAAATCCAACGAAATCCGCAGCAATCATCGAGATAGATAGCGGGGAAACGGACCCTGTGCCCGGCCCATCCCGGCGTAGTTGTCTTTACAGTCGAGGCGAAGTTTGCTTTACACATCGCTCCCTCCCGACCGCCCTGTGCCGCCGATCATCTCCGCAAGTTGAATCAAGTCCTGCCAACGGAAGGGACACCGGCCTGCAGCGATGGCAACAAATGGGTCTGGCGCCGCCGCATTCGTCCAACTCGCTGGGAGCGAGCACAACGTGCCTTCGGTGTTGTGGAAGTAGACGCGATCCTCGCCCCAGTTATGGCGATACACGACCAGTTCATACTCCTGGCCGAACCACGGATGGAACGGGTGCGTCACCCGGAAAGATGGTCGCGATGCGCCCCGATCAGGTGCATTTGACGACCCGTGCCAAAGGGCGCGTGGAACGGGCCATTCGGTATGTACGCGATTCCTTCTGGGCGGGGCGCGTCTTCACCACCCTGGCCGAGTGCAATCGCCAAGCGCTGGTTTGGCGCGAGGAAGTAGCGCACCAGCGGCCCTGGCCCGACGACAGCGCGCGGAGGGTGGCCCAGGCCTTCGCCGAAGAACAGCCGCGCTTGCTGCCGCTTCCGCTCCACCCCTTCAACACCGATCGGATCGAGCCGGTGCGCTCCCGCAAAACCATCTACGTGCATTTCGATCTCAACGACTCTTCCATCCCGCCCGAGGCCGTGGGCCGCCCGCTGACCCTGGTGGCCTCCGCCACCGAGGTCCGCATCCTGGATGGCGCCGCCGAGATCGCCCGCCACCCGCGCTGCTATGACCGCCAGCAATCCATCCTGGACCCGGCGCATGAGGAAGCCTTGCTGCGCACCAAACGCAAGGCGGTCCACGCCACGCGCGCCGGCCGCCTGGCGCGGGCGGTTCCGGAAAGCGAGGACCTGCTGGAGCGCGCCTTCCTGCAGGGAGAATCGGCCGCCACTCAAATCTCTCAACTGCTCCGGCTGCTGGATCTGTACGGCGTAGCCGCCTTGCGCCGCGCCGTGCGTGAAGCCCTGGAACGGAATACCCCGCGCGCCTCCTCGGTCGCCTTCCTGTTGCGCCGGGGTGCCCCCGGGACCCCGCGCTCCGCACCCCTGCCGGCGCTGGACCTCAGCCGTTATCCGGAGGCTCAGGCGCTCGAGGTTCGCCCCCACAATCTGGAGACCTACGATGAACTCGCGCACCCGCACGACGACGGCTCCGAGCCCTAGCCTGCAGGCGCAACTGGCGCAGATCGGCCTCGATGCCGTAGCCGCCGAGCTGGACGACTTTCTGGCGCGGGCCACCAAACAGCGCTGGTCCCCGCGCCAGATTCTGGAACATCTGGCCGAGACCGAAGCTGCCGAACGCGCCCACCGCAGTCTGGAACGGCGGCTGCGCCTCTCTGAGATCAAGAAGTTTAAGCCCATGGCCGACTTTGATTGGTCCTGGCCCACCAAGATCGACCGCGAGGTCATTGAGCGCGCTCTCAGCTTGGACTTCCTCGCGGAAGCCCGCAACCTGATTTTGCTGGGCAGCAACGGGCTGGGCAAGACCATGATCGCCCAGAACATCTGCTATACGGCGGTGCTGGCGGGCCACTCCGTGCTGTTTCGCTCCGCCGCGGCTTTGCTGGAAGAGCTGCACCGCCAGACTCCCGAAGGCCGCCACCGCAAGCTGCGTACCTACGCCAATGTGGGTTTGCTTTGCATCGACGAGGTCGGTTACCTGTCCTTCGACGACAAGTCCGCGGATCTACTCTATGAAGTCATCAACCGACGCTACGAACGAAAGTCGGTGATCCTCACCACCAACCGGCCGTTCAAGGAGTGGAACGAAGTCTTTCCCCACGCGGCCTGCATCGTGACCCTGCTGGACCGACTGCTGCACCATGCCGACGTGACGGTGATCGAAGGCCAAAGCTATCGGGTCCGCGAGAGCGAGCAGGAGACCGCCGCCCGCCGGAGGAAAAAATGAGCGACTCGTCCGCTTCCGCCGCCTATGTCGCCGCCGTCGTTTCGCTTTACGTCGAGCTGCCGGATACCCCGCTGCGCGCCAGCGTTGCGGATCAATGGCTTGCCCGTCGCTTCCACGATGAGGGCGTGCCGCTGCAGGTGGTTGAGACTGCCTTGCTCCTCGGCTCGTTACGCCGCCTGATTCGGCCCGCAGAAGCCCCGCGCCTGTCTCCGATCCGCTCTCTGGCCTACTTCCGTTCCGTCATCGACGAGCTTCGCGCCCATCCTGCGCCGGCAAGCTACCTCGACTACCTTCGCCTCAAGCTGCACCAAGCCACCGCAGCCCTCCCGGCAAATGTCCAAAAATCTACGTTTTCTGATGACCGCTAACACCCACGCCGCACATCGCGCCCGTGCGTGCAGCAGAAGGAGATCCAAGCGGAAAGTGACGATTCGGGATCGACGTCCTACCGGGCACGTTCAACTCCTTGGGGGCGGGACCATACCCATACTTCGATGAGCGCCCCGCCCCATAGAACAAGCGCATCTTACTTCAGCGTCACCTCGACGGAGACATCGGCGCCCCTCGTGATCGTGTTGAAAACCGGTGAGAACGTGGCCAATTCCTTGATCCGCGAAACATCTTCAGGATTGGCTTTGACGCGGAATTTGGCGCGGATGTTGGTATACCCCTTCGGCACGTCCATCGCCAGGCCGAGAAAACCACGGAGGTCGAGATCGCCTTCCAATTCGGATTCCAGTTCCTCAATCTCGATGCCCCGCACCGCCGCGTGAGCCACCATGCTGGTGGTCAGGCAGGAGGCCAGTGCATGAAGCAAGTGCTCCACGGGGTTGGCGGCTTCGTCGTTGCCCGCCAGGATCGCGGGTTCGTCGGCATCCATGGTGAACGTCTGCTTGTGGTCTATGTCTTGCTTAGCGCCATAGAATCCCTTCACGGTCGTCCGGTTATGGTTGCCGGTCATCCACGTGTTCCGGGCGCGAAAGCGGCAGGCGCCGAGTTCCGGTTCGGCCTTGATTGCGTTGACGGTTGCCATCAGTTTGTCGAGTTCCACGCCGTTCATCTGGCGGCTCATTGTCGTTTCGATATTCTTCGTTGAAGTCATGGTTCGGTCTCCCTTGGATTTCGACTGAGCGGTCACGCCGCTCATCGTGATTTCAGTTTGGGGCAGTACCCGCAACTGAACAAGATTCAGATAAGCCAGAAAGAGGGGTTTCGTGCCATAATCATAACGATGATTATCAATCAATCGGCATGTTTTCCGATAGACGTGCTAATTGTGGCTATCCGCGAAACTGCCGGTTCCGCCCTCTACGGCATGCTGGATGTTCTCGAAGCTACCGGGAACATCTGGCAGACGCTGTTGCGTTCCGGGGACGAGCGGCGGTACTTCCGTGTGCGCATCGTATCCCCTGACGGCCAGCTTTTTACCTGCGGCAACCGTATCCCGGTGAACCCGGACTTTGCCGTTAGCGATGAACCCACAGCGCCGATTGTGATTCTGCCCGAGCTTTGGCTGGGACCGGATGAGACTATGGCTGGCCGATACCCGGACCTGATCGAGTAGATTAGGCGTCGCCACGCCTGCGGCTCGATAATCTACTCAGCTTGCTCCGGCGCGATCCTGCTGGCTGAGACCGGGCTGCTGGACGGTCGCCCGGCCACCTCACATTGGGGCTACCAGGATCTTTTCCGGCAGCGCTTCCCCAAAGTGCGCTTCGACCCAGCACCCAATCTGGTCTACGCTGATCCGGACGGACGGGTTGTCACCGCCGGCGGCACCACCTCGTGGCATGAC
>Ga0101944_10004671_pt1 | contig 16580 bp, 8 predicted proteins | sample DewCreD2012metaG_FD_75245 | JGI IMG/M metagenome (GOLD analysis project Ga0101944, IMG submission 75245) | Hot spring sediment bacterial and archeal communities from British Columbia, Canada, to study Microbial Dark Matter (Phase II) - Dewar... ...
TTTTGGCGTCGCGGGTGATGAAGAGCGCGCTGATGGTGTTGGGGTCGCCGGGGGTGCCGGTTTTGCCTTTGATGACGGTGCCGGGTTCGATGGTGAGGACGGCGTTGCTGAGGACGTAGATTTTGCCGTTGAGGACGTACTCGTTGGTGGCATACCACGTCTCGTTGCCGGTGATGTTGGCGGTGACTTGAATTGTGTTCGCGCCGCGAGCGGGCAGCAGACCGTAAGCGTCCAGCGCCGTCCAACCGCGCAACCAGAGGTCATCCTTGCTGAATGCGCCTTTGTAGGCGACCTGGTTGTAGAAGCCGTTGTTGGGCGGGGTCAGGGGGCTGGTGAGGGCGGGGCTGCCGGCCTGCGGGCGCGGGTCCAACTGGCCGTTGTTTGTGCGGCTGATGCTGACCAGCATCGGGTCAGCCACCAGGTTGCTCTTGCTGGCGTCGTCGAACAGATACACCCGGGCATTGGCCGTTTCGGCCAGGCCGCTGCGGAACTGCCCCCACAGGTTGTTGTCAATCTGAATCAGGCCGTTGGTCAAGAACCAGCCCGAGTCCGGATCCACATTGATCGCCCAACCCCCGAAGTCGGTCATGATGCTGTTGTGCACCTTGGGCGCGGCGTAGTCACGCACCTGCCAGCAGCGGTTGCCGGTGGTGTTGGTGCCGGCCCCGATGAAGGTGGCGTTGTAGATTTCGAAGTTGGCGAAGGGGGCGTTGCTGGCCACCAGTTCCTTGGGGTCGCCGTTCCACTCGCCGCCCTGGTCCTTGACGCCGGGTTCTTGGATGACAAAGAGGAACTGGTTCATGCCGCGGTAGCCCTGGTCCACATCAAAGCCGTCGTCGTCGTTGAACGCGCAGACCAGGTATTTGGTGTTGACCGTGCCGCCGAAGAATTCGACGCCGTCATCGGCTGCGGCGTAGATTTCGACGTGGTCGACGACGGTGCCGCGGCCGACGGCGGCCAGGGTCAGGCCGTTGAGTTCCTTGTCGGTGGTAATTTTGAAGCCGGCGTGGCGGATGGAGACGTAGCGCAGGACGCCGGAGCTGTCGTTGTCGTTGTTGCCGCCGTAGCGGTGGACGTATTGGCCGTTGATCTGGAGGTCGGGCAGGCCCTCGAACAGGTCGTATTTGGGGTTGGCGGCGTTGCCGGCGTTGTCCAGGGCGGTGTTGAGGACAGCGTTGCCGAAGAGGGCCAGGCCGCCCCAGAGGGCGCGCTGGAAGAGGGGCAGGTCCTCCGAATCGTTCACATCGTCCTGGTCCGTCGTGAAGATGATCGGGCGGGTGCGCGTGCCTTCGGCGAAGATTTTGGCGTCGCGGGTGATGAACAGGGCGCTGATGGTGTTGGGGTCGCCGGGGGTGCCGGTTTTGCCTTTGATGACGGTGCCGGGTTCGATGGTGAGGACAGCGTTACTGAGGACGTAGATTTTGCCGTTGAGGATGTATTCGTTGGTGGCATACCACGTCTCGTTGCCGGTGATGTTGGCGGTGACATCAATCGTTGCCGCCCCAGCTCCCGGTGCGGCGAGGAGCGCCGCCAGGACAAGGGCTTTGGGCGTGCTCAGGTGCTTCATGTTCATGTTCTTCGTTATTGGTTCGTCGTTCTGTGTGGTTATGGTGTCATGTTGTGACGCCCGCATCTTGGGGAAGGCGTATGACATCTGTATGGCAGGCGGGTGACAAATGGGAAACGTTGCTCGCCACGAGGCCGCAACGGCTGGCGCGGGTCAGCGCTCCTCAAAAATCATGGGTAAGCTGCACACCGAAGGTCATGCCGCGTGTGAACGAGGAATACACCCGCTCCCCACTCTCACCATATGTGCGTTCAAACTTGGGGTTCAGCAAGTTCTTGGCGGTAACCTTGAGTGTCGTCCGTCGGCCCAGTTTTTGGGAAAGCACAAAGTCCAGCACCGGCGTGGGCTGCTCATAAACATCCTCGGTGGTGAGGCTGGCGATGGCGATGCGCGGGCCGGCCAGGTTGAATACCAGGGATGCGCTTGTCCCCCAACCCGGGTTGTCGTAATTGAGATCGAGGTTGAGGATGTAGGGGGACTGGTCGTAAAGCGGGCGCGTCGGCTCTGTACCCGGAACAATCTGGGATTTGTTGGCGTATTCATTCGGTGTGAGCGGTGTCTCCGACTGGATCAGAGACAGGTTGCCCCCTAAACTCCACCCTTGAAGACGGACGTCGAGAAAATCCAGATTTCGCCGTGCCTCGAACTCGATGCCGCTGACCTCACCCGAGGGGCGGTTTTCATAGCTGATCAGGTCGCCGACCAGTGAAATGAAGCGGCGTTCGATCGGTCCCTGGATCGCCTTGTGGAAGAAACTCACGCTGAGCAGCTCTCCCGGACGGGGAAACCACTCCCAACGCACATCGTAATTCTCCGCCGAGGCCAACTGAAGGAGCGGGTTGCCGTCCAGCTCAATATCCAGGATGGGGTCGTAGCTTCGGTAGGCGGCCAGTTCGCGCACCGAGGGGCGAGCGAGCGTCTGGCTGTAGTTGAGCCGCAGGTTCATGTTGCTGCGCAACGTGCAAACCAGCCCCACTGCCGGCAGGACGTCCGTTTGGCGCAGGACGGTGTTGTTGGTGCGCAGGCCGGTGATCGCGTTTTCGATGTAACTGACGGAATTGACTTGCAGGTCGGTGGACTCGACCCGTGCGCCGCCCACGAGCCTCAAACCAGGTACCAAGGGTAGTTCCAGCATGAGATAGCCAGCCGAGATATCGGATGCCGCCGTGTAGGTGGTGTCGAAGCTGGCGATGTAGCGGTTCCAAGTGTAGAGCGTGCTGCCGCCGCTGCCTGGCCGCGCCGTGTAGCCGAGATTGTCGGGTGTGAGATAGGTATTGGGGTCGCCGTTGAAGGGGGCATCGCCCCGGTAGAAAATCTGGCGCTCGGCGAAGGTGCGATCCGAGACGCTGTGAAACCAGCCCGCCTTGATCTCCCCCTCATCCGCCGACCAGTTGCGAAACGGCAGCGTGAAATCCACTTTCGGATTGAGGTTGTTTTCCTGCAACGTGCGGAAATAGCGGGTTGGGTCCTGGGGGTCGGGCAAGTAATTGCGGCCCGTGGCATAAACCTCGTCTTGGAGAACCATATTGAAGAAACGCGTGTCCGGCTCCTCTTGGGACGTATCGGTCAAGGCCATCAGCCAGTCCAGCCGCGCACCGCCCAGAGATGGGAACTCGTCCTTGCCCTTAAACTGGAAGCTCTGGAGATTGCGCTCCACCCAGATCAATCGGTGCGTGAAGAATGTGCGATCTGGCTCGCTCTCGCGCGTGCCGACCTGGGCGCGTGCGCTTTTCAAGCTGTTCTGATTGTAGAAGAAACAGAAACCCAACTCATGATCGTCGGCCCACTGACTCGTCCAGGTCGCCATGCCGGACCAGTTGACACTGTCGGTCGCAAGGCGGTCGTCGAACTGTTGCGTTTGAATGACCTCCGTACCGGACGGGGCGTAGCGGGCAGTCAGGCCGTCTTCGTAGTAACGGAACTCTCGTCGGTAGGAGAGACTGCCGAAGAGGCCGAGCGGCCGTCGCAGAAAATGTGTGGTGTCCCCAGCGGCCAGAAAGAAACTGTGATCCAACGGCGGCGCTTCCTCGCTAGGCGCAAATTGCGTCACGCCCATGGCGTGGGTCAGATCGTTGAGCAGGTTGGCTTGGGCCATCCGTTCGCTGTACATCGGCGACGTGGGCCGTCCGGTGGAAAAAACGGGCTGCGGAATGCCGACCCCAGCAACCGCACCGGGCAACGCGCGGCTGCCGTCGTCCATGCCCAGCCAATCCAAACTGCCGCCCTCGTAAGTCAGGAAACGGTCGTTGCCGGTGGCCTGGGTGTTGTAAGCGCCGCCCAACGTGACCGTGGCAAACGGTTTGTCCGGGAACGACTTGGTGACGATGTCAATGCCGCCCCCCGTAAATGCGCCTTGCTGGTTCGGGGCAAACGTCTTGGCCACCACGACCTTGTCGATGATTTGCGCCGGAAACAGGTCCAGCGAGGCAGCGCGCCGATAGGGATCGGCGGATGGGATTTCGCCGCCGTTAAGGGTGGTGGTGACGTACCGGTCGCTCAGCCCCCGAATAACCGCGAATTTGCCATCCACGATTGACGCGCCGGCAACCTTGGTGACCACGGCGCCTGCATCCGAACTGCCAGAGCGTGAAATCTGCTCCGTCCCAACTGACTCTGTGGCGACCACCGCCTTGGCGCGTTCGGCGAGAAGTTGCTTGATGGTGGTCTTAACCGGTGGCGCAAAACTAGGACGAGGGGGAGGCGGCGGTTTGGCCACGGGCCTGAGGGAGACTTGCTCCTTAGGTTTTGGCGTTTCGGAGGTGCCACCGCCCCCGCCTTGCACCTGTGCCCGGGTATCCTGAAAAAAGCTCTCGCCGCCCACGGCTGCCGGGGCATCGGCTGCCACGGCGCGACGGGTGCCGCTTCCCATGCTGGGCGGCAACCCTTGGTTGATGGGGGGGAGCTTGGTTTGGACACTGCCGCGCTGCTGGATGGGCTTGGTATCGTCCTTTTGTTCCCTCTTGTCGCCTTTGACGTATTGCAGAATCGCCTGGCGGGCCTGTTCGAGCTTACCGGTCTTCCACGCCCAGAACATCACGCCGCCGATGAGCACGACGTGCAGTGCCGCGGCAATCAGAAAACTGGTACGGTCCTTCTTGGGGGCTCGCCGGCTGGCCATGTCAGAAATACTCCAAGCGCGGGCGCGCGGGGCGGTTTCGATGGCGTCGCCGCGGGCAACGGGTAACCAGGGATGCTCGCCGAATCATTGGCTGGCCACGGTTTCAGTTGCCAGCCCAACTTTGCTCACATTGGCCGAAACCAGTACATCCAGCACGCTGACGACCTTCTGGTACTGAATCCGGCTGTCGCCGCGCACAACGACATTCAAGTCCGGATCTTGCTTGCGGAATTCGACCAGCGTGCGCAACAAGTCCTCCTCGTTCATCTCCACCGTATTGAGGTAAATCTTGCCCGCGTTGTCCACGGTGATGTAGTTGACCTTGGACGGAGACTCTTTCGGGCGACTGGAGGCCGTGGGAAGGGAGATGTTCAGGTCGTTGACCGCCGGTGCCGTGGTGATGATGAAAATCACCAGCAACACGAACGCCAGGTCCAACAGCGGCGTGATGTTCAGTTCGCTTAGGGCGTGATGCTTGCTGGACGAGTACTTTTTCATAGGTCACGAATCGGAATTCACCGGCCTGCCAAGGCGGGCTCAGCCTCGGATTCCAACGGAATCGCGGCTGCGCGCGAAACTGGTTGAGGCGAGGGCGACTTGGCCTGCGCCTGATAATCGGGGAAAAACTCGCGCAGCGCGTCGGCCACCTCCTCGGACACACTGCGGTTGTCCACATAACTGTGCTCAATGGCCGTTGCCAACTCGGCCGTGAAGTTGTCCAGCTCCTGAGTCAACGCGCGGATCGTCGTGATCATGTAGTTGTAGGCAAACATGGCCGGGATGGCGACGAAGAGACCGACCACGGTGGCGATCAGCGCCCCGGCTACACCTGGTGCCATGGCCGTCAGGCTGGCCGCTTGCACCTTCGCGATGCCTGAAAACGTTTCCATCACGCCCCACACCGTGCCGAGTAGCCCCAGGAACGGTCCCCCCGCAACAGCCGTCGAGAGAATGATCATGCCCCGCTCCAGCGAAATGGCCTGGGCACTGACTGCACGCTCCAGCACCACACGCACCGAATCAAACGACGAACTGCTGATCTTGGTAGTGCCAGACGGGGTGGCTGTGCCTGTGTCGGCGGTCTCCGTCTCGCCCCCTGCACCCGCAACCCGCTTGGGCTGGTTGCGGTGTTGCGCGCCAGGCCGCGAGCGGACTGAAACGGGGTTGTTTTTCAGTTGGTAGGCCAGTTCTTCTGCGCCGGCCTGATACACCTCGAAAGCCGGTGCGCCGCTGAAGTCGCTCTGCTGGCGATACAACTCCAGTGGGTCGCGGGTCTTGCGATAAGCGGCGAAAAAACGCTTGCCCGCCTTGGCTGCGCGATACAACTGCCGGCCCTTCTGAATAATCACGGTCCAACTGATCATGGAAGCAATGGCCAGGAGGGTGATCGTGACTTTGCCCTCCGTCGTTGCCTTGTCGAAGGCAAACTGAAGGGCATTGGCCAAGAGCGGTTGAAACGACATCATCATATTACCGTGTATGTTGTTGCGGAACAGCCCACCAGCCCGGACGGACCGGCAGCTCGACCGGTGCACGCCACGTCCTGGTGTGGATGCCGACTGACCCAATAGTCCGCTGCCCGTGTGACGTTTCGGCGGCGCAATTGTAACGACTTGGTTACAATGCGCAGACGTGTCAGAGGCTCTTTCAGTTGCTGCACGTCGGACCATGTTGCTCACGGCGAGTGGGGCAGCCAGCGTGAGGGCCTGCGTCTTGTCGGACCGGCAGCAGGGCCGGCTGACACGACTCGGGCCTCGATCGGAATGGGAGCCGCTTGCGATCGAACGCTGCTGCTCGCGGGTCAGTAACTTTGATTACCCGAAGCCGCCAAGCTTGCTTGGTTGCCGAAGGGCAGGGTGGTATCGGCGAACCGTCCAAGGTGTCCGGCAAGAGCCGGGTGATGTCTGAAACGGTGAGTGTTCAGGGGCGGTACCCACAACATCCGTGAGCATGCCGGATGACCGCCTCAACCATGCGCCGGCGCTGCGCTTTGGTGGCTCTGGGGCTTGCCCGTCCAATGCCGGAATCAGGATGGCTGGGATTCCCGCGGAGCGCCGCCACGCGGACTCTGCACGGCCACCACCGCCAGAACGCATGCACCCCGGAGCGTTGCCACCGCCCGTACGCAGAAAAGCGGGGTGGGCGACCCACAGCCTGCGCCTGCACCCCGCTTTCCGGGAAACCGAATCAGTTAAAAGGCGTACTTGAGAGCCAACGCCAGGATGTGCCGGGTGAACTCACGTCCGTCCGCATTTCGAGTGGGAGTGCCCGGCACGGGCGTGACCTGGTTTTCAACCCAGTCGTAGCTGTAAGCCAGCTCGGCGCTAAGATGTTTGTCCTGTGTGTAGCTCACCCCGACGCTGGGGGTGTAAATCCAGTCCTCGCGCTGGACGGGCGACTGCCAGTCGCCAATGTAGAGCTGGAAGCCGGCGCTGGCCGCCCAATGGTCGTCGAACTTGTGCCTCCAAGTGACGCTGTAAGTGATGTCCTCATAGACGCTCTGGCTGGTAAAGGCCGGCAGTTCGTACCGGCGGTTCAGCAGCACAATGCTGTCGGCTTTCGTGGGCAGGAGCGTGACAGTGGCGTCAATCCAGTACAGCAGCTCGTTCCTGTCGAAGCCGGCCGGGGTGGTCTTCCGCCAATCGCGAATATCCGGCCCGCCGAGCACAGCCAGCTTGAGCCAGGAAGCCGGGGTCCCCTCGATGCCCACCAGCGCGCGATGATACTCGCTGTCGTAGGGGCTATCGGCAAAGCGAGTGGCGTTAAAGACGGACGGGCCGCGAAATTGGTCTTGGCGACCGTAGCGGTAGCCGGCGATCAGGGCCGTCTTTTCCGTGACCTTCCAGCCGAGGTCCAGGCCGCCGTTGATGTCTTGGCGGTCGTTGAAGTTAACGTAGGTCAAACCCGCTGGGACTGTGGCGGCGAGTTGCTGCCGCGTGCGGAAGTCGTGGATGTAGGCCGAGCCGACCGGGCGCAGGAAGAAATCGCCCAGCGTCCAGGTCAGCTTAAGCCCTCCGCGATACGACAGGGCATCGCGCCGTTCACGCAGAGGGATGCCGCCCACGGCCGGCACGTCCTGTGGGGCGGCGAAATACGGGCCGAGATGGCTGCCGTCAATGTAAGTGAAGGCATTGGCCTGCTCCCAGGCGAGGGCGTCAGCCTTCCCGCTGAGGTTCAGTCCGACCCGGTGGGCGAAGTGGTCTTCGGAATGGGCGTTGTGATACACCACGATGTCCGGCGCATAAGTGGCCGAAAGGTTGAAGGCCGGACCGGGCTTGTAGTCCAGCCCCACGCGAGGGGTGACGGTGGTGATCCAGGAGTCTTTCTTGGCTGGCGACGCCCCAGCGGTGCCCGGCTCGGTATCTTGCAGGTACACGTTGCTGTCGTAGGCCTCCTTGACGCTCAGGTCGGCCTTCGGCGTCAGAGCGCTGTCGGCTGCCAGCGTGGAGGCTACGGACAACGCGAGTGCTGCCAGTCTGAGCGCGCGGCCCGACAAGGCGTGGGCGCTGAGCCAAGGCTGAGAACGGACGGTTGATGAGTTGGTCGTGTGCATTTGTGAACGGGCTGACAGATGCCTCATGGTTGGTTTATGTGTTGTGAGTGGAAAAATCATTTCGGTTGAGCCGGCTGCAGGCCCGCATCTGGTAGTGGCTTGGGCGGTTTGAGCGACAGGGCAACGGCGGCCATCACCAGGCAGGCTACGCCAGCGGGGATGAAGGCCCACATCCAGGCCTTGGCATCGCCCATGACCCCGCCCAGCACAGGGCCCACCACGCCACCGACGCCATAGGAAAGGAACACCCACGGGTAGTTTGTGCCGACGCTCTTGTTGCCGAAGTAGTCGGCGGTGGCAGCCGGGAACAGGGCGAAATTTCCGCCGAAATTGAACCCAATGACTGCGGCTCCGAAATAGAGACCGAGTTCCCTGCCACCAATGAAGTAGAACACGATCATCATCAAGCCCTGCAGGGCTGTCATGGCGGCAATGGCGTTGCGTCGCCCCAGCTTGTCCGAGAGCGTGCCCCAGATGATGCGGCCCAGGCCGTTGAGGAGGGCAAAGAACAGGCCCATCGCGGTGCCGGCGATCACGTTGGCCCGGGCGGCTTCAATACCGTTGGCTGTTAGGGCGTCCTTACCAAAAAGCTGAATAACGCCGATGACCATCAGCCCTGCGGTCGCCCCGACAAAGAAGGTTAGGAACAGGGTCCAGAACTGGCTGGTGCGAACCATCTGGGCTACGGTGAACTCGACGCCGCCGGTGCTGCTGGCCTTGGTGCCCACGGGCGGCGTCCAGCCTTCGGGCTTCCAGCCGTCCGGTGGGTTGACCAGCACCAGCGATCCCAGCGCCACCAGGATGGCAAAGACCACGCCATAAAGGATGAACACCTGACTGACCGTCCAGCCCATGCCGAAAAGGCCCGTCCAGCCCGGCGTCAGATCAACCGGCCCAAACTTGAAGCCGCTGGTGAGCTTGATCCAGAGCAGCGCCCCAAACCCGAAGCCGGCCACGGCCAGACCTGTGATCATGCCCTTCTTGTCGGGAAACCATTTCACCAGTGCGGCGATGGGACAGACGTAGCCCAAGCCGATCCCCGCCCCGCCCAGTAGGCCGACACCGAGCAGAATGCCCCAGAAACTGCTACCGGCCAGGCCACCGATTACGTAGCCCACGCCGAGCACCAAGCCGCCAGTCAGGGCGACCGTTTTCGGCCCGACCTTCTTTTGCCAGTTGCCCGCGATCAGCGCCATAACGACGGCAAACGAGAGCAGGCCGAGGGAGAAAATGATTTGTGATTGGGTCTTGGTAAAGTGGAACGGCCCATCAACTGCAGTCAGTTTGCCTGTGAACGCCGACCACGCGTAGATGGCGCCCAGGCACAACTGAATGAGAATGCCCCCCACCACCACCCACCAGCGATTCATCACTTTGATATCTGACATATCGGTTTTTCTGTTGGTCGGGAGCCGGGGTGCTGCCCCGGCTCCCGACGGGTTCACCTTCCTGGACGTCAAGATTATTGGCGACCCTGAACCAGCACCTCGACCACGTGCGGGTCGGCCAGCGTGGTGGTGTCGCCGATCTGGTCGGGCTGCCCTTCGGCAATCTTGCGCAGGATGCGGCGCATGATTTTGCCCGAGCGGGTCTTGGGCAGCGCCGGGGCAAACTGAATCTTGTCCGGCACGGCGATGGGGCCGATCTCCTTACGCACGTGCAGGGCCAACTCCTTCTTCAGCTCGTCGCTTTCCTTGACGCCTTCCTTGAGCGTGACGAAGGCGTAGAGGCCCTGGCCCTTGATGTCGTGGGGCATGGGGGCCACGGCAGCCTCGGCCACCTTCGGATGGCTGACCAGGGCGCTTTCCACCTCGGCCGTGCCGATGCGGTGGCCGGAGACGTTGACCACGTCGTCAATGCGGCCCATCAGCCAGTAGTCGCCGTCGGGGTCGCGCCGGCAACCGTCGCCGGTGAAGTAGATGTTGGGGTACATCGTGAAGTAGGTGTCAATGAACCGGTCGTGGTCGCCCCAGGTGGTGCGCATCATCCCGGGCCACGGCTTCTTGATGCAGAGCTTGCCGCCCTCGTTGGGGGCGCACTCGGTGCCGTCATCGCGCAGCACCACCGGCTCGACGCCAAAGAAGGGCTGACAAGCGCTCCCGGGCTTGAGCGTGTGCGCGCCGGGCAGCGGGGTGATGAGGATACCGCCGGTCTCGGTCTGCCACCAGGTGTCCACGATAGGGCAGCGTTCCTTGCCAATCACGCGGTGATACCAAATCCAGGCCTCGGGATTGATCGGCTCCCCCACCGAGCCGAGGACGCGCAGGGAGCTGAGGTCGTATTTGTTGGGCCACTCCTCGCCCTTCATGATGAGGGAGCGAATGGCGGTGGGCGCGGTGTAGAAGATGGTAACCTTGAACTTCTGCACGATGTGCCAGAACCGGCCCGGGTCGGGGAACGTGGGCACGCCCTCGAACATCAGGCTGGTGGCCCCGTTGCACAGCGGCCCATAGACGATGTAGCTGTGGCCCGTCACCCAGCCGATGTCCGCGGTGCACCAGTAGATGTCGTCCTCGTGCACATCGAAGATGTACTTGTGGGTAATGGCTGCGTGCAGCAGATACCCGGCTGTGCTGTGAACAACACCCTTGGGTTTGCCGGTCGAGCCGGACGTGTACAGCATGAACAGGTAGTCCTCGGCGTTCATGACTTCGGGCGGGCACTCGTCAGAAGCGCCGGCCATTAACTCGTGATACCAGAGGTCGCGGCCGGCGGTCATGGGGCAGGGGGTCTCGTTGCGTTTGACGACCACGACCTTCTCGATGCTGGGAGAGGACTTGCAGGCTTCATCGGCGATGGCCTTGAGGGGAATGCTCTTGCCGGCGCGCAGTGACGTGTTGGAAGTGATGAGCAGCCGGCAGGTCGAATCGTTGATGCGGCCAGCCAGCGAGTCAGCGCTAAACCCGCCAAAGACTACCGAGTGAATGGCCCCGATGCGGGCGCAGGCCAGCATGACGATGGGCAGCTCGGGGATCATCGGCAGGTAAATGGAAACGCGGTCCCCCTTTTTGATGCCCAGCGATTTGAGGACATTGGCGAACTTGCAGACTTCGCGGTGCAGCTCAGCGTAGGTGAGTTTGCGCACGTCGTTTTCCGGCTCACCCTGCCAGAGGATGGCCACTTTGTCGCGGGTGGGCGTCTTGAGATGACGATCGAGGCAGTTGACACTGACGTTGAGCTGGCCGTCCTCGAACCAGGTGTGCTGAATCTTGCGCTTGGCAGTGTCCCAAACATATTTGCGGCCCACGGTCGGCTTCTTGAACCAGTCCAGCATGTTGCACTGTTCCAGCCAAAACCCGTCCGGGTCATTGACCGAGCGCTCGTACATCTTCTTGTACAGCTCGGCGTTGATGTAAGCACGCCTCACCACATCTGGCGACGGTGGAAAGGTGCGGTTCTCTTGCAGAAGCGAGCTGGTGGAAACGGTTGGGTTTGGGGTACTCATGATCCAGTTTGGCTATGTGGTTGTATGGGACTTGAGGCTGCTTGGGCAGCCGCTTTCGGCAGGTGATTGACCGTCCGCCGGCGGTCCTGCCGCGTCCGCCGGAAGCGTTTCAAGCCCATGGTGCTTGAAAATTGTTTGGCGCAGGGTGCGCAGCGTGGCGTCCAGTTCGGTATCCACGCGCTGACGCCGGTCGGTGGGGACGGGCAACTGGCGGTCGCGCAGGCCGCCCACCCACTCCGAGCTGCCCATCAACACCCCGCCGATGCCCAGACTGAACACGTCTTCGTCCTCGTCGTTGGCGAACGTATGCCAGGCCAGCGTCCAGCCACGAACGGTGTGCTCGACATTGTAGCCGCCGCCGCCCGCGACAAGCAGCGGGCGGCCAAAGCTGAGCAACTGCCGGGCGATTTCCGCCACCACGTTGTTGGTCAGACTCAGATGCGTCAGCGGGTCACCGGCCAGGATGTCCATACCCATCTCAGTCACAATAACGTCCGGATTGTAGGCGCGGAGCAGCGGCGGGACAATCCCCCGGTAGGCCCGCAGGAACGCCTCGTCGTAGGTCTCGGGGGGCAGGGGCACGTTGACATTGAAGCCGGTACCCGGTCCCTCACCGATCTCGTTTTCAAAGCCGCTCCAGGGGTAAAGCGTCCGTCCGGTCTCGTGCAGGGAGATGGTCAGCACATCCTTGCGGCGATAGAAGACTTCTTGAACCCCGTTGCCGTGATGGGCGTCAATGTCCACATAGGCGACGCGCTTACCGGCGGCAGCCAGGCGTTGGCAGGCCAGCGCCACGTCGTTGAGGTAACAGAAGCCGCCTGCCTGCTCGGGGAAGGCGTGGTGAAAACCGCCGGCCAGATTAAACACGATATCGGCGCGGCCGGCCAGCAGGCATTCAGCCGCAACCAGCGCGCCGCCACAGGCCCACGCGCCCCACGCGTACATGTCCTTGAACACGGGCGTATCCGGCCCTCCCAGGCCCATCTGAACGCCCGCAACTGTCAGGTCGCCGGCTGCGGCGCGCTGCAACTCATCCAGATAACGGGGCGTGTGAATCGCCTCCAACTCGGCTCGGGTCGCCGGGCGGGGGGCCAGTTCCAACCGGCCCGGGCCGCCCAGTAATCCCAAGTACAGCAGCCGCTGCCGGGTTAATCCAAGCCGCTGGGTCTTGAATGGGCAATCGTCCGGATAGCTCAGCTTATCCAGCTCTGGCGCATACAGGAATGCCAGCGTGCGCTCGTTCATGCGTCTGACATCAAGGCCTGCTGGGCCATCCCACTGCTCCGCCGGCACGCCCGCCTATGAGAACTCCAGATCGTAGTGGTACACGTTGCCGACCAGCTTGCTGTTGATTTTGCATTCGGCCTTGTTGAACACGGCCTGCATGGGCTTGTTCTCGACGAGCACCTCGGCCGTAAAGCCGCCAATGCCGTTGCGGCGGGCGATGCGCATGAGGTGCTTGAGCAGAAACGTGCCGATGCCCCGCCGCTGCCACTTGTCGTGCACCGTGAAGGCGACCTCAGCCCGGTTGGTCCGCGGGTTGAGGTAGTAGCTGCCAATCGCGATGATCTGCTCGCCGTAGGTCTCGGGCAGCACGCCGACGATGCAGACGTCGTTGCGGTGATCAATGTAGGCGAAATCCTCGATCTGCCGGCGGGGGACAACACCGGCTTTGACGGCCTGCATGAACCGGAAATAAATGGACTGTTGCGACAGGCTGTAAAAATGCTCCCGCATCCGGGGCACGTCGGTCGGGTGGATGGGGCGGAACAGCACCTGCGTGCCGTCGTTGAGCAGGTAGGTGGTGCGCAGTTCCTTGGGGCCGACGATGATCTTGCCCTCTTTGTCGGCCAACTCCGCGGAAAGGTATTTGGCCTCGATGGCTTCCCGCAGCAGTTGGGCGCGGAACTTCGGATGCGCGATGCTGATGAGGGCCAGTGCCCGTTCGGCCACGCTCTTGCCATGCAGGTAGGCCACCCCGTACTCGGTCACCACGTAGTTGACCCCGGCCCGGGTGGTTACGACCCCCGCGCCCGGACTGAGCCGGGTGACGATGCGCGAGACGGTGCCGTCCCTGGCTGTCGAGGGAATGGCAATAATGGCCTTGCCGCCATGCGCCTTGGCCGCCCCGCGGTTGAAATCCACCTGTCCGCCCACGCCGGAGAAAAACTTGCTACCCAGCGAATCCGCGCAAACCTGGCCGGTCAGGTCCACCTCCAGGGCCACATTCACCGCCACCATCTTGTGCTGCTGGCTGATGACGTGCGGGTCGTTGACGTACTCGGTGGGCTGGAAAGAGAAAACCGGGTTGTTGTGGATGTAGTCGTAGAGCCGGCGTGTGCCCAGGCAGAAACTGGCCACGATCTTGCCCCGATCCAGGGTCTTGCGCTTGCCGGTCACCACCCCCGCCTCGATCAGCGGGATGATGTCGTCGGTGATCATTTCGGTATGGATGCCCAGGTCCTTCTTGCGGTTCAGAAACTGGAGCAGCGAGTGAGGAATCTTGCCGATGCCCAGTTCCAGTGTTGCGCCATCGTCCACCAGGGCCGCCACGTATTCGCCGATCTGGCGCGTGACGTCGGTTACCTCGGCCGGCGGCACTTCGGGAATCGGGTCGTCGCATGGCACCAAGGCGTCAATCTTGAGCACGTCAATCAGCGAATCGCCGTGCGTCCAGGGCATGTTGGGGTTGACCTGGGCAATCACGAGCGAGGCATTCTCGGCGGCGCTCTTGACGATGTCCACCGAGACACCCAGGCTGCACATGCCGTTCATATCGGGCGGCGTTACCTGGATGAGCACCGCGTCCAGCGGCAACTGTCCGGAGTGAAACAAGCGCGGGATGTCGGAGAGGTGAATCGGAGTGTAGTCACCCAGGCCCTCCTGGATGATGTCCCGCACATTCTCGGCAATGAAAAAGGAGTTGATGCGGAAGTACTGGGTCATTTCCCGGTGCGCGTAAGGCGCGTCGCCGAACGTGAGCAGATGGACAATTTCGGTGTCCGGCAGCTCGCGGGCGCGGCGCGCCAGGGCCTTGACCAGTTCCAAAGGCTCGGCGCAACCAGTGCCCACGAACACGCGCTGCCCGGGGCGTATTCCCTTCACCGCCTGGTCGGCGGTCATCACTTGCGCGGCGTACTTCTGCTTCCAGGCCGGATCGTAATTAATGGGAGGCTTCGTCATGGTCGTTACTACCAAAAGGGGCAAGGGTCATGCGGGCGTCGGCCACGTAGGGCTGCATACCGATCGGACCGACGACAAACGGGTTGATGTCCAGTTCCATGATCTGCGGGTAGTCGGTGGCCAGTTGGCTGATGCGTTGCAGGGCGCTGGCGATGGCTTCCAGGTCCACCGGCGCCTGGCCGCGCGCGCCTTGCAACAGGGCGTAGGAGCGCGTGCCCTTGAGCATCTGCATGGCCTCCTCCTGCGTCACCGGGGCCAGGTAAAAGGTCACGTCCTTCATGACCTCCACGAAGATGCCGCCCAAACCGAACATCAGCAGCGGCCCGAAATTGGGATCGCGGGTCATGCCCAGGATGACCTCGCGCCCGCGCGTGCCCATTTTCTCCACGTAGGCCCCGCGCAAGTGGGCTGTGGGGGCGCGCCGCTGAATCCGCACCATCATCAGGTCATAGGCGTCCCGCACCTGTTCCGCGCTGGCCAGATTGATGCGCACCCCGCCAAAGTCGGATTTGTGAATGATGTCCGGCGACGAAATCTTCAGCACGACCGGGTAGCCGATGCGCTCCGCGATGTCCACCGCCTCGTCGGCGTTGCGGGCCAATTGGCCGTCCAAGATGTTGAAGTCGTAAGCGCGAAGGATTTCCTTGGCCTCGACCTCGCCGACCTGCCGGTTGCCGCTGCGCACGTGCCATTGGAGCACGCGGTCCACGCGGCGTCGGTTGACGCCGAACCGGGCCACCACGCGGGGTGGCCGGCGGCGCCACGCCGCGTAGTCGCACATGGCCATCAGCGCCGCCACGGCCCGCTCGGGGGAGGGGTAGCTGGGAATGCCGGCGGCCATGAGCTGGTCATTGGCGGCGGCGACTTCCTCCCCGCCCATGAAGGCGGCCAGGACGGGTTTGGTACCGTTGTGCGCCGCGATGAGCCGTTTGGCCAGCTCGGCCGGTTGGGTCATGTTTTGCGGCGTCACCAGCACGATGATTCCGTCAATGGTGTCGTCCGCTTGGATTAACTCGAACGCCTTCATGTAGCGCTCCGGGTCAGCGTCCCCAATCACATCCACCGGGTTGCCCACGGCCGCGGCGGCGGGCAGCGCGGCCCGCAACTGCTGCTTCGTCGCTTCGGTCGGAGCGACCATGCGAAGCCCGATCATCTCGGCGGCATCGGCTGCCATGATGCCCGGGCCGCCGGCGTTGGTGATGACGCACACGCGGTTGCCGCGCGGCAACGGCTGGGCGGCGAACGCCCGCGCGTAGTCGAACAGTTGCTCGAAATTCTCGGCCCGGATGACGCCGGCCCGTTTGAACGCCGCCCCGTAAGCCATGTCCGCGCCAGCGAGGCTGCCCGTGTGGGAGGAGGCGGCCTTGGCACCGGCTTGCGTGACGCCGACTTTGAGGATCACCACCGGCTTGACCGCGGCGGCGTCCTCGGCCACTTGGAGAAACTTGTTGCCGTCCTTGATGCTTTCCAAATACCCGGCGATGACGTGGGTCTCCTTGTCCTCCGCCAGCGCCTGCAGGAAGTCGGCTTCGTTGAGGTCCGCCTTGTTGCCGATGCTGATGACCTTGGCCAGCCCCAGCTTTTCTTTGACGGCCCAGTCCAAGATGGCCACGCACAGCGCGCCAGACTGGGAGATGACGGAGATGCGCCCCGGCGGTGGCAACGAGGCGGTGAATGTGGCGTTCATGCAGTGGTGCGTGTTCATCAGGCCCAG
>Ga0101944_10004672_pt1 | contig 16579 bp, 18 predicted proteins | sample DewCreD2012metaG_FD_75245 | JGI IMG/M metagenome (GOLD analysis project Ga0101944, IMG submission 75245) | Hot spring sediment bacterial and archeal communities from British Columbia, Canada, to study Microbial Dark Matter (Phase II) - Dewar... ...
CGCCTCCTTCGGGGAAGGTTCAAAGGCAAGGGCGCGGTTGGCGGGATGGGTCCATTTCCGGTTGCGGACTCGCCAGAGACCACACCCCCCAGGTCTTGGGCTCATAAGATCTATGCAAGATGCACAGAAGTTTCAGTTTCAGATTCTAAACCATTACGAATCATCGAACCCGCTGACCGCAGGATGGACAATAGCGATAGGAAGCCTCCATCGGTTGCCCGCAAGACGGACACGCCTGTGATCCCTTTTGCATCGGCTCGTACCCGGGTTGACCCCATTCTGTGAAAACGCCGGCGCACCTCTCGCATTCCAAGAAGGGAATCCCTTTCTTCACAGGGAAAAGAGGGATGAAAAAGAGCGACAAATAATGATCCACCCTTTTCAGCTGGGCCTGGTTCAGACCGCACTTCGGACACATTCTCGATTGCCCATCGAGCTTCACCTTCCTGGGCTGAATCCCTGCAATGACAAAAAACATGTTTCTCCCGGGAAAACCCCCTGCTTCTTTTGCCTGAGGAGTCTCTTTTATTTTCTTTCCCCTTGTCAATAGGGAATTGCTTTTGGGAAAAAGGGAAATATGCTATGGTTCTGTTATCGCGTGGACGATGATGAGGAGAGCTATGAGCAAGATCCGTTCAGGGGGAAGACCCGCAGCGAGCACCGGGATTGTCAAGGATGGACGCTACATGGAACACTGGATGGGGGACTACCATCCGGAATCTCCCCAGAGGCTCAAAGTCATTTATGACATGCTGGAAGAGCCCGACATGGCCGGCAAATTCAAAGAGATCCCCCCCAGGCTCGCGGAGAAGAAAGAGCTCCTCCTCATTCATGCCGGCTACTACATTGACACGCTTGCCGCGACCTCAGGGATTGAATACACCTATCTCGATCCGGATACCCAGACCTGTGCAGCTTCTTACAACGCCGCGCTTCTCGCAGCCGGAGGTCTGTGCCAGGCCATTTCAGAGGTTTGCTCGGGAAATCTGAAAAACGCCTTTGCCCTGGTCAGACCTCCAGGCCATCACGCGGAAAGGGGTCAGGCCAAAGGGTTCTGCTTGTTTAACAACGTTGCCATAGGCGCCCGCTTTGCCCAGGAATCCCTCGGGATGGGGCGTGTGCTCATTGTGGACTGGGATCTTCATCACGGCAACGGCACCCAGCACTCCTTTGAAGAGGATCCCTCGATTCTTTACTTCTCCACCCATCAATTCCCCTACTATCCAGGGACCGGGGCATACACGGAAGTCGGATTGGGCAAGGGGCGGGGGTTCACCGTGAATGTTCCCCTCACCATCGGATATGGGGATGCAGAGTATGTGGCTATTTTCCAGAAGGTGCTGAAGCCGATCGCTCTGGAGTTCAAGCCGGAAATCATCCTGGTCTCAGCCGGTTTTGACATTTACATCGGTGATCCTTTGGGCGGGATGAATGTGACGCCCCATGGATTTGCCGCACTGACCCGCATCCTTATGGATATTGCGGAGGAATGCTGCGGAGGAAGGGTCGTGGTCACCCTCGAGGGCGGTTACGATCTTTACGGCGAGCGAGACTCTGTGAAAGAAGTGCTCAAGGAGTTGGCCGGTTTGACCCACACGGATCCCGCCGGACTGGCGAATTCCGTCATGCAGGAGATGGTGGACAACGTCGTTGCAAGGGTCAAGAGCGTGCACGGTCAATACTGGAAATCCCTGTGAAAACGGCACCCCATTCCTTTTTGGCTGAAAGGCCTCCTCAAACCTCTTTTTCTCTCTGAAAGGCCAGGCCACGATCCGAGAGGCGAAACCATCCGACAAAGAGTTTCTCACCCGCTTGAGCGGAGAGGTCTTCAGCATCTATGGGCCTTATGGCCGCACCGTGACCCGGTGGTTTGAATCGGGGCTGACCCTGACCCTCCTTTTCATGGCAGGGGACGAGCCCGTCGGGTTTGTGATGATTGGAACTCTGCCCGGAGACACAGACGGGGAAACACGGGCCGAGGTTCTGGCTATTGCCGTGGCCCCTGGTTTTCAAAAAAGGGGAATTGGAAGAAAGCTTCTTCGTTGCGCTGAAAAGAGAGTGGAGGAGTGGGGAGAGAAGAGGCTTTTTCTCCACACCGCCAGAGAGAACCTCCCGGCGCAGAAGCTTTTTCTGAAAAGCGGCTACAGGCCCATTGCCCTCAAAAAAAGCTTTTACCCATCGGGCCAGGATGCCCTCATGATGGTGAGTGATTTGGGAAACCATCCCCGCCACTCGCCTTGTGCATGAAAAAAGCGGCTTTTTGAGAAATTGGCCGAGGGATTTTGGGACTTGAATAAATGGGATTCCCTTGGGTATAATATACAGCCGAATTGCTTCGGAGGACCTTTATGGCGCAAATTGATGCTTTCTTCAAACTCATGCACGACCAGGGAGCTTCGGATCTCCACATGGTGTCAGGGCAGCAGCCGGTGTTGCGCATTGGCGGTGAACTCGAACGGGTGAAGTACCAGTCCCTTGAAAATGATAGCCTCAAGGCTATGCTCTATGAAATCGCACCTGAGCACAAGATCAAGGAATTCGAAGAAACGGGCGACGTGGATTTTGCCTATGAAATCCCGGGGCTTGCAAGATATCGGGCCAATTTTTTCCAGCAGAAATACGGCATCGGTGCCGTGTTTCGCGAAATCCCCTCCAAAATCTTGAGCTGTGACGAACTGGGGCTTCCCAAGGTGGTTCAAAGGCTGGCCAGCCTGCCGCGCGGTCTTGTGCTTGTGACAGGGCCGACGGGCAGCGGCAAGTCCACCACCCTTGCTGCGGTTGTCCACGAAGCCAATATGAGCCGAAAAGATCACATCATCACCGTTGAAGATCCCCTGGAATTCGTTCATAAGAGCGAAAAGGCCATCATCAATCACCGGGAAGTGGGCCTCCACACCAAATCGTTCGCCGCGGCGCTGCGGGGGGCTCTCAGAGAAGACCCGGACATCATCATGGTCGGCGAAATGAGGGACCTCGAAACCATTGCTCTTGCCATTGAAGCGTCGGAAACCGGCCACCTCGTTTTTGCCACCCTGCACACGAACAGCGCTGCAAAAACCGTGGACCGCATCATTGAAGTGTTCCCGGTGAGCCAGCAGGAGCAGATCAGGAACACCCTGGCCGATGGAATCCGCGCGGTCATTTCCCAGACGCTTTTCAAGCGAAGAGACAAGAGGGGCCGCGTGGCCGCTCTTGAAATCATGATCGCCAACCCGGCGGTGAGGAACCTGATCCGAGAAGGAAAAACCTATCAGATACCTTCCATGATCCAGACGGGGAAGAAATACGGCATGCAGTCCCTGGATGACGCCATTCTGGAACTCCTGATGAAAAAGATCATCAGCCCTGATGACGCCTACACCAAATGCAACGACAAGGCCAAGTTCCTTCCCTACTTGAAGCAGCCTCCTTCGGACTTTACGGAGGTCTAGGGCAGGGGCAGCCTGACGCGCACACCGTTCAAAATATCTCCCCTGCCTCCGGAGCAGAGGGGATAAGGGGAGGGGGAAGGGCTTCCGGGCTCGGTGCTTCGAGCGGCCATGACGGTGTCCTTTCCCATGAGAGCAAGCGAGAGCCATCGCTCCCTCAGCGCCAAGTCCTGAGGGAACCACTCCGTCATCGTATTTATGCGTCGATGGACTCAGGAGTGGTGCCCGGAATCGGACCCTTCAAGGGAGGACAGAGAAGAGATGAGACGACAAGAGATTGACCATATCCTGACTTCCATGCTCGAGTCCCACGACAATGTCTCGGACCTCAATTTTACGGTGGACAAGCCTTGTCAGGTCGAATCCTCGGGCCAGCTGGTGCCGGTGACGCTCAATCCCCCCATTTCGAAGCTCACCCCTTTCCAGGCCGAGGTGCTCGCGCTCAACCTCATCAATGGGGACCGCAGGCTCACCCGATTTCTCCTGTCGGAGGGGTCCTGCGACACATCTTATCAGCTCGCGGGCAAGGCTCGTTTCAGGGTGAACATCTTCTCTCAGAAGGGCTACATTTCCACGGTCATGAGGCAGCTCGCCGCCAGGGTGCCGACCGTGGATGAAATGATGCTCCCTCCGGCTTTCCGGAAAATGGCGGAAGAGCGTAACGGGATGATCCTGGTGACAGGGGCCACGGGAAGCGGCAAGTCCACCTCCCTTGCGGCGGTCCTCAATGAAATCAATGAGAAAAAGTCGGTCCACGTCGTAACCCTGGAGGATCCCGTGGAGTACGTCCACGCCCAGAAAAAAGCCACCTTCAACCAGCGGGAACTGGGCATTGACTTCGACACCTTCGCCAACGGCTTGAGGGCTGCCCTTCGACAGGCGCCCAAGGTGATCCTGGTCGGCGAAATGAGGGATAAGGAAACCGTGGAGATCGGGCTCTCCGCTTCGGAAACCGGCCACCTTCTGCTCACCACCCTGCACACGGTGGATGCAGGCCAAACCGTGAACCGGATCGTGGGCATGTTTGAGCAGGAGGAAGAGAGGCAGATCCGCATTCGCCTCGCGGACTCGGTGCGATGGATCGCCTGCCAGCGGCTGCTTCCCAAGATCGGCGGGGGTCGGGTGGCCGCTTTTGAAATCATGTCCACGAATTTGCGAGTCAAGGATGCGATTTTGCACGGCGAAGCGGAGGGGAAAACCTTTTACGACATCATCGAAGCGGGGCAGCCCTTCGGTATGATGACCTTTGACCAGAGCATTACGGATCTCTACCAACGAGGGCTCATCACGGAAGAAACCGCCTTGAGCTATGCCTCCCGCAAAGCACTTGTAGGAAGGGCGATCGACGCGGTCAAGTCCGCCAGAGGCGAAAAGACCACCTCCATTGAAGACCTGAGCATTGACCAGGACTACACGAAGAAGTACGGGAAAATGTAGGGAGGAGCAGCGATCATGGAAGTCACCTGCGAGCAATGCAAGACCAGGTTCAACATTCCTGACGACAAAGTTCCCAAAGACAAGGTCATCAAACTCACGTGCCCCAAGTGCAAGGGCAAGATTTCAGTGGGAGGCGAGGCGCCGGGACAGCCTTCCAAAGCGGCTGGAACCCAAGAAATCGCCCTGGAGATGATGAACCCGGCGGCCGGAAAAAAAGCTCCCGAAGAATCTTACGGCTATGAGGATTTCACAACCGATCAGGCTCTCGAGTTTTTCGAGGAGGGGATCAAGCTTGCCCTGATCATGCCCAACAGCTCCATGGACGAGGATCATTTAAGAGCCGGGCTGGAGCTCATTGGGTACAAATGCGTCCCCACGCCCAATACGAGGGATGCGATCGGAAAATTGCGTTTCCACAATTTCGACCTTATTATTCTTGGCGACGGCTTTGACAGCCAGCCCCTGGATCACAGCGTCATCGTCAATTACCTGAACCGGCTTCCCATGTCGGTTCGACGCAAGATATTTTTGGCCCTCATTTCGGACAACTTCAAAACCATGGACAATATGATGGCCTTTGCCATGAGCGCCAACGTGGTGATCAACTCCAAAGACATCCAAAAGCTGCATCTCATTCTCAAGAAGGCCATCTCCGAGAACGAACGATTCTACAAGGTCTTCCTGGACACGCTTGTGGAAACGGGAAAAGCATAGGTCCGCTCATCCATGGAACAGAGACACAAATACCGGCTGAGGGTGGAAATGTGCATCGGAACGATCATCGATGTCCACAAACGGATCCAATTCTCCTTTGAAAACGAGAAGCTCCTCTCCCAGTTCGAGCAACTGAGAAGAGCGGTCAACAACATGGACATGACTCAGGTTTGTGAGCGCGATGTGGTCCTGGTCGAACAGGCCACCAATGCCTTGCTCTGCGAGTTCCGGCCTGTCTTTGAAAACGGCGACTACGGTCCCGTCTATGAACTCCCAAGCCATTAGCAAACACCTCTACTCTCCACCTTGCAGTCAAGGACCGCCGCGCCGCGAATCGGCGCGAGAGCGGAGCTCCAGAGGCTCCTCAGTTTCTGGATTCGCTTCTTCCTGCCGAGGGCCCACACCGAACCGCCGGCCCCTGCCCCCGCGAACCTTGCCCCGCATCCCATCTCTTCAGCCTGCTGGATCAGCCGGTTCGTCACAGGGATCAGGGCATCCGGAGTGATGGCCCGGCGAACGGCCATTTCCTCTCTCAGAAGGCTTGCCGCCCGATCCCACTTGCAGCCCGCCATGGCTTGAGCCAGGCGGCGCACGATCTGATTCGCTTCAACCCACTCTGCTCTGGTTTCGCCTGAGAGGAACCCCTCCAGCCACCCTTGGTTGATCCTTGCGGAAACATGGCTCTTCCCGCTGAAGGCGACGAGAAGATGCTCTGAGAGTTCCGCCTGTCCCTTGCGGTCGAGGAGCAGCGTTCGCTCATAGGGCGAATGCCGGCTGCCGAAGCGCCATCGCCACAGATTCACGCCTCCGAACACCGCAGCCGCCTGGTCCTGGATGCCGCACTTGCCTGAGCTCGTGGAATCCTCCACTTGGTAGGAGAGGTGGAGGATGTCTTTTTGAGACAAGGGAGCTTTTCCCGTGAGGACGGCCAGTTTCGAGAGCGCCTTGATCAGAGCCACAAGCGCTGTGCTGGAGCCTCCGAGAGCCGCTCTGGAAGGGGAATCCGAGGCAATCCGGATTTCGAGGCCGTGGAAGCCGAAAGAGGAGACCGCAGCGTAGAAAAGGCCGAAGGCCGAATCAAACGGCACGGTTTGGAAGTCATAAGCTTCTGTGCCGGGAAATCCTTCTGACGAAACCTTGACCATGCCGTCTTCTAGGGGAAGCAAAACCACCCGGGTCCTCAAACTGAGAGCGATGTTCAGGGTGAGCGGTTCAATGGGTTGCATGGGCAGAGCCATGGACCGGATGTCCCAGGTACCGCCCGAGTCCACACGGCACGGGGCTGAAGCCTCTATCCTTCGGTGTTCAAGGACTTTCCTGGCTGATGAAAACAGGGACATGGCCGGATTTCGATTCACAGAGGGGGAGACCATTTGTTGGTCGCGCCTTCATAGGACCAGCAGTCCAGGAGCGCTTTCCTGAGGGTGAAGTGCGGCTTTTCCGCCCAAAGAAGCATTTGCTGGTGGGCGGCGTTCAGCTTCTTGAACTTCTCTGCATCCCCGCCCATGTCCGGGTGATAGACCTTGGCCAGTCTTTTGTAGGCGGACCGAATCCTGGCCGCATGGCCCTCTGAAAAAAGCTCTTCGATTTGGAGTTCGAGGAGTTTCAGACACTCTCTCTCGTAGCGGGTGAGCCTGGGCTTGAGTTTGTTGTCCGGTCGAATGGACTTGGGATTGAGATCTTTCTTGTGGTTCTTTTTGAGAAGGACCAGGGAAGCGTAGCTCCGGGAGGTTCTGTTGTGAACCAGGCGATACCATTCGCTTCCCGATTCAAGGATCAGATGTTTCAAATCTTCTGCCGGCTTTTTTCCGCCTGGCCGTTTGTAAAGGAACCGGGAGATTTCTTGAGACCACACCGGCAGGACATCGAGGACCACGAAATCCTGGTCAAAAGAAAAAGCCGCGTACCTCGTATTGAACGCCACGAGAAGCCCTTTGGACAGGGAGAGAACCCACAGCATTTGATCTCGGCATTCGCTGGAGCAATATCGTCTCCCGTTTTTCATGTTGGTGCTGCCGCAGGCAAGACAACACCTCTTGCCCCGGGAGGCCTTGGATTTTACGAGACGGTTCTCTGTCATGGGACGCCATGAAGGATGAAAAGCAATTAGCGCTCCCGCTTGGGGAACGCCCAACCGGAAACACTATACTCTCTCCCCCATGCATAATCAAGCCTGGAGCGGCAGGGGGGCGCTTATTTTGTTGACCATTGCTCATCCTTTCTCTATATTTCCGGGAAATCCTTTCAACCCTTTTTCGTTTAATCTGCCGAGAGGGGATCCTATGAATGCATTCAGCCGTGGAATCGCAGCCTTTTTGGGAGGGATGATCGTTTTCCTCAGCGCTTGCACCACCCTCGCTCCCCATGAAAGGGAACCGAGGGCTGCTGACCACAAAGCCCCTCAAAAAGTTGTTCTCCCCGGGGAAAGCAAGGAAATGTCTGCAGCGGGCAGCGCTCTGAAAGAGGACAACGGGTCCTCCGAGGCCATGACCAGTCAGGATTATCTGGATTCAGCCCTTGAATATGCCCAGGCAGCCAATGATTACTGGGAACGCGGCGACATGGAGAATGCGCTGGATGCTCTCGACACCGCTTACTCCTTAATTCTGAATGTCAGGCCGGACGAAGATCCGGACCTTCTTCAGCAAAAGGATGATCTGCGCTTCACCATCTCCAAGAGGATTGTCGAGATCCACGCCTCCCGTTTTACGGTAGCCGCCGGGGATCGCAACGCCATTCCCCTGGTCATGAATGAGCACGTGCGAAGACAAATCGAATCCTTCAAGGGCCCGGAAAGGGATTTCTTCCTGGCGGCCTATCGCCGCTCCGGCCGTTACCGCCCCGCCATCCTCCAAGCCTTCCAGGAAGCCGGCATGCCCCAGGAGCTGACTTGGCTGCCCCTCATCGAGAGCGGGTTCAAGGTGAGGGCCCTTTCTCGAGCCAGAGCCCTGGGCCTCTGGCAATTCATCGCTTCCACAGGGTACCGCTACGGCCTGAAGAGAGACCAGTGGATTGATGAAAGGATGGACCCGGAAAAATCAACGGCTGCCGCCATCGCTTATCTCAAAGAACTTCACCAGATGTTCGGGGATTGGACAACCGCCCTGGCCGGTTACAACTGCGGCGAGTGGGCCGTGATGAACCGGATCAAGACTCAGAGGATCAACTACCTGGACAATTTCTGGGACCTCTATGTGAAGTTGCCTCAGGAGACCGCAGCCTATGTGCCGAGGCTGCTGGCGGTCCTTCACATCATCAATGATCCCAAAGCCTACGGGATGGTCCTTCCCCCCCTTGATCCGGCCGTTCTCACAGAAGAAGTCATGATCAACAAACAGCTGCAGATCAAGACCATTGCCGCTGCTTTGGATGTGGAGGATACTCTTCTTGAGGAGCTGAATGCGGAACTGAGGCTGAACATGACCCCCGACACTCCCTATGCCCTCAAGGTCCCTGAAGGCAAGGGGCAGATTCTGCTCGCCAAAATAGATGGCCTTCCTGCCTACTGCCCCCCTGCCGGATTGGCTTCCTCCTCGGGCTTTATCGTCCACAAGGTCCAAAAGGGGGAAACCGTTTCAAGCATCGCCCGCAAGTATCGTACGTCTCCGCAAGCGATCATGGAGGTCAATGGCTTCAAGAGGAACGAGAAACTGGCTTCAGGCTGGAGAATCAAGGTGCCTGCCAGAGCCGGAAGCGCGCAAGCCTCAGGCGCCAAACCCTCCGGGCCGGTTCTTGCCAAACAGGAAAAACCGGGAAGATACGTCGTCAAGAAAGGAGATTCGATCTGGCAGATCGCAGGACGGTACAACACGACCGTCAAAGAGATTCAGGAGTTGAACCGTCTCAAGGGGCCGAACATCAGCGTGGGCCAGGTCCTGCTGATTCCCCCCAGCCAAGCGTCCTCCTGCCCTGTCGTACAGACCAAGAACTACATCGTGAAGGGCGGAGAGACACCTTTCATGATTGCCAAGAAACACGAAATGGAGCTGGGTGACTTTCTGAAGATGAACAACCTCACTCCCCAGAGCACGATTTTCCCCGGCCAGACCGTTATGGTGAAAGCAAATTGAGCTTCTCTGCGGCGGTCGGCGGTCGGTGGTCGGTCGTCGTATCAGTCTTTCGGCGGTCGGCGGTCGGCCGTCGTTCTACACGATTTCAAGAATCTCTTCGAGACAGTCCACAATGTAGTCGGGTTCCGGGTCTCCGGGAAGCATCAAGGAGGGTCTCCCGTTGGTCAGGAGAACAGTGAAGGCCCCTGCCGCCTTTCCGGCAATCACATCAAAGCGGAAATCCCCAACCACCATCAACTCTGAAACGGTCAAACCCATTCGCTCGCAGGCCTTGTGAACACCCTGTGGATGAGGCTTGGGCAGAGAGTCGTCTCTCGTAATCACGGCGGCAAAATCATGTAGCCTCACCGCTTCAAATTTTTCCAGGGCACGGATCACCGACGGCAGGCTGTTGCGGGTGATAATCCCGAGAAGAACGCCTTTGTCTTTCAGAGCCCGCAGGCATTTTTCGGCACCGAGGTTGGGAAGCGACTCTCCCGCTGCTTCTTGTTCCCTTTGCTCCAGGATTTTGACCAGAGAGGGCTTCCGCTCTTCCGGAACCGTTTCAAGATACTCCAAAATGGGGGTGTCTGAAGGACAGTTCATCTCCCGCTTGATGGCAGGGAAATCCAGCGCGCCTGGAAGCGTGAGGGTCCCGTCAAAATCAAAAAGGATTCCTCTGATTCTGTTTCCAGGCATCAGGCTTTGCCTCTAGCTTCTTGTTCCAGTCGCGACTTTTTCTCGCTTCTCTTGCACAGTTCCCATATGAGGCACTGGGGCCGGAATTTGCAATATCCGCAGGGGTCTGTGCAGGCTTCGCACTTTTCCAGACATTCCTGGCAATAGCCCACCTCCATCTTCTGGCACTTGACGTAGGCCTCTCGATCCTCGTGAAAAAGGCATTTCATAATAGGAGCCCTTCTTTCAAAAAACGGTAACCCTTTCGCTCTGTGAGATATACACAGAAAAAAGCCATGGAGGTGTGGCGTCTTCCTTTTCTGTTTTTAGAGGGACCCCCATGGCCTGAGCCGTCCATTTCAATGATCGAACCTGTCGCAAAATACGCAAGTTCGTCTTGAATGACACAGGAGTTTCGACTATGAAGAGGACTAACAAAAGTCCGGATAAAATGCAATGACTTCGCCTTCCCTTCCTAACCCTTCGATCGAATCAAGGCTTCAGGAACTTCTGAATGTCCCCCTGTCTTTGAGGATCACGGATAATACGAGGTCCATGATCACCGTGAAGTGGAAAAACGGGGCCTGCGCGGTGCGGCTTCATCAGATGTTTCTCGATGCCACGGAAGAGATCTTGCGGGTGCTTGCCGACTTCATTCGGCGGCCTTCCCTGCTGCGAAGAGCCCTGTTGAGGGACTTCATCAGGAACCATGAAGAGAAAATCCGTGTTCGTCCAACCCCTCCAAGACCACGAACCCCGCGTCTTCATCCGGAGGGAACGCATGTGGACCTGAAACCCCATTTCCATCGCCTCAATGAATTCTATTTTGGGGGCAGGCTTGGGTGTTCCGTCACATGGGGAATACGTAAAAGAGGCCGTCGACCCAGAACCATGCGCCTGGGAACCTATTGTCCCGACCAAAGGCTCATAAGAATTCACCCTGTGCTGGACAGCCCGGCGGTTCCTGCTTACGTGATTGAAGATGTCCTTTACCACGAGATGCTCCATCACGAACTGGGACTGGTGCGCACACATGGTCGAATTCTTGCCCACCACAGGGAGTTCAAGAGGATTGAAAAGGCCTTTCCACACCACGCCAAGGCCAGAGAGTGGATTCATAAGAACCTTTCCTGGCTTTTGACTTCCGCCAGACGCGGTTGACATCCCCCTGCTTATCCTATATTTTTAACAGATAATGATTGGTTCAGAACCTCAGCCTCTTCTCCAATGCACCGTGCAGAGGAGTTTGGCGATTTGAATTTGGGTATGGCTATGGGCCTTATCTTTGATGCCAGATCCGCCAGGCTTTATGAGGCCTGGTACCATTCGCCGCAAGGTCGGGCGATGGCAACGCTGGTCACCGAGTCCATTCCCGCCCTTCTCGACCCACAGCCGGGGGAGAGGATTCTGGATGTGGGGTGCGGAGAGGGAAACCACCTCTCCTTATTCAACCCTTCCCTTTACAGTCTGTACGGACTGGACGCATCCCCGCTCATGATTCGGAGAGCCGAGCAGAGGCTCGGAAACAACGCTACCCTGAGAGTGGGAAGGGCGGAAGATCTTCCTTTTGAAGACAATGAATTCGACATCGTGCTTTTCATCAACACCCTGGAGTTCCTTGACGATCCTTTGGCCGGCCTCAGGGAAGCCGGAAGAGTGGCCAGGCGAAGCGTGTTCATCGGTGTCACCAACAGCCTTTCATGGTACGCTCTTTGTACAAAACTGGAGCGCTTTTTTCGCAAGCCCTTCTTCGATCACTTCGCTTTTTTTAATCTCTGGCAATTGAAGTCTTACATCCGGGCCGCCTACGGGACTGTCCCTGTCCACTGGCGTTGTTCGCACACCGGCACGCCATGGATTGAGAGAATCGGAAATTACGTCCCGGAGCCTTGGCATCTTGAGCGCTGTCCCTTTGGGTCTTTCCTGGGCCTGTGTGTTCCTTTGCGCTATACGCTGCGGACGCTCCAGCAGCCTTTGACCGTCGGCCTTGCCAAGGCAAAACCCTCGGTGATCGAAGGGATGACCATGGGAAACGCTCATCGAAACAGGAGATCCTCGGGAGATGAAAGAAGCCTCCTTGTATGAAAAGCTGGAGGACCTCAAGGTCCGGTGTTTTCTGTGCAGCCACAGGTGTCTGATCAAGGACGGATTGAAAGGGATCTGCGGGGTCCGGGAAAACCGGGGAGGCACCCTTTACAGTCTCGTCTATGGTCAACTCATTGCCCGCCATGTGGATCCTATTGAAAAGAAACCCCTCTTTCATTTTCTGCCGGGAACCCGCTCCTATTCCATCGCCACCGTGGGCTGCAACTTCAAATGTCTCTTTTGCCAGAATGCGGATATCTCGCAACTGCCCCATGACCGCAAGCAGATCCTTGGAGAGGAGACCGCGCCTGAAAGCGTCTTGGAGGAGGCGCTGAGAAGCGGGTCCGCCACCATCTCTTATACGTACACGGAGCCGACCATTTTTTTCGAATTTGCTCTGGACATTGCCCGTCCTGCTTCGACCCGTGGGCTCAGGAACATTTTTGTGTCCAACGGGTACATGACAGAGGAGTGTCTCAAGGAGATTCACCCGAACCTTCATGGCGCCAATGTGGATCTCAAAGCCTTTTCAGACAAGTATTACAAGGAGCTCTGCGGTGCAAAACTCGACCCTGTGCTCAAGACTCTTGAGCTCATGAGAAAAATGGGGGTGTGGCTGGAAGTGACAACCCTGCTGGTCCCCGGGCTCAACGACTCCAAAGAGGAGCTGAAGCAACTGGCCGGATTCCTGGCGGCTCTCGACCCCGATATCCCCTGGCACATCAGCCGATTTCATCCCACCTATCGGCTCATGAATGTGCGATCCACTTCCCCTGAGAGCATTCGCAAGGCTAAAGACATCGGCTACGAGGAAGGGCTCAAGTACGTCTACACCGGGAACCTCCCCGGTGACGAGGGAGAGAAAACCTACTGCCACCAGTGCAAGGAACTTCTGATCGACCGGTACGGCTTCTACGTGAGAAAAAACATCATCGCCGACAGCCGCTGTCCGAAGTGCAACGCCGAAATTCCCGGGGTCTGGAAATAGGGGTGCCCCAGGATTCCCGCTCAGCTAATATTGAACCATCGTCAGGAAGAGCCCCTGCGGCGGCGCCTTGATCCCTGCTTTTTTTCTGTCCCTGGCTTCAAGAATCTGGAGGAATCTTTCAGGAGTGGTCCTTCCTGATCCAACCTCGATGATTGTTCCCACGATGTTTCTGACCATGTGCCTGAGAAATCCATCCGCTTCGAAAGTGAATTGAATCACCCCTTCGCCAGGCGACCCATGAAGCTCGGATCGAATCATTTGTCTCACAGTGTTCAGATTGTCGCTGCCCGAGGATCTGAAAGACGAGAAATCATGCCGACCTCTGAGCAGGGAAACGCACGCCTCCATGGCGGCCCTGTCCAGCTTCCAAGCCACATGCCAGGTGTAATTGCGGAGAAAGAGATCAGGCTGCTCGCGGTTGAGGATGCGGTATTCATAGGTCTTGCTTTTCACGCTGTATCGGGCGTGGAAATCCAGAGGCGCCTGCTCCGCCTCGCGGACAAGGATATCTTCAGGAAGCAGACTGTTGAGTCCCCTGCGGATGGACTGCGGATCCATACCGGAATGGGTGAAGAAGTGGCAGACCTGGTGGAGGGCGTGCACGCCGGCATCGGTCCTGCCCGAGGCGATCACCGTGACCTGCTCCCGGGTGAGGACTTGAATTTTCTCCTCCAGGACGGCCTGAAGGGTGAGGGCGTTTTTCTGCCTTTGCCAGCCATGGTAGACTGTGCCGTCATAAGCCAGCACCATTTTGATGTTTCTTCTGTCCACCGTTTTATCCCGGACAAAAAAAGGGAAGCCTTGGCCGGCTTCCCTTTTCTTGGAACCTCTCCACGAAACGCTTAACGTTTCGAATACTGGTAGCGGGCGCGAGCCCCTCGCATGCCGTACTTCTTGCGTTCCCTGACCCGGGCATCCCTGGTCAGAAGAGCGGCCTTTTTCAGGGTCAATCGGAGATCCGGATTGGCGCTTGCCAAGGCCCGGCTGATGGCGTGCCGGATAGCGCCCGCCTGACCGGATATGCCTCCTCCTCTCACCGTCACGGAGATATCGAATTTTTCAGAAGTGTCTGTGATCGTCAGGGGCTGCCGGATCAGGATCCTGTCTGTCTCCCTCTTCACATACTCTTCAAAGGGTTTCCGATTGACGGTAATGGTTCCTTTGCCGGGCTTGATCCAGACTCTGGCCACTGCCGATTTTCTTCTGCCTACGGTGTGAACTTTTTCTTCAGCCATTTAAATCTCCAGTGTCTCGGGTTTTTGCGCTTGATGGGGGTGTTCCGGCCCCGTGTAAATCTTGAGTTTTTTCAGCTGCCTGCGACCCAGGCTGGTCTTGGGCAGCATGCCCTTCACCGCAACTCGGAGCACTTCTTCGGGTTTCTTTTGGAAGAGCTTGGCCGCGTTAATTTGCTTCAGTCCGCCCAGATAACCGGAGTGGCGATAGTAAGTTTTTTTGGGCCACTTCGTGCCGGTCAAGGTGACCTTATCCGCGTTGACCACGACAATAAAGTCGCCGGTGTCCGCATGGGGGGTGAAAATGGGCTTGTGCTTTCCCCTCAGCCGTTTGGCGATCTCGCTCGCGAGCCTTCCCAGGACTTTGCTCTGCGCATCGACCAGGTACCACTTTCGGTCAACATCCGCTTCTTTTGCAGAAAATGTCTTCATGAGAATGGGTCCTTCTACTCGAAAATCGAAACTATAGTATTTAAAGGTCCTTTGCCCGAATGTCAAGAAATTTTTAATTCCTGTTGACAAAGGCCCGAAGGGCTGCTAAAAACCTTTCATCTTTTGCGCCCGTAGCTCAGCTGGATAGAGCGCCGGGCTTCGAACCCGTAGGCCGCAGGTTCGAATCCTGCCGGGCGCGCCATGGAATAAAGTGACGGGTAACAAGTGACAAGTTGTTCCCGGTTTTCTTGTCACTATTCACTCGTTGCTTGTTACTTTCCCTAATGGGCCTGTAGCTCAGTTGGTAGAGCAGTTGACTCTTAATCAATTGGCCGAAGGTTCGAGTCCTTCCAGGCCCACCAGCAATATCAAAGGGTTAGCCGGATTCCGGCTAGCCTTTTCCTTTGTCAACTCTATGACCTACTAAATCTCAATACTGAGTGCATTTAGTAAAGAACCTACCGCGCTTATGTCAAACAACAAACGGGCAGCCAAGTTGTTGTTTCATGGATATCCCCTGTCCCCCGAATTTCAGTTAAATGCTGTCGCCCTCACTCGGCTTCGAGAGCATGGCGCTTCAAATCCTCCATAGACAAATACCGGAGAGCCCCCCTCGTGCGTCGCCTCCAGAATCACCGGAGGCGCAACTCCGGCCTCCATCGCTTCCTTCCACCGGAGCGCACAAAGACACCACCGGTCACCGGGCTTCAGACCCGGAAACCCAAATTGTGGAGCAGGCGTACTCAAATCATTGCCCATGGCTTTGGTAAAGCTCAGGAAGGCTTCTGTCACCTGGGCACATACAACATGAGATCCCTGGTCCTGGGGGCCGGTTTCGCACGTCCCCGTCCTGAAGTATCCGGTTTTCGGGGACTGGCTGCACAGTTGAAGGTTTTCGCCAAGTACATTCTTTAAAGTTCCCATAGTCACCTCCGGTCTCGCATTTCAGTGAAAGCCTGTTACCTAAATTGCTGTGGCAACTTCGGCCTTTCGTATCCATTCATTCTTGTTATGAGAGCGCTGCAATCGCTTGTCTGCAGAGGATAGCGTTTTTCGGTGGCCAAGACAATCGAGGAGATAATGGCCACGTAGCACGTGCACAGTATTATAAGTTGAGAGACTCTTCTAATTTTCATAGAAAAAGGCCATGCCTGGGGAATCAAGAATAGATTTCTCTGGGGCCCTACACTACATCATCATCATCGGCCGAGGCATTGACCGGAACAAAATCTTCCTCAATGACGAGGACCGGGATCCTTTCTTGGAGCGGCTTGCCGGATCAGGGGCAATCCCATCTCCATTTCCTCTTGACGCCGGGTCTTTGTTCCGACACGGCAAACCACGGCTCAAAGCCCGCACAACCACAAACTGGCGTTCCCGCAGGGGGGCTGAAATAACCGCCCGTGCTGATCCTACAATCAGCGGGGAAGGAAACCTCCGGATAGGGCTCGCATCTCGGCCCCTTGTATTGGATATGCATATTCGTCCCGCCGATCCACTCACTGTAGTAACGAAAAGCTCCATGAATCACCGTCC
>Ga0101944_10004673_pt1 | contig 16577 bp, 12 predicted proteins | sample DewCreD2012metaG_FD_75245 | JGI IMG/M metagenome (GOLD analysis project Ga0101944, IMG submission 75245) | Hot spring sediment bacterial and archeal communities from British Columbia, Canada, to study Microbial Dark Matter (Phase II) - Dewar... ...
TTGGACGGTCGGAAGCGACCGCTCGCTTTTCCGGAGGAACCGCCGATGGCGCTCTCGCACACGCAGCGATCCAGGCCGGGCACGACGCGACGCACCTTTCTGGCCGGCTCGTCGCTGGCGGTAGCTGGGACACTAGGGGGTCTGGCACCTGTGCCGACGGTGCACGCGGCCGGCAGCGAGGTGCTCAAGGTCGGGCTGATCGGCTGTGGAGGGCGGGGTACCGGCGCGGCCTCGCAAGCGCTGAAGGCCGACTCCCAGGCCCGGCTGTGGGCGATGGCTGACGCCTTCGCCGACCGGATCGAGACCAGTCTGGCCAGCCTGGCCAAGATCGAGGAGGTCGCGGGCAAGATCGACGTGCCGCCGCAGCGGCGGTTCGTGGGGTTCGACGCGTACCAGTCGGTGATCGACTGCTGCGATGTGGTGCTGCTGTGCACCCCGCCGCATTTCCGCCCGCAGCATCTGGAAGCGGCGGTGGCGGCGGGACGGCACGTGTTCGCGGAAAAGCCGGTGGCGGTGGACGCCCCGGGCGTGCGGCGGGTGCTGGCCGCCTGCGAAGCGGCCAAGGCCAAAAACCTGTCGATCGTCTCCGGCCTGTGCCTGCGGTACGACTGGCGGTTCCAGGAGACGGTGCGGCGGATCCAGGAAGGGCAGATCGGCAAGATTTTGGCGCTGGAGGCCAACGACTACCGCGGCCCGATCTGGGTGCGTCCGCGGCAGCGCGACTGGAGCGACATGACCTGGCAGATGCGGAATTGGTACTACTTCACTTGGCTGTCGGGCGACTTCAACGTCGAGCAGCACGTGCACTACCTCGATGTGTGCGCCTGGATCATGAACGACACCTACCCCGTCTCGGCCATCGGCATGGGTGGGCGGCAGGTCCGCACCGGCAGTGAGTATGGCCACATCTACGACCATTTCTCCGTGACCTACGTCTATCCCGACCAGACGCGGCTGTATAGCCACTGCCGGCAGATGGCCGGCTGCGCAAACGACATGAGCTGCCACGTGCTGGGCAGCCGCGGCGTCGCCCACCTGGGCGAGCGGCGCCGGGGGATGCGGATCGTCAACGACGAAGGGGAATGGCAGTACACGGGGCCGGAAAAAATCTGTACCAGACCGAGCACGACGAGCTGTTCGCGGCGATCCGCAATGGCCGGCCGATCAACAACGGCCGCTACATGGCGCACAGCACGCTGTTGGCGATCATGGGGCGGATGGCGGCATACACGGGCCAACAGATCACCTGGGAGATGGCGCTGCATTCGCAAGAGGACCTGACGCCTCCGCATTACGATTGGGATCGACCGCTGCCCGTGGCGCCGGTGGCCATGCCTGGCGTGACGAAGTTCTTCTAGCGGCGTTCCTCCCGCGGCTGCTTGCGCGCACCCACCGTGCCGGCGGCCCGCACTGGCCTGGTGTCGCTCCCTGAGCTGCCGCAGCACCTGGGCTACCGTAGCACGGATGCCGAACTGGGCAGGCGGTCACGCCAGACAGCGCGGCCCCGCGCCAGCTTACGCCGAGGAGTCTCGCGTCGTCTGGCGAGACTGGCAGGCCACCCCCACACCGATCGCCAGCCAGGCCGCCCCCGCGCTGCCGAGGGCGACCGCGATCGTGGCGGCAGGGTGTCGCTGGACGACCCGGATCAGCCGCCCGAACCACTCCCCGCCCTGCTTTCCCAGTTTTGGGGAGGCAGCGGTCGCCAACGCGAGAAACGCGGCCAGCAGCATTAGTCCGCCAGCGGGCGCCCACCGCCGCAGTCGACCCAGTCGAGGTCTTTGCGGGTCCTGCTCCTGCGTCATCGCCGGGCCTTGCTCGGTACAATTCACGAAAAGCCTCATACCCAAGCGCTGCGCATGCTGCGCTGAGCCGCTTTGCGCTGTGTCCACGTTCGGTTCACTATCGGCAACGGGCGGCAGGCTGGCAAGCGGAAGGTCGCCGGCTGGCAGATTTGCCCGTGACGCATCTTCCCAGGGAGAACCTCGCGTTGGATGCTTCGCTGTCCTGGCATGTGCCGCACGAGGCCGACCCGGCTATACTGCGCGTCCGTCTGGCGCAGGTGGGACTGGCCAGCCTGGTCGCGGCCTTGATCCTGCTGGTGGCCGCCCCGCCCCCCTGGCGGGAGATCGGTCTGGTCGGTTTGATCCCGCTGGCCCTGCTGATGGCCTGGCGGCATTGGCGCCGGCATCAGCAGCAGCTTGCGGGCACGCCGAACTTGCGGCTGGATGCGCGGGGCTTGCACTGGCTGGATGCCTCCGGCACTCCCCACCTGATCCCCCGCCACCAGGTGCAGGCGTTCCGCATCGGACGCGACGCGCAGACGCTGCGGCCGGTGCCGGCCTTGACCCTGTACCTGGCCGGAGGTTTTGAAAGCCAGCCGATCGAGCTGCATCCGCCCGCGACGCCCGAAGCTGTCCGCGACCTGCTGCGGACGTCGTGGGGCCTCGTCGAGCGTCGCGACGAGGAGCCGTCCCGCCGGCACTACGACCTGGCGGTGGATGTGTACAGCGAGTGCCACGTCGAACAGTCGCAGTGGCACTTGGAAGGGACGGCGGAAGCGCTGAGGGCGCTGTTTGCCGAGTTCGAAGCGGTGGCACGGGAGCTGCCGTTGCCTCCGCCGGGCGCCCGGCCGCTGACGCGGGTGATCCTGGCCCGCCGAGGCTACCCCAGCCGACTGGTGCTGGGCCATGCCCCGTCGGCCGACCTCACCGACGAGCAGATTTTCGCCCCCGGCGAGGTGCTGCGCCGCATCGCCCAACAGGCCCAGGCGCTACTGGCGGAGGCTGAAACCCCTTGCGACCGGCAGTGCGACATCCGCGTGGCGCCGCACGAGGTGTGGACGTTCCATCTGCACGTGCGACCGCAGACGGCAGCGGATGGACCTGGCGCGTAAAACCACGTGCCGGCTGTGCCGGGCTGCTGGACAAGCCCGATGCGGGGCCGCTCAAAGTCGCTTCAGCAGCGCGCGGGCCTTGTCGCGCAGATTTTGCGGGGATCGCCGCAAGTCGGTCAATCCCTTTTCCAGGAGGTCCGCCTTCTGCGGGTCGGACTGGCGCACCTCGGCAACGATCTCCTCGAACGTCGCAGCCTCGCTTCCCAGTGGCGCGCCCTCGGCATAGTCCTTCAAGATCGTCCTGGCCCGCTCCAGGCCGCTTTGCGGCTGCACCTGGACCGGCGGAGCACTGCGCCCGCAGCCGACGAGCATTCCCGCGCCCACGAGCACGATCCCAAGCCCGATGCGGATCATGGTTGTCTCTCCGTTTGCCAGACGGTCCAGCCCGTCGCGCGGCGCTCAGGCACGCAGGCGCGCGGGCCGGTTCAATAGTCGCCCACCGGCTGGCCATCGCCGATATTGCCCAGGATCTGCCAAGTCCGCAGCAAGATGGCATCGCGCACGTACCGCACGCTGCCATCGGCCATGCAGACGTTCACGCCCCCTGGGTGCAGGCTGCGCGAGGGAACGATCCCCACGCAACTGTCCCAGGCCAGTCCGGCCCCGCCCACCCCCGCGCCCCCCGCACCATTCTGGCATTTCCAGTTGGGCGGCGCTGACGTGTTGAACAGCGCGTTGCTGTGGCTGTGCCAGGCCCACCACCGGCCATTGTTGGTGAGCACCCGGGCGGCGGGAGCGGCGGCGATCACATCCAGCTCCGCCTGCGTGGGAAACGCCCGGTTGGCCACGCTGATGGCGCTTACCGCCTTAAAGCCACTGGCCGGATCGACGCCCGGCAGGTACTCGCCCGCCAGGATCGTGCTCGACGTGCCGTCGGTGATCTCGGCCATGCGCCGGCCCACGTCGTGAACGATCACCCCATTGGCTCCACGGGCCAGCGTGTTGCAGCCGCCGGTCTCGATCATGCTTCCGGTGCACCACAGGTAATTCGTGCCGGGATAACCGTTGCGTAGCAGCCATGACGAAGGGCAGATGAACAAGGGCAGCCGCATCCTCGCCGGCGCATCGACATTGTCCCACGTGGCCGTTCTGGTCTGGCTTTTACGCATCTCGAACAGTTGATAAAGGTTTCCCTGCTCGTAGTATGCCAGGCACTGGTACGACACGCTCAGGATGTACCAGCTTTCCCAATCGGTGCCGGGATTGGGGCCGAACGGCCCGGCCCCGCGCCCCGGCGGAAAACGTCCTTGCGCGTCGTGGTAATTGTGCATCGCCAGCCCGAGCTGCTTGAGGTTGTTGAGGCACTTAGTGCGGCGCGATGCTTCCCGTGCCGATTGAACCGCTGGCAACAGCAGTGCCACCAGCACGCCGATGATGGCGATGACGACAAGCAGCTCGACCAGGGTAAACGCGGACTTGGATGAACCGGCCATGCGAGTTCCCTCCAGGAAGAACGTCCGATGACGCCCTTGCGCGCTTCAATGTATCGCGGTGCCGATCGCACGGTCAAACAGATTCCACGCGCGCTACGAGCGCGTCGTTGCCCCGCCATAGACGCCGAGCTTCCAAACAACTTCATGCCGGTTCAAACCCGGCTTCACACAGGCCGCTTCAGACGGGCACCAGCTCCTGACGGAAGAGTTCCCGGCCGGCCGCATTCCACAACCGGGCCGTGAGGACGCGACTGGCCGCGTCGACCTCGAGCGTGCCGAAGAATTGCAACCCCTCGCTGGGCGGTCGGTTCGGTTTCATCCCGCGTGGAATCCCGATGAACTTCGCCTCGGGGCCAAACGTCGGGTCGAGCTGGCCCGGGCCGAACGTCCCCGCGTGCGCGGGCCCCGCGACGAACTCCCAGAACGGCAGAAACTCGCCGAACCGCGCACGGGCTGGATCATAGTGGTGCGCGGCGGCATAATGCACATCGGCCGTGATGAACACCACGTTGGCGATCCGCCGGTCGCGCAAAAACCGCAATAGCTCGGCGATCTCCAGCTCACGCCCCCGCGGCGGGCCGCCGTCCCCGTTGGCCACCGCCTCGCAGCCATGCCGATCGCGGACCACCAGTCCCAGCGGCATATCGCTGGCGATCACCTTCCAGGTCGCGGTGGACGCCGCCAGCCGCCGCTTGAGCCAGGCCAATTGCCGCCGCCCGAGAATGGCCGACTCGTCGTCGAGTACCGTCTGCAGATTGGCCGAGTTGGGACCGCGATAGCTGCGCATGTCCCAGGCGAATATCTCGACCAGCGGCCCAAACCGCTGCGCGCGATAGATGCGCTGGCGATCGCGCGGATGCTCGCGGATCGGCTGATACTCCAAAAACGCTGTGCGCGCCCGCGCGGCTAATAGCGCGCTACTCTGCTCCTGATACCGGGCATCCTCGACTCGACCCTGCGGATACCAGTTGTTATGCGTTTCGTGATCGTCCCAGATCACCAAGAGGCTGGTGCTGGCCTGAAATCGCCGCAGCTGCTCGTCGAGCAGGTTGTAGCGATAGCAGCCCCGGAAGTCGTCCAGCGTCTGTGCCACGTGCGACTTCTCCGGCGTCGTCAGGTTCCGCCACAGGCTGCCATCCTCCAGTCGCACCTCCGGTTCGATCGGGTTGTCGGCATAGATCGTGTCGCCCAGATGCACCATCAGGTCGAGCTGCTGCTGGTGCATCGTCTCGAAGGTGCGCATGCCGCCGCGGGCTGGATCGATGCCCCAGCCCTGACCGCACACATCGCCAGTAAACCCCAGCTTCACCGGCCGCGCAGGACCCTCCGGCGAGGCAGGCGTCACGAAGCTGCCCACCGCCGGCTCGCTCCAGTTCTTCAGATCCCGCAGGTCCTGAAACAGCACCTCGTAAACGATCCGCTGGCCGGCCGGCAGCCCCCGCACATCCACCTTCCCGGTGAAATCGGTGCCTTCGTGCACCGCAGGCCCGATCACCTCTCCCCGCACGTCGCCCCGCTCCGAAGTCCGCCACCGAACCACCAATTGGGCCGGCCGGTCGCACCGGCTCCAGATGATCGCCCGGTCGTGCTCGACGTCGCCGCTGGCCACCCCTTGCGCCGCCGCCGGACGCACGCCCTCTCGCCGGATCACCGCCGGTGCTTGCCCGAGCAGCCAGCCTGCCGGCGGCACCAGCGTGCCCAGCCCGGCCATCCCACACTGGCCGAGCCATATACGTCGCGACATCGCTCGATCGCTTTTTTTGCAGTTTTTCTTCATGCAAATCTCTTTACATCACGGCCAGGCGGCCATCTTTTACCCAAAATACGCTTTTCGCTCACAATAGGCTTGAATTTGCCGCTCGATGCCCTGATCGTGCTTGATCCCGGGATTGATGCCACAGGACCACCGCGCCGCGTCGGCCCACCTCGGCCGGCCGCCAGGCCGGCTTAGAATGACCATATGGCCACCAGGCTCGTCTATCTCGACCATAATGCCACCACGCCGCTGGACGATCGCGTCGCCCAGGCGATGCTCCGCACTTGGCAGTCTGGACCCGCGAACCCCTCCAGCCAGCACGCCTTCGGACGCCAGGCCCGCCGACAATTGGAAGCTGCCCGCGAAACGATTGCCCAGTGTCTGGGTGCGTGTCGCAGCAGCCGCCAGCCAGACCGGGTCATTTTCACCAGCGGCGGCACCGAAGCCAACAACCTGGCGCTGCTCGGTTTCCTGGGGATCTCGACCGCGGACCGACCCACGCCGGCTGCTGAGCGAACCAACCAGCGGGCAGAACGCGACCTCGCAGCCGCTCTTTCCGACCAGGCCGACGCTCCCGAAGCGATCGTCTCCGCGATCGAACATCCCAGCATTCTGGCCGCGGCAGCGCTGCTCCGCCAGCGCGGGATGCGGGTGCATCTGGCGCCGCCGGATCGGCATGGGGTCGTGCGGCCCGAAACGGTGGCTGCCCTGCTGAGCCCGCGCACGCGGCTGGTCAGTGTGATGCTGGCAAATAACGAGACGGGCGTGCTGCAACCGGTCGCAGAAATCGCCGCTGTTTGCAGGTCGCAGCTCCATGCCGGCGGGGTGGTCATACACACCGACGCGGTCCAAGCGGTGGGCAAGCATCGCGTCTGTTTTCGCGAGCTTGGCGTCGATGCAATGACTGTCGCTGCGCACAAGTTCGGCGGGCCCGTGGGGATCGGCGCCCTGGTGGTGATGGACGGCGTGCTGCCGCGGCCGCTGCTCGTCGGGGGCTTTCAGCAAGGAGGACTGCGGCCGGGAACCGAGAGCGTCGCACTGGCGGTCGGTTTTGCCGAGGCTCTGCGGTTGGCTCATGAAGAACTGCCGGCGCGGATCGAACGGATGCGGCAGTTGCGTGACCGGCTGGAGGAGCGCTTGCGGGTCGCCGTGCCCGACTGCCAGATTCTCGGCCACGAAGCGCCCCGCCTGCCCAACACGACGTGCGTCGCCTTCCCGGGCATCGACCGGCAAGCGCTGGTGATGGCTCTGGACCTGGAGGGCGTGGCCTGCTCGACGGGTTCCGCGTGCGCCAGCGGCTCTTCGGAGCCGTCGCCGACCCTGCTGGCGATGGGGCTGGACCGGCGGCTGGTCGAAGGTGCGATCCGCCTCAGCCTGGGCAGCACGACGACCCAGGAGGAACTCGACTGGGCGTTCGATCGCATCTCCCTACACGTCAAGAAGTTGCGACGTTAGCCGGCGATACCTCTTTTCGCCCGGCTCTACTCGCCACGCGCGGCCAATCCGGGTAGAATTACGGCTCTTTCTGGCATCGCAGTTGGCTGACCATCGATGGACGCTGTTGCGTCGGACGGAGCTACCTTGCCCGGCGGTCTTGTCACGCTTCCGCTTCCTGCGGCCTGCGCGTCGTCTGGCGGCCGGCATGCAGTACTGCGCAGCGACACTGCCGCCGCGGCGGAGCTGTTGCTAGGTCCTGAAAACGCCCTGGCCGGCAAGCTGGTCGAGGCGGTTTGCCGTCCGCACGCACCGTGGTGTCCGCTGGTGATCTACGGTCCGCCGGGCGTCGGAAAGTCGAGCCTGTGCAAGGCGTTACTCCACCTTCACCAGCAGCGATTCCCGCAGACGGTGGCTCTGAGTACCACCGGCCCCGACCTCTCTCGAGCGCTGGCTCATGCCATCGAAACCGATAGCGTCAGTGACTTGCGGCGACGCTACCAGCACTGCCAATGGCTGTTGGTGGATGATCTGGACGCGCTGGCCTCCCGAGCCGCTGCCCAGCAGTTTTTGCTGTCCATCCTGGATAGCCTTGTGCCGCGGCAGGCGTTTGTCCTGGCCACGCTCCGTCAGGCCCCGCAGGCCACGGTGGGGCTGAGTCCAGCCCTCGTCAGCCGTTTGAGCGGTGGGCTGGTCGTCCCGCTGGCGTTTCCCTCAGGGGCCACGCGGCTAGAGCTCGTTCGTCGTCTGGCGGCCGAGCAGGGTCTCGCGCTGGACGAGGCGGCCTGCGTCGCGCTTGCCCACGTGGAGAGAGGTACCGCGGCCTGCGATCTGTTGACGCCTGGCGGCCTGCGACGTCGGATGATGGCGCTCGCGGGCGACCGCCGCGGCGATCCCAGCACTGCACGGCCAGCCCAGGCGGCGACGCCCCTGGTCCGTCAGATCCAAGCGGCGGCGGCACGCCACTACGGCGTGTCTCCCAGCGACCTCAAAGCCAGCACCCGCCGCCAGCAAGTCGCGCAGGCCCGCGGGCTGGCCATGTACCTGACCCGCCAACTGGCCGGCCTGAGCTACACCCATATCGGTCGCCTGTTCGGCCGCCGCGACCACACCACCGTCCTGCACGCCTGCCGCCGCTGGCAGCGGCTGGTGGCTGAAGACGAACAAACCCGCCGCTGGGTCACCGACCTGGCCGCGACGATCACTAACGCCCTCGAGACCTGACCGTCCTTTTGCCGCCTGCCGACCGGACTGGGGAAATGTTGTCGCATCGTGTCGATCCACTGTCGCTGGCGCTTGCTGGCTGGCCTTCCACGCGGCGACCGGCATCACGGCCGCCTGCCGCCCACACGCTTCCGACAACGTCTCGTCACGTTATCCCCAGCCGCCCGCGATGGCCACGATGTTGCAACCATGGTTGCAGTCAGCAGTTGCGCTCACACGCTCACCGCGGCTGGGCTCTTGGGCTGATGGGTATTACTACGGCGACGAAAAATCACGTACTCAGGTTCAGGACCGAGGCCCTGCCGGGCGCTGGCTCGGCGGGATGGCCGGCAGCCGTGGAGCGAGTCTGGCTGTCAGGACGACGTCCAGGGACCGTAAACCGGAGGTAGGCGAAGGGAGGAGTCGGCGATGAAAATTGTCTGTGACCGCGACAAGCTGCTGGCCGCATTTCAGACGGCTGTCCTGTTCGTGCCGGGACGCAACACCCCCAAGGACGTGCTGTCGTACATCCGGATCGACGCGCAGGCCGACGGTGTGACCCTGCAAGCGACCGACCTGGACACTGGGGCCCTGGTCCATGTCGAGGGGGTGGACGTGAATCAGCCGGGGGCAGTCTTGCTGCCTGCCGTCCATTTGGGATCGATTTTGCGGGAAAGCAACGACCGGCAGCTTCGCATCCATGTGACGAGTAAAGGGGCGGAGGTCCGGGGTGAACACAGCGAGCTGCGGCTCAACACGCGGGATGTCAGCGAGTTTCCCTCGTTCGGGCCGTTCCACGAGGACAAGTATCACCTGATCGACGGGCGGGTGCTGCGGACCGTGATCCAGCGGACCGTGTTCGCCACCGACACGGAAAGCGCTCGGTACGCACTAGGCGGCGTGCTGCTGGAGCTGGAGCCGGAAAAGCTGATTGCCGTCGCTACGGACGGCCGCCGTCTGGCGAAGGTCGAGGCGTCGGCCACGGCCGTGGGCGGTCACGCCGCGGGCGGAGCGAAGGCGGGTTCCGACGGGGCCCCACCGATCGTGCGGACGCAGGCCCTGGTGGCCATTTCCCGAGCGCTGACCGATGCGGATCAGGAAATGCGCCTGACGGTGCGGGCGAGCGATGTGGTGTTCCAGTCGCCGCGGGCGGCGTTCTTCTCGCGGCTCGTCGAAGGACGCTTTCCGCGGTGGCGGGATGTGATCCCCAAGCGCCCGGATGCCGTGCGGGTCGAATTGCCGGTGGGGCCGCTGGGAGTGGCATTGCGGCAGGCGGCGGTTGTGCTGTCGGGCGAGTACCGCGGGATCGATTTCCAGCTTGGCCCTGGAACGCTGGTGCTGGCGGCTGCCAGCGGCGAACTGGGCGAGGCACGGATCGAGTTGCCCGTGAGCTACGCCGGCCCGCCGATCGCCGTGATGCTCGATTACCGCTTTGTGCTGGATTTTCTGAAGGTGCTGCCGGATGAAAGCCAGGTGCTGATGGAAGTGGAAAATGCCGAAACGGCCGTGCTGTTTACGGCCGAGGAGGGAGCCTACCTGTACGTGGTGATGCCGCTGAGTCGCGACCGGGCGCCGGGGACGTAGTGCCCCGCCGGCCGGAGCGTACTCGGCTCAGGAGGTCGTGATGGAGCGACCAGGGACGGATCCGGAAGAAGGGCAGTTCCGGGCTGCGTATCGTCAAAAGCGGCTGGCCGGCGCGTCGCCGCAGCCGATCGCGCAGGCGATCCACCGGCTGCTGGCCCGGCGCGGTTACGCCCGTGTGCAGGCTGCCAGCCAGTGGGAGGAGGCCTGGGCCCAGGCGGTGGGGCCGGCGCTGGCGGCGGTCAGCCGGCCGGGGCCCGTGCGCCGGGAGGTGCTCGAGGTGCTGGTCGCGCACTCGGCGGCCGCGCAGGAGCTGGCGCTGGTGGCCCCGCAGGTGCTGCAGAAACTGGCCCAGCTTGTGCCGCAGCAGCGGGTGCGGCGGCTGCGCTATCGGGTGGGACCGCTGGCGTAAGCGGCGGCCGCAGGCGTGCGGTAGCAGGCGTGCACGGCCTGCGCCAGGACATGCACAGCCCGGCAAATGGCATCGCCCGGGGTGCGACGAAAAGGTAGAATAATAAAGACCTTAACAATGAATGACGAACCGATGACCCAAGCGCTGAACACCGGCCTGACACTGCCTCCGGCAGCCGGGCAGGACGAGTACGACGCGGAGAAGTTCAAAAAGCTCTCCGACCGCGAGCATGTGCGCTTGCGCTATGGCATGTACATCGGCGACAGCTCGGTGCAGGGCTTGCACCATCTGGTGTATGAGCTGGTCAACAACTCGATCGATGAGGTGATGGCCGGCTATGCCCAGCACATCTGGGTGACGATCAACAACGACGGCTCATGTACGGTGGAAGACGATGGCCGAGGGATTCCCGTCGAGCGGCACGAGCAGACGTCGCAGGAGAAGGGGCGGGATGTCTCGACGCTCGAAGCCGTGATGACCAACCTCAATATGGGGGCCAAGTTCGACAAGCGGGCTTATAAGACCTCCGGAGGGCTTCATGGCATTGGGCTCAAAGCGGTGAACTTCCTGTCGAGCTGGTGCGAAGCGGTCGTCAGCCGCGGCGGCATGATGTATCAGATGGAGTTCGAGGCGGGCCAGCCGGTGGGCGACCTGAAAACGATCGGGACCACGAGCAAGCGCGGGACCAGGATCACCTTCAAACCAGACCCCACGATCTTCAGCACGACGCGGTTCCAGTATGACCTTTTGCAGAAGCGGCTGCGGGAGCTGGCGTTCCTCAATAGCGGCGTGCGGATCCATTTCAAGGATCAGCGGACCGGCGAGGGGGAAGAGTTCCATTACGAGCGGGGCATCGTCGAGTTCATCGAGCACCTCAACCGTGCCAGCGAGGTCGTGCACCCTGACGTGATCCACTTCCAGACGGAAGTGGAGGGAGTGCAGATCGAGATCGCCTTGCAGTATGCCAACGAGTACACGGAAAACCTTCACGCCTATGTGAACAACATCCACACACCCGACGGCGGGACGCACGTGATCGGGTTCCGCACCGCGCTGACGCGAACGCTCAACAGCTATGGGCGGAAGGAAGAGCTGTTCAAAGACCTGGTACCCACGGGCGAAGATTTCCGCGAGGGGCTGACGGCGATCATCGCCGTGCGGGTGCCCGAGCCGCAGTTCCAGGCGCAGACCAAGAACCGGCTGAACAACCCGGAGGTCGAGGGGTTGGTGAATGCCGCGTTCGGCGAGTTTTTCGCCCGCTACCTGGAAGAGAACCCCAAGACGGCGCGGGCCATCGTGCAGAAGGGGCTGTTGGCGGCCGAGGCGCGCGAAGCGGCCCGCAAGGCCAAGGAGGTGCTCCGCAACCGCAAGGGGGTGCTCGGCGGCGGCTCGCTGCCGGGCAAGCTCCGCGACTGCCTCAGCAAGAAGATGGAGGAGTGTGAGCTGTACTTGGTGGAAGGGGACTCGGCGGGGGGCAGTGCGGAAGGGGGCCGCATCCGCGAGTTCCAGGCGATCCTGCCGCTGCGGGGCAAGATCATCAACGCCTACAAGTCGCGGGAAGACAAGGTCCTCGACAACGCCGAGATCCAGGCGATGATCCAGGCGATCGGCACGGGGATCGGCGCCGATCAAGACCTGACCAGGCTCCGCTACAACAAGATCATCATCATGACCGACGCGGATGTGGACGGTTCGCACATCCGCACGCTGCTACTCTGCTTTTTCTACCGGCAGATGTACCAGCTCGTGGCGGCCGGCCATGTGTATGTGGCCCAGCCGCCGCTGTACCGCGTGATCAAGGGCAAGGGCAAGCCGTACTACGTGCAGACCGACGAGGAGATGAAGGCCCAGCTCATGGCCCGCGGCGTGGCCGATGCCGAGCTGGACCTGGGTGAGGGGCACGTGCTGAAAGGCGATCGGCTCGAGCAGCTCACCCGCATCCTGGCCGACATGGAGGAGGCGGTGGTGGGGCTGGAGCGGCGCGGGATCAGCCTCCGCGAGCACGCGCAGCGTCGCGATGCGGCCACGGGGAAGCTGCCCGAGGTGCACGCGATCCTCCGCGGGCGGGAATACTGGTTTGCCGATCTGGAGGCGTTCAACCGGTTCCGGCAGGAGCAGGAAGCGGCGGGCGGGGCTACCCTCTCGATCAGCGACGAGCCGGGGACGGTGGCGGGGGCGGGTGCCGATATGGCCAGCGGCGGCCAGCCGACCGCCAGCGCCTCGGCGGCCGCCTCGCAGCTCCAGTTCACCGAGCTGCACGAGGTGCGCACGATCAACCGGTCGCTGTCCGCGCTGGACCGGTTCTTCCGCGAGCAGGCACGGGGCCTGGAATTCAGCCTGCAGATGCTGATCCCGCAGGACCGCACCGGCAGCGATCAGCCGCGGTATGTCCTGCGGCGGGGGGAGCACGCCGTGCCGCTGGAGGACCTGCGGGGCCTGGCGGCGGCGGTCCGCGAGCTGGGGCAGAAGGGGCTGACGGTCACGCGCTTCAAAGGGCTGGGCGAAATGAACGCCGAAGAGCTGCGGGAGACGACGCTCGACCCGGCCCACCGCACGCTGATCCGCGTGAAGATGGACGACGTGGCCCAGGCAGACGAGATGTTCCGCATCCTGATGGGGGAGAAGGTCGAGCCGCGGCGCGACTTCATCGAGAAGCACGCCCTGGAAGTCCGCAACCTGGACATCTGAGACGGGACCGCCCACCGCTCGCGGGCTGCACCCTCCGCAGCCTGCTCAAGCCCGCCGCCCGCTGGCCCATGACGGCTTTCGCCCCCGGCGCCACCCGGCGCGAGCACCGGGACAAACACCGACGCCGCTTGCCAGGCACTAAAAGGCGCGAGGATGGCCCCGGTTCAGGCCACGGAGGCGGCGGTGGCCAACGCGTCGCACAGCACGCGGTAGCTGCAGGGCGGCTGGATCACCGGTCCCCACGACTCGCAGTGCGGCGGCAGCGGGCTGTTGGCGACCAGCACGCGCCGGCTGTCAGGGATGCAATCGTCCAGAAACCATTCGAAGCGCTCGGCCGACACGTCCAGGCAATTGACCAGCGAGGGGCGGGGTTGGTTGATCAGCTCGCGCGGGGTCCGGGCCAGCGGCACCTTCAGGGCTTCCAGCAGGGTGGCTAGCAGGTCGTGCGGCTCGACGCCGAGTTTGAAGTAGGGAAGGGGGCTCGTGGGCAGGCGTGCGGATGCAGCGCTGGGCCGGCGGCTGCGCACGCTGCGGGCGGCACCTGGGAGCTGCGCCAGCTCGCTGCGGGCCTGTTCGACCACGGCAGCCAAGGCGTCCACGCGCAGCCGGCGCAAGAGCTCCGGGGGAGGGAAGTCGATCTCGTCCCAGTCTTCCCAGGACCCGGCCGCCATCCGGCCCAGCAGCTCCGCCAGCCGCAGCCGTTCCGCCTTGGAGCGGAGCGGGTCGCTGAGCGTGGCGATCTCGGCGTAGGGGTGCCCGGCCTGCTGGAGCGGTTTGACCAGCCGCGGCGAGAGATTCCACCGCGCCAGCATCCCGGCCAGTGCCCGGGGCGGGGTGATCGGCAGCAGTTGCTGCTCGAGGCTGGCCAGCGTGCACCGCGTTTGCTGGCAGCGGGCGACCATCCGCCGGTACAGCTCCGGGAATCCTAGCCCCAGCAGCACCCGGCTCATGGGCAGCAGCAGCGAGGAGAGAAACAGCCCCTCGTCGTCGCCTCCCAGCTCCGCGGCCGGATGCAGCCGGCGGATCACCAGACTGGTGGCCAGGCTCCGCCGCCAGGTGGCATCCAGGTCGATCCAGGCCAGCGAGGTTTCCGACAAGGCGCTGAGCGTGGTCGAGGCCAGGGCCAGTTCGGCGATCTGCCGGTCGCCCACGCGGGCGATCGCCTGCTGCAAGTCGTCGATCCGCTTGCCGGTCGGGTTGTGGTAGGCGCTGTTGGCCAGCCGCAGCACTTCGACGGTGAGCATCGGGTCGCGGGCGATGCAGCGGGCGACCTCTTCCACCGATGGCGTACCTTCTTGGATCAGGTTGACGACCTCGATGGCTGCGTGGGACACCGGCAGTGAACCGGCCAGGCCATCCAGACGTTTTTCCATTTGCTCGAAGGTGACGGGGGCCAGCCCCACCTCCATCGCCTCGCGGGAGGGGCCGCTGGCCGCGGGCGGCGCTTGCCGCCGCCGGAAGCACAAGGCCCGGATCTTGGCGGCCAGCATATCGTAATCGACCGGCTTGAACGCGACTTCGTCCACGCCGCGGGCCACCAGGTCGGCCGCCAGCCGCGGCTCGAGCACCCCCGTCAGCACCACGAGGATCGGGCGTTTGTCGCCGCGGGCCAGCAGTTCCACCGCCAGGGCGTGGCCATGCTTGCGGGGCATCCGCAGGTCGGTGAGCACCACGTCGTAGCGGCGCTGTTCCAGAAGGGCCAGCGCCTGCTCGCCGTCGCTGGCCTCGTCACAGAAGAAGTCGTGGCTTTCCAGCGCTTTGACCGTCACGCGCCGCACCGGCAGTTCGTCCTCGACGACCAGCACCCGCAACCGCTGACTCATAGCGCAGCGACCTCCACCGAACGTGGGCGACTCCTCCGGGCATCTAGACGCCCGTCGCGACCGAGAGCAGGGCGAGCCGGTTGTCGAGCACCTCGCGGACTTTGCGGCACAGCATCGACGGAGAAAACGGCTTGCGCAAGAAGGGCAGTCCTGCTTCCACCACTTCCTTCCGTACGGCGGCGTCGTCGGTGTATCCCGACATGTACAGCACCTTCATCTTGGGCCACTGCGCTTGCAGCAGCTCCGCCAGCCGCCGGCCGTTCAGTTCCGGCATCACCAGGTCCGTCAGCATGAGGTCGATGGCGCTCCCATGGCACTGGCACACGTGGACCGCCTGCGCCGGCCCGTCGGCCGTCAGCACGCGGTAACCCTTTTTCTGGAGCGCCCCGGCACTCATCCGCCGCACGGCGGGCTCGTCCTCCACCACCAGGATGATTTCCGACCCGCCGGCGCCGTCGCGTTCGACCGTGCTGCTCGGCGGCATGCCCGCGCCGGCTGCCTCGGCGGATGCTGGAAAGCGGATCCAAAACGTCGTACCCAGCCCCGGCGTGCTCTGGACCCCAATCCAGCCGCCGCTCTGCTGCACGATCCCATGCACGACCGACAGGCCCAGCCCCGTCCCTTTGCCCGGCTCCTTGGTGGTGAAAAACGGCTCGAAAATGTGCGTCTGCACCTCCTCACTCATCCCGCAGCCCGTGTCGCGGACGCTCAGCAGCACGGTCGAGGGCCTCGGTGCTTGGGAATCGGGCGAGGGGCCCACGGGCTGCGTTTCGATCACCAGCTCGCCTCCGTGCGGCATGGCGTCGCGGGCATTGACCGCCAGATTCAACAGCACCTGCTCAATCTGCCCCGGGTCGGCCTTGATCGGTGGTAGGCCCTCCGCCAGGCGGAGCACCACGTTCACGCTCTCCCCGACCGCCCGCCGCAGCAGTTTTTCCGTATCGCGGACCACCCGGTTCAAGTCGATCCGCTGCGGCGCCAGCACCTGTTTGCGGCTGAACGCCAAAAGCTGACGCGTCAGCACGGCCGAGCGTTCCCCGGCGGCCTTGATCTCGGCCACCAGCTCCCGCAGCGGCTCGTGGGCGGGCAGCGCCTCCAGCACCATCTCGCTGTAGCCGTTGATGATCGTCAGCAGGTTGTTGAAGTCGTGGGCGATGCCTCCGGCAAGCTGGCCGACCGCCTCCATCTTCTGCGCCTGCCAGAGCTGCGCTTGCAGCAGCCGCCGCTGCGAAATGTCGCGCGCCAGCCCCAGGATGCCCACCGGCCGGCCCTGGGCATCCGCAATCCGGCTGATCCGCAGATCGACCCAGACCCGCGAACCGTCCTTGCGATAGTCCTCGTATTCCCCGCTCCA
>Ga0101944_10004675_pt1 | contig 16566 bp, 13 predicted proteins | sample DewCreD2012metaG_FD_75245 | JGI IMG/M metagenome (GOLD analysis project Ga0101944, IMG submission 75245) | Hot spring sediment bacterial and archeal communities from British Columbia, Canada, to study Microbial Dark Matter (Phase II) - Dewar... ...
CCGGAGGGGACCATCCTGTATGGATGGCAACGAGAGACGGAAGAGCCGTATGAAGATTGGTTGGCTGGTTGTATTGGGGGTCGTGGCTGTCGCCATGAGTGCGGACGCGGCACTGGCCTGGGGGCCGGTGACGCACGTGCACCTGGCAAGCCAGTTGCTCTCGGAAGCGGGTGCCATCGGCGTGGGCATGATGGCCCTGATCGCCAGGCACGCGAAGCACTTCCTCTACGGAAACATCGCTGCCGACGTCGTTTTCGGTAAACGCCTCAGCAAGGTCAAGCACTCCTGCCACAAGTGGAGCACCGCCTGGGACCTCCTCGAGGCCGCCCGGACCGATGAGCAGCAGGTCTTCGCCTACGGCTACCTCACCCACCTGGCGGCCGACGTGGTCGCGCACAACAAGTACGTGCCTTGGCAACTGCTGATGACCCGCACGACCATGAACTTCGGCCACATTTTCTGGGAGATGCGGGCCGACGGGCACGTCGAATCCGGATGCTGGCCGCAGCTCCAGGAGACCTTGCTCCAGCCATTCCCGCAACACGAGGTCCTGCTCGAGCGTCACTTGGAGAATACCCTGTTCAGTTTCGAGACAAACCTGCGGATCTTCAACCACATGAACCTCGTGGCCTCCGCGGCCCGTTGGCGCAAGCTTGTGGGCCACTGGGGCCGGCTCAGCCGCTGGCCGCTCGAGCCCGACCTGATCGGCCACTACCACGCCGAGTCGCTCTCGCTGATGCGAATGGCCCTTAGACAGGTAGACGATCCGGTGCTGACACGGCAGGATCCATCGGGGGCGGCTACGCTGGAGCAGGTGCGGCAGAATCGCAGGCTCTTGCGGCGGCTATCATGGCAGGGACTGAACGGGCGATGGCTCGCTGAGAGCATGGCCGAACCATATGCCCCAGCGAGACGATCGTCCGCCAGACGAACGTCGGTTGCCTAGACCGGGCCGGCGGGTCCCGCGCGGCGTGCGGGGCCGGCTCATACAGGCATCTGGTTCTGCGGCTGCTGTTGCGGCTGTTCCTGCGGCTCCTGCTTAGCGGCTTGCTCCTGCGGCCGCTCCTCTGGAGCGCGTGTCCGGATCTGTGGGTGCTCCGTCAGGTCCTGGAGCTTCTTGCCGGGCTGGAACACCACAACGGTCCGGGGCGGCAGGCGAATCGGCTCATTTGTGCGCGGATTGCGAGCCACGCGGCTGGCCCGGCGACGGATTTCGAAGACGCCGAAGTTCCTCAGTTCGATCCGTCCTTCCTCGGCCAGCGAGCCTACGACCGCATCCAGGACGCCTTGTACGATCTTACGGGTCACAGCCTGGTCAACGCCATAGCGTTGCGACAGGTCCTTGACGATCTGCTTCTTCGTCACAGCATCACCCCCATTTGGCGAGCAGGGCGTTGGTTTTGGTCCACCATCTTGCCACGTTCTTCCACGAGAAAGGTGCCCCGAGTAAGCCGCCGGTACCGCCGCGATGACGGCCGCACCTGTGGTGCTTCGCGAACGGTTTGCTTATCGCCCCCGATAAGCAGAAAAGAGGCATACAGATGAACAGGACATACGGCACGGCAATACACACTTACGTCAGCGTTCCCGGGAACCATCCTCGGCGCCCTAACATTTAGAGCATAGGGCGGCAGAAAATTAGGGTCAACCACCGTCTTGGAAATGACTTAGAGGGCTGCTTTTAGACTGGGACGCTCGGCGACTCAGGTCGGCGTGGGTCTGGCTGCCGTCAGCACCGCCAGCCACTCAGCGTAAAAGTACGGGATGTCGAACCGGTCGTGCAACCGGACGAGCCGCGCGTGCAGCTGGTTGTACAGATCCTGCTGCCACCACTGCGCCGATGGATCGCAGTAGAATATCCTGCAACCCAGCGGCCGGCCTCGACGGGCCGCGCACCTGGCCGGGCTCCGCCGCAGGAACGGACACGTACCGCATACCGGCTCGGCAATGCGCTCCAGCCGGGTGGAGCGCAGGAAGCAGGCAAGCTCGACGGTGCTGACCAAGAGGTTGTGCTGCATGCGGTCGAACTGACAGCAGCGGCCCGACTGGCGGCACAGCGGCCGCCGCGCCGCGATTGCCGCATCGGCATACCGGTACACTGCACCGACCTGGGCCAGCAAGGCCGCGTTCTGGCGGGCGGACTGAGCTGCCGCGATCATCGGCTGTAGCGTGGTTTGGCTGAACATCACCACCACTTCTGCTTTGTGCGCTGTTCCTCGATCTCCTCGAACGTGTGCAGCTTGCCGTTGTTGATGCCCGGGCACATCTTGCCCGCCAGCTCCCACGCGCGCGGCGACTGAAGGTTGCTATTCCAGAACGGCCACGTGCGGCACTGCAGAGGCCGAACCGGGTACACTTGGCAGATCCGCTGTCCGCTCGGCAAATGCTGGAGAAAGACGCAGTCCCCGTTGGCCCTTTCCGTCAGGCTGCATCGCGGGCCTATGCGGCGCAGATGGTCCGGCGCCAGCCGGCCGTCGCTCCGGCCGATGTAGTGCGAGATTTTGCTGATCTCGACGTCGCACAACCACACATACCCCGGCGGCCCGGTGCAGCAGTTGCCGCACTCGGTGCACGTAAAATGCAGCCCCGCTCTATACCACTTCTTCGAGTTCACGCTGGAAGCCATGATCTAATACTCAGGCAACGAGCAACGGACAGTCTCCCAGAACGACGGTGCCAAGGGAACACTGTACCATCAGTTTCCGCAGCCGGCTGTCCCTATTTCGTCACAGCGATTCCCAGGTCGGTCGAGGTAAAAAGGACCTCGAACGGGTCGACCTGCGAGATCTTGGCAGCCGCCCCTTCCTGGCGATCGAGCACAGCCGCGATCTTCACGACCTGGGTGCCCACCTGCTTGAGCGTCTCAGCGGCCTTGATCTCGAGATAAGCCGTCTTCTTGACGGCCTGGGCCAGGTCCGTTTTCGTCATCTTGTGCGATCCTTAGAGATATCGATCTCAGCTGATGCCGTCCGTTGAGCCCGTGCCAGCGGGAGCCGGTTGAGCCGGGACAGTTTGGAGGCAGATTCCCTGCCGGTCAAGACAGAGTGCCTGAGCAGCTTTGGCGGATGTGTTGTGGCCGAAGGGGACTGCTTCCCTTTGTGTTCCGCTTTCCTTAGAATGCGTTCCCATCCTGCAGGTCCATCAGCCAATGGCTGTTGCGACATCGCGCCGGCGCGGCGGCGGGAAGCTGCCTTTCCCGGCAGGCGACAGGCACGTGTATGTTTCGGTCACAACGCGGCATCTTGCGGTGGAAAGGCTCTCATGAGTCACTTCAGTATGCTCGACGGCGGTATCGTAGGTGTGTACCTGCTGGCGACGATGGTGGCGGGCATCATGGTCCGCAAGTATGTCGGGAAGGTCGAGCACTTCCTGGTGGCTGGGCGGGAGATGAATCTCTATCTCGGCATCGCCTCGCTGGCCGCCACGGAGTTCGGCATGGTCACCGCGATGTACACCGCGCAGGCGGGGTACACGCGCGGCTTTGCCGGGGCGATCCCGGGCATCTGCAACGCAATTGCCATGTTTGTGGTCGGCTACACGGGGTTCTGCATCAAGCCGCTGCGCGATTCAGGGGTGATGACAATCCCCGAATTGTTTCAGAACCGTTTTGGGCCCCTTGTGCGCTGGGCGGCGGGCGTGGTCATCGTGCTGGGCGGCCTGTTGAACATGGGCGTGTTCCTGCGGGTCGGCGGGCAGTTCCTGGTTGTCTGCTGTGGGATGAACGCGGACTACCTGGAAGCAGCCATGACGACGCTGCTGATCGCAGTGGCGGTATACACGGTCTTGGGGGGCATGCTGTCGGTGCTGGTGACGGACTTCCTGCAGTTCGTGGTGATGAGTGCCGGCCTGCTGGCGGTGACGGTGCTGATTCTCTGGAAGGTGGGCTGGACGACGCTGGTGACGACGGTGGACGCCAAGTTCGGCGCCGGCGGGTTCAACCCGTTCGTCAGCACGCAACTCGGCTGGGAATTTGTCGTGTCCAACCTGTTAAGCAACACCGCGGCGGTGCTGACCTGGCAGACCATGATCGCGCGCGTACTGGCCGCCAAGGACACCCGCACGGGCCGGCGGGTCTACACACGCACCGCGTTCTTCTTCGTCTGCCGGTGGCTGATCCCGGGGTTGTGGGGCATCGCGGCACTGGCATCGTTTGCCGCGCCGCAACTGGCGGACTTGGACATCATCGCCAGAACGATGGGCGAGAAGGACGGTTCGCTGTTCGCCATGCCGTTCTACCTGAGCATGCTGCTGCCGAGCGGGCTGATGGGCGTTCTGGTGGCGGCGATGCTGGCGGCGGACATGTCGACCGACTCGTCGTACATGCTCACCTGGGGCAGCGTGATCTACAACGACATCCTGGCGCCCTTCCACAAGAACCGCTGGTCCGAGAGGAAGGGAATCCTGGTCAATCGCTTCATAGTGGCGCTGATCGGCCTGTTCCTGCTGTTCTGGGGACTGTGGTACAAGCTTGAAGGCAATCTCTGGGAGTACCTGCAGACGACGGGGACGGTGTACCTGTCGAGCATGTCGATCATGCTGATCGCGTGCTGCTACTGGCGGCGGGCGAACAGCTGGGGCGCCATTGCGGCGATCGTGATCGGGGCCGCCTGCCCGATCCTCGCCCTGACGCTGAACATCTTTGTCAAGGTCAAAGTGCCTGATGCCAGCGGCGTGCTGGTCGATACGGGTTGGACGTCGCACACGATCGGCGACGCATGGGTGAACATCGGCACGTACGCACTGGTCGGCGTGGCCATGGTAGTTGGTTCATTGCTCAAGCCCCGGAAGGGAGACGAGACGTGTCTGAGCACTGGTTCTGGTGGCTCCTTGCAGCTGCCTGCATCGTCTGGTACTCAACAGTGACGGTGTACGTGGCGATCAAGGGCGTGAGTGACATTCGCAGCATGTTGCGGCACCTGTCGAAACCGCAGGAATAGTCGCGGGAGAATCTTCGTGCGTACCTGGAAGCGTGATGGCGTGACGCGGCTGAATCTGTGCCGCGTTCGGGTGGTTTGCTCTGTGGTTGTTCTTCTGGCTGTCGGGCTTGGCGCGGCCGGCTGCATGACGGGTCCCCAGGTGCCGCGTCCGGCCAGCGCGACGGCATCGCCGGATGCCGTGCGCGTCTGGACCGAGCCGATGACGCTGCCGACCTACGCGGTGCAGGAAGACCCCGTCCCGCGGTTCGAGGTGACGGATGATGAGAACTTCTATCCGTACTCGGCCCAGGTCGACATTTCCCCCAAGGCCGCGGACCGCACCTGGACCGCCGTCTGCATGGAGAACCGGTACCTGAAGGTTGTGATTCTGCCCGAACTGGGCGGGCGGGTCTTCGCGATATACGACAAGCTGGCCGAGGCCGACGTCGTATACCGGCAGAAGTCGATCAAGCCCGCCAAGGCCGCCACGCGCGGCGCGTGGACGTCCGGCGGCATCGAATTCAACTTCCCCCACAGCCACTCGGTGACCACGCACGACAAGATCCACTGGACGACAAGCCAGTCGTCCGACGGCAGCGCGGCGGTTCTGATCGGGGACGTCGAGCGGATCAGCCGGATGGCCTGGACGGTGGAACTCCGGTTGTACCCGCACCGGGCCTGCCTTGAGGACCGCATCATCCTGCACAACCGCACACCGATGCGCCAGCGCTACTACTACTGGACAAATGCCGGCATCGAGGCGAGCGACCAGACGCAGCTGATCTACCCGTTTCCAAAGGTCACGGGGCACTATGGCGGCAACTACGACGACTGGCCCATCCGCGACGGGATCGACTGGACGTGGTACCGCCAGCACACCGAGGCCACCAGCCTGTTCGCCGTGGGCGGGCAGGAGGCGTTCATCGGCGCGTACGACCACGGCAGGGGCGTGGGTGTTGCGCAGTATTCCGAGCGGAGCCAGCTTCTCGGTCGGAAGTTCTGGAGCTGGGGCACCAGCCCGGCCGCCCAGCGATGGTACGAGGTGCTTTCGGACGACAAGCGGCCGTACCTGGAGTTGCAGTCCGGCCCGCTGCTGACGCAGAGCGACTACGCGTGGATGCCGCCGTACGAGGAGCAGCGGTTCGAGGAGTACTGGATCCCCGTCAGCCGGATCGGGCCTTTCGTGCGCGCCAATCCGCAGGCGGTCGTTCGCCTGACGGTGGAGAACGACACGGCGACGGTGGGCGTGCTGCCGGTGCAGAAGTTCCCGTCGGCGCAGGTGGAACTGCGCAGAGGCGGCGAGCTGTTGCAGACCTGGAAGGCGGACCTGTCGCCGGAACAGCCGTTGTTGCAGACGGTCAAGGTCCAGCCGACCGATGCGTCGAAGCTCCGGTTGACCGTCCGCGACGCGAGGGGGCAGGTTGTCATTGAACATACCTATGGCAAGTATGCGCTGGACGGTCCGTTGCCCACCGAGCGCGCCAACAGCCCCGGCAGCCGGCCGGGCCGGGGCGACCCCACGCCCGCCGAGGCGGCCCGTCGCTACGAACAGCAGTGGCTCAACAGGGAATACGCCGACGCGGCCCGGACGATCGAGGAGGCATTGTCGAAGTGGCCGGACGATCCCCAGGTGCGCTACAACGGCGCGCGTTTCCGCCTGTGGCAGGGCCGATTCGCCGAGGCGGCAAAGATGCTGGAGCCGCTGTCGGCCAGGTCGGATGATGCCGAAATGCGGTATTACCTCGCGCTGGCGAACTGGGGCATGGGCGATACGCGGGCGGCCTTGGAACTTCTGGCGGGCATCCAGGGCCATGAGCCCAAGAGCGATGCCACCTTGCGGCCGGCGCCCGGGCCGGCGTGGGTACTCAAGGCGGCGGCGATCCTTCGGGCGAAAGTGCTGATGAGCGAAGGCAAGTTCGCGGTGGCTAGCGGCGTGCTGGAGCCGTTTCGCAAGGCCCAGCCGCAGTACACGTATGCCGCCGCTTTGTATGCTTGCGCCGCTCGTCGCCAGGGGCATCTGCCGCGGCCGAACCGAACATTCTTGCAGGGGCCCGACCTCGAGCCGATGGCCCGCCTGGAGGCGCAGTCGCTGACGGGCAAGAGCGACTCGACGCTTCAAAGGATGCTATTGCGCGATCCGGACGCGGCGGTCGAACTGGCCTGCGATTACATTGGCGTGGCGGACTGGAGCACGGCAGAGAAAGTCCTGACCGGTGTCTGCGGGCGGATCGCCGAAAGCGGCATGACCTGGCTGATGGCCGGCTATTGCGCCGCCATGCAGGGCAACCAGGCCAAGGCGGCCGAATACTGGGCCAAGGCCGAGGCGGCTCCGGTCGAGCGCGTCTTCCCGTCGCGCGTCGAGGAGCTGGCCGCAGCCGAACTTGCGATGCAGCGGGTGCCGGGTGCCGCCCGGGCGGCCTACTATAGCGGTCTGACGCTGATGCGGCTGATGCGCTACGACGAGGCGATGACCCGCTGGCAGCAGGCGATTGCTGTGCGCGATGACAACGCCCTGGCTCATCGCTGCCTGGCTTCGGCCCTGGCTGCCATCAACAACAACCGGCAGGAGGCGGTCGTTCATCTCGAGAAGGCGATCCGCCTCATGCCGAACCAGCCGGCCTTCTACCTGGACCTGGCGGCGATGTACTCCGCCATGAACCGGCTGGCCGACGCCCGCGATGTGCTGGAACGGGCGGTGCGCAACGTGCCGGCGACAGACTCGATGGTGACCGACCTGGCGGCGACCTACCTGGCGCTGGGGCAATATCGTCAGGCCGCCCGGACGCTGGCGGCCCACAAGTTCAACGTGGCCGAAGGGCGGTATGGCTTGCATGACAACTACGCCGTTGCCTGGCTTGGCAGCGGGCTGGAGGCACTGCTCGCGAATCGCCCGGCCGAGGCGCTGGCCGCGTTCGACAAGGCGCTGGAGTACCCGGAGAACCTGTCGATCGGCCGGCCGGCCGATCCCCAGAACGAGTCGATGATTCACTTCTGGCGCGGCGTCGCTCTGCAACAGCTGGGCAAGCCGGACCTGGCGGAACAGGCCTTCGAGCAGGCGGTGCGGCAGGCGGCCGGCGAGCGTGTCATGCGGCGCAGCAGCTTCTACGGTGCGATCAACGTGGCGCATGGAGCCATCGCCTTGACGAGGCTGGGCCGGACGCAACAGTTCGCCGTGCAGGTCGAACGGCTGAAGGACCCGCCGTCTCGCAGTCGACGCTCCGACCAGCAGTTCGAGCGGCTGCGCATGTCGACGACATTCCGGACCGCCTGGGCGCAGGCGCTGCAAAGCGATGGGTCGGTTCAGGTGTCCGTGTTGCAGGGTCTCAAGGACGACCCGCAGGTGCCGGCGCAGTGGAGCAGACTTTCCATACTGGCGGCGGAAACGTTGCAGCGACATGTGCAGCCGGCCGGGGCGGCGACGCAGGAGGCCTCGGCCAGGTAGGAGTCCACGCGCAAACAACCCCGTCGAGTGTCACGGTCTGCCGGAGGGCCGGGTGCCATCCCGCAGACTCGTCTGCGGGTGTGTCTTGGTCGTTGCTGACGTCTGCCCTCTGCCGCCGAGTTCTGACTTCTGACCGTGCTGCTGCGAATGGAAAGACCGGGTTCAATGTCGTGCACCCGGCAACAAGACCGGGGCGTCCCTACGTCTGAAGCTCCACTACATCCTTGTCATGCAGGACATGGTCCTTCTGGACTTGCTGGCCGTCGTGTACGCCGGTTCCCCAAACCCGGGCGGTCTTGAGCTTGCCGGGCAGGTCGCGGTGGACGACCGCGGCCATGTCGAGCACGTTCGCGCCGACCTTGAGGATGAAGGGCTGTTCCATGTCCGCCGGCTTGCCGGGGGGCTTGGCGTAGACGCGCATGACATTCAGCAGCTGGAACAGGTCCTTTGGCAAGTCGTGGACGCCCTGGCCCGTGGTGGCCGAGCACGGTTTGATCTTGACCGGCGTGCTCAGCATCTCCTTGAGTACCTCAATATTATCGGCCGTACCGGGCAGATCGCACTTGTTGGCCAGGATCAGGCAGCGCTTGGGCTTGGGCTCGTTGTGGTCTTCGGGCATGGCCGGGTTCGGCTCGCTGGTCGGCACGAGCTTGCGGGCTTGTACGAAGGCCAGGCACGCCTCGGCGTCCTCCAGGATCGAGCCGGCGGAGGCATCGAGCACGATGACAACCGCGTCGGCGGCGTAGACCGCGCCAGCCAGGCCCGTAGGGGCCTGTTCGGCCGTGAGCGGCGGCGTATCGATCAGCTGGATCGGCACGTCCTCGTAGTGGCACATGCCGGGAACGGGCACGGCGGTGGTGAAGGGCCATTCGGCGATCTTGACGGCGGCCTTTGTGATCGAGCCGACGATGCTGCTCTTGCCGGTGTTGGGCGTGCCGATGAGGATGACCTGGCCGGCTCCTTGGCGGCCGATGGCGAACGGGTCGTGCCCGCCGCCACCCGCCTTCTTCGCTTGCTGGGCGGCTTCCTTGGCGGCACTGATCTTGCGTTTCAGTTCGGCCTGGAGTTTATCGGTCCCCTTGTGCTTGGGGATGGTGCGGAGCATCTCCTCCAGGGCTTCGAGTTTCTCTTGGGGCGACTTCGCCTGGCGGTAGCGCTGTTCCGCCGCGAGGTAATCTGGTGTAAGGTTTGCTGGCATAGCACAGGATTATAAGCATGACCGGCGAACAGGCACAACCAAGGCAGCGGACCATCAAGATGGTCATCGCCTACGACGGCACGGACTTCTGCGGCTGGCAGCGCCAACCGGGCCGGCGGACCGTCCAGGACGAGATCGAGCAGGTCCTGCGCCGCGTGGTCAATCACCCGCTGACGATCCATGGGGCCGGGCGGACGGACTCGGGCGTGCATGCGGCGGGGCAGGTGGCCCATGTTGTGACGACCAGCCCGATCCCCGTGGCCAACCTGTTCAAGGCCGTCGGCTCGAGACTGCCCAAGGACATCAGCCTGACCCGGCTGACGGAGGTGCCGGATCCGTTTCACGCGACCCAGTCGGCCGTCAGCAAACTCTATCGCTATCGGATCTGGAACGACCGGAGCAAGCCCGTCGAGCACCTGCTGCAGCGGTACACGTATCACTACTGGCGGCCGATCGACATCGCCCGCATGCAGGAGGCGGCTCGTTACTTTGTTGGCCACAAGGACTTTTCAGCGATGGCCAGCACCGGGGGCGCGCCCCGGCGGACGACCTGGCGGACTGTCATGCGGTGTGACGTCTATCGGCACTACCGCGAGATCCGGGTGGACGTGGAGGGCAGCGGCTTCCTGTACAACATGGTCCGCAATATTGTGGGCACACTGATCGAAATCGGCCGGGGCCGATGGGAACCGAGTCGGGTGGTCGATATCCTGGAGAGCCGCGATCGTCACAACGCCGGTCCGACCGTCCCGGCGCACGGGCTGTGCATGCAGTGGGTGAAGTATGTGCCGGGCCTGTGGCGGCCGCACCCGAAGGAGCGCGGCGATGAGTTCATCGACGAACCGGAGAACGGCAACGCCCAGGCCGACAGGCAGCCAGGGAAGTGAAATGAAGGTTTGCCACATCATCACTCGCATGATTCTTGGCGGGGCCCAGGAGAACACGTTTCTGACCTGCAAGGGGCTGCAGGAGCGCGGCTGGGATGTCTCTCTGCTGGCCGGGCCGCAGACGGGTGCCGAGGGCAGCCTGCAGCAGCGGTGCCGGCAGGAGGGCTTCCGGTTCGAGATCGTCGAGCCGATGCTCCGCCAGGTGAGCCCGCTGAACGATTGGCGGGCCATGCAGGCGATGAAGACCTGGCTCCAGCGGGAAAAGCCCGCGATTGTGCATACGCACTCGAGCAAGGCGGGCATCCTGGGCCGAATCGCCGCCAGGCAGGCCGGCGTGCCGATCATCGTTCACACCGTGCACGGGATGAGCTTCAATAGAACCCAGAGGCCGCTGATCCGGCGGGCCTATCGCGACCTGGAGGCGTATTGCGCGAGGTTCACCGACAAGATAATCACCGTGGCCGACGCGATGATCGAGCAGACGGTGGAGGCGGGTGTGGCCCCGCGCGACAAGTGCGTGACGATCTACAGCGGCATGGAGACCGAGCACTTCGACCCGGCCCGCTACGATCGCGCAGCGCTGCGGGCCCGGCTGAACATGCCGGCTGACGCGGTGGTCGTCGGCACGGTCGCCCGCATGTTTACCAACAAGGGCTACGAACAACTGATGCCCGCCATGCCGGAGATCGTCCGCAAGGCCGGCAACGTCCATTTCCTGTGGATCGGCGACGGGCCGTACCGCGAGCACTACCTTCGCCACGTGGCACAGATGAACCTGCGCGAGCGCGTGCACCTGACCGGGCTGGTGCCGCCGGAGAAGGTGGCTGAATGGCTCAGCGCCGCGGACATCCTCGTGCATGCGAGCCAGTGGGAGGGCCTGCCGCGGGTTGTGGTGCAGGCGCTGCTGCTGGAAAAGCCGGCGGTGGCCTTCGATGTGGACGGCACGCCGGAAGTGGTGATCACCGATCGGACGGGCGTGCTGGTGAAGCTGAATGACGTCGACGGTCTGGCGGCGGGAGTTGTACGGCTGGCCTGCGATCCGGCGCTCCGTCAGCGCCTGGGCCGGCAGGGGCGGGAGATGTGCCTGCAGCGGTTCCGTTGGCAGACGATGGTGGAGCAGATTGAGGGCGTCTATAAAGCCCTGTCTATGGCGAAAGGGGTTGTTTCCTCGCGAAGTCCGTAGCCGGCATCGGGAGCCGTCGGCATTGATCTGTTCGTGGCTGCGGGTCCTCCCGCGTCCCACTCGGCTCTTGGCTTGCACGGCCGTCCGCGCTGCTGTACTATCACAAATCGGAGCACGACTGGCTCATATCGGCTTGAATGCGTGGTTCAGCCGCAGCGCTACTCACCGAAGCCCTTGGGGCGTCTACATTCGAGGCTCGCGTGAAAGGCAACAACGGACCTGGCCGGCAATCGAAACGCATCGTGCCCTCCCGGGCACGGGGGAAGAAGGATCCGAGCATCGCTGCGTGGCACTGCGCGGGGGCTGTCGACTGCTTCATTCAGCAGGCGGTGGCGGGGCTATCGATCGGTATGATCCTGATCGATCCCCGCGGCAGGGTGGTGTGGCTGAACCGGGCGGCGGAACAGCTGCTCGAACTGCCGGCGGCCCAGTGTATCGGGCGGCCGTTCACCAAGGTCCTGATGGATCCGCAGCTGGCCGCCTTCTGGCACGAAGTGATGTGCCGGGACGGCAATTGCATGGCGGATGTGTCGATTCGCTGGCCGCACCAACTCGAGCTCAAACTGAACGCCACGCGGTGCCTCAGCCAGGACGGCCGGGAGATCGGCCGGGCGCTGCTATTCTGCGATATCACCAGCGAGCGCAACGTGAAGATCGAACTAACGAAGGAGATGGCCAGCCGGTTGCTCGACTTGGCGCGGAGCCCCAACCAGTTGCCGGTGGCCATCCGCAGCCTGACGCCGCAGGAGGTTCGCACGCTGCGGCTGCTGAGCAAGGGGCTGTCCAACGAAGACATCGCCGGCGCGATGCACGTGGCGACATCCACCGTTCGAAGCCACCTCAAAAGCGCATACGGCAAGCTCGGGCTGCGCACGCGAGCCGAGGCGGTGAGCTTCGCCGTGCGGCACCATCTCGGCTGATTCGGTGCCTCCCCTCCAGAGGGGAGCAAGATCACCCCTGCCGTGAATGTTGCGGCGTACACACCCCTCGTAGAATAGACCCCGGATGCGCAAGGCGTTGCAACTGCGCATGGCGGTCTTTTCGGAAACGAGGTGCTCACATGTCACGTGCAGTAGCGCCGCTCTGGATCCTGGTTGTGCTCTGCGTCCTTCTGCCTACCGTGATGGGCGGCTGCAATCCGGGTGGTCTGGTTGGCAACAGCGACCCGGTGGATGTTCACCTGTTCAAGTACGACCCGGTTGCGCAGGAGTACATCCTTGGCGACTCACGCGTCTCCGAGGCGGAGTTCAAACGCGATACCGGGGCGTTGTGCGGCCGGTGCCACGTGCGGCAGGTTCAGGAACTCAAAGACTCGGTGCACTTCCAATGGGCTTCGACGAACGACCGCGTACTGTTCCCCGGCGGCGGCGCCCACGGCATGATTGACCGCGCGTGCGGCCTGCCCGCCTCAACTGCCCTGATCAGCTACACGAGCGATGTGCAACTGGACGAGTGCGGCAAGTGCCACGTCGGGCGATTCCTGCCGCTGATGGAGCCCTTTTTCGCCAGTTCCTTCCAGCAGATGGGTGTGCCGAATGCTCAGCAGCAGGCGGCGAAGATCGTTGAGGGCGGCCTGGACTGCCTGATCTGCCACGCGGAGAAGTACCGCTCGGTTCCGGCTGACAGCGCGAACCTCAAGGTCGCGGCGTACGCCCCGGCGGACGGCGCCTCGCCCACGGCGGGCGGCGATGCGCGGTCGTCCCATGATGATGCCGACTTCGACGCGGACGGTCAGCCCGATGCGGTGATCGACATGGACGGCGACGGCAAGGCGGACGTGCCGCTCATGCAGGACCGCAACGGCGATGGCATGCCCGATACGCCGTGGCCCACTGTGGCACAGGATCGCAGTTTCGAGGCTGTCTCATCGATCGGCAGGACAACAGATGAAACGTGTCTTCGCTGCCACGAGCACGCCCGAACGGGTTACAAGCGCGGTACGCTCTTTCGGGCCGGCCACGATATCCATGCCACGTCAAAGGCCGTGGCGCAGATGGGCGGCGGCGAGCACCGCCATTGCCTCGCGTGCCACACGGCGGACCATCACAAGTTCCGCCGGGGCGACAGTGTCGGCGGCGACCTGATGGCGGTGGACCATCCGATCAGCTCGGCTGAGAACCAACTGACCTGCACGACATGCCACAGGGCGTCGAAGCTGTCGAGCCCGGCCCACCATCCCCGGCACCTGGAGACGATGGCGTGTGAAACCTGCCATATTCCGTACACCTCGGGCATTACCTACTCGCTGTGGGGGCACGGCGCGAACCTGACGTTCGGCCGGAACGCCCACGGCCTCGATACGAAGGTCATCACGCTGGATCACTACCTGGCTGACGGCACGGACAGCGATGTAGACAGCGATTGGGAGGCCTACAAGACCTATCCGACGCTGAGCTGGTTCAACGGACAGGTGTCGTTCCTGGCGCAGTCGCTGGCGGTCCGCGGCAGCCCCGGCGCGAAGATCACGCCCTTCAAGCCGATGGCTAACGGAATGGTGTTCGACGCGAGGTACTTCAACGGTCAGATGGTCACGAACGCCGCGATGGGCGGGGCATATCAGTACAACGCCCATTCGATGTACCGCTTCCAGGCCGGCGGCAGCAATGCGGATATCTTCGCCATGCTCGGTTTCTTCAGCATGACGCCCGACGAGGTGCGCGGCGTGACGCTCAATGACTTCATGTCGCCCGACCGTAACCGCCAGGCGATGGCCTTCATGATGATCTTCCCGAACCTCGTGCTGTTCGACAAGACGAGCTACGGGTACGTCCGTTATCAGGTTGGCTCGAACTCCGGGTACGACGCGAACAAGGACGGCTTCGTCGATGCCGGGGCGCAGTTCAACTTCGACATGCTGACAGCCGCCAACAATGGCCTGCGCGCCTTCCAGGGCTTCAACGGTCCAATGGGCATGCCCGGCAGCTACGAGTGGTACCCGCCGTTCGAGCAGGGTAACGACCTGATCAGCATGAAGCTGCCCGATGGCACAGACATGAAGATCTACCTCTCGATCGAGGGGATGAAGCTGCCGGCCGACCAGCAGGCGGCGTACTTCCAGGCGTTGCAGTACTACCCGGCCTACTCGAACGGCATCACGTTGGGCGGCCATGGCGTCCGGCCGAAGGGCGAGGCGCTGGGGGGAAGTCTCACCTGCCGCACCTGCCACGCGCCGGGCGGCGTGATGGATCACCCCGTGCCTGTCACGCGCACCGTGCCGCGGGATGTGCCGGGCTTCGGGACGTTCCAGTTCCCGGTTTACCGCTGGCGGTACTACAACATCCACGCCATTACGGACCTGGGCCTGGCGACGCAGGATGAGGAGATCGTGGCTGGCAAGGCGAACGTGGATATCGCCCACAACTTGGCGTGCCGGCGCGACAGCAGCAACACGGTGGTCGTGAATTACATCAATCCGGCAGGCGAGGGGTCGTACCGGGCGGCGGATGATGCCGATTCGCTGGCGGGAACCGATCTATCCGCGGACGACCTGACGACGCACGGCGGTTCGTGGATGCCGGTGCTCGAGCCGGATGTAGATTACGTGCCGAACTACAAGATCCTCGGCTACACCGAGAAGGAGATATTCATCTTGGATTGATTCCTGACGGAACATCCCAGCATCTGAGATCTCACGGGTGTCGCGGCCATACAACCCATGGTTGCGGCACCCGCATTTTCGGACCTACAGCGTCAGGTGCCAAAGCAGCATCGTCTGGTGGCGCGTAGCGGGGTGGTGGCGGTAGGCCAGCGCGTCGATCCCGCCCAGGAAGTAGCCCATGCTCGCGAGGCCGAGAAACTCCAGCACGAAGGGGTCCTTGATCTCCTCTTCCGGCGTGGCGGCATCTTCGGGCCGTAGCTTTGCGCCCTTGGTGAGCATGGCCTTTTTGTTGCGCGACAGGGCCGTGCGCTCGTAGCAGAGCGAGTCGAACTGCCGGTCGAGCTGCTTGACGGTCCAGTCGCCTCGCGGGGTCTCGTCCTCCTGGAACCGGCGGGCGGTGTCATTCTTCACCGAGAGCAGGCGAACGCAGCGGGACCAGGGCGAGGGGTTGCCGCAAACCCGGAACTCGGGCCGTAACAAGGTGCGGAACAGGCCAATAGGAGCCACTGCGCAGATGGCATTTGCGCAATTGGCCAGGCAAGACTGAACAGGCGCATCTGCTCACCGCTTTTCGTGGCGCAGAAGCACGGACCATTCGAACGCGTGCAGGGGGCACGACACGGTCACTTGATCTGTGCCCGGAATGCCGCCGCCGCCGCACGCGCATCCGCCTGGGCAATCACCGCCTGGCAGACGGCTACTGCCTGCGCGCCGGCCGAGAAGATCCCGCGGCAGTTGTCCGGCGTGATGCCGCCGATGGCGACCAGGGGGACTTTTGCTTGTGCAGCGACCTCGCGAAGCGTCTCGGGCCCGGCGATGCGGTCGTGCAGCTTGGTGGTCGTCGGGAACATCGGGCCGACCGCGATGTAGTCGGGGCCTTCCCTCGCGGCTGCCAGCGCCTCTTCGAGGCTGTGCGTGCTCTTGCCGATGATGCGGTCCGGACCGACGATCCGGCGGACGGCCTCGACCGGCAGATCGTCCTGACCAACATGTACCCCGTCGGCGCCGGTCAGCACCGCGATGTCCGGGCGGTCGTTCATGATGAACAGCGCATCGTAACGATGGCACAGCCTTACAAGGATTTGAGCGCGCCGGAGCAACTCGCCGTCGCTGAGGTTCTTCTCACGCAGTTGCAGGCAGTCGGCCCCGCCGGTCAGTGCCGCCTCGGCCGTAGCCAGCCAGTCACCCCGGCACAACTCGGCGGTGATTAGCACATACAGCCGCAATCGCGGCAGGCCCGCCCTCGGCTGCAGACGGCGTATCAGGTTCGTGTGAAACGCATACGCCTGGTAGCGGATCTGCTTGAACTGCTCGCCTGCGGCGGGACTCAGCAACTTCGAGT
>Ga0101944_10004676_pt1 | contig 16562 bp, 10 predicted proteins | sample DewCreD2012metaG_FD_75245 | JGI IMG/M metagenome (GOLD analysis project Ga0101944, IMG submission 75245) | Hot spring sediment bacterial and archeal communities from British Columbia, Canada, to study Microbial Dark Matter (Phase II) - Dewar... ...
TTGAACGCATCGACTTTTTGTTCAAACGCCTTTCTGCGTTCTTCGTAGGCATCGGTTTTTGCGTTGAGGATGTTCACCTGTTCGTTGTAACGGATCATCGCTTCGTGATCCCGGACATTGGGACGCTGATCCGTGAGTGCAGCTTGTTCTCGAACCAGGTCCAGGTATTCTTGGTCCAGCTGGTTGCGTTCCGCCTTTAGACGTTCTCCTTCTTCAAGGATGTCCGGCTGGGAGATGAGGGGCTTTGTGTGTGCCTGAACCTCTTGCGGACCCGAAAGCCTGCGATGAGACGTTTCGCCCTTTTTGGGGGATGGTGCTTCGAGAACGCTTGAAGTGTTTTTGGTTTCCGGTAAACGCTGAAGGTGCGGGCGCTGTGCCTCGGGAACATCCTGAAGATTGTCGGTAAACCGGATCGTTCCCGTGGCGTCTATATAGCGATAGATCTCTGCGCTACATATCGAAACGAACCACAATCCCACGATCAATCCACCAATAAACGAGTCCCAGCGTATTTTCATCCCTGACCCGCTTTCTCAGTTGACGATTTTTTCATCCTTGTCGAACACTTCCCGCCAGTATTTCATGGCAGAGGCAGGTATGCCATAGAGCGTGACCTGGTTGTTATATGGGCCTGGCGTTGTCAAGAGACCGGTCCCCACGCCCTTTACATACAAATGCTCGTCATCGACCACCGGTGCGGCCAAAACGTTGCCGGTATTGACCGTCGTAATTGGAGCAATGGTTCCACTGCCCGGCTCCAGGCTCATGACGTACAATTTCCCCTGGTTGGCGCTGGCGCTGCCGGCTCCTTCACATGGATCTTCGGTTTCACTGGTTGCTGTCCCGAAATACACCTGACCCGCTGCAGCAAAGGCTGATGCGAACACCCGTTCTCCTGCCGGAAGCTCATACACCCAATCCAGTGTAGCGTCGTTCGAAGTGCATTTGCCTTTCTCGGCACTGTCCCGATAGGCGAAGAAATGGTAGGTCGTGTTGGCCGTATCGATGTCCTCGTCGAAATACGGGCTGTCTCCCGTTCCATAGAGAATCTTGATGTTGTATTGGATCTCCCCCTTGTCGTTGATTCCGTTGGCTACCACCACGGCAGGCGAGGCGTAAATGGGGTGGTTGCGTTGATCTGAGGGGATCGTATATCCGTGATCATCGGTGTAATCCGTGTTGATGACGCAATGGGTGATTCCATAGCTGCTGGATGCCTTCGGATCGTCTGGAATGATCACCTTATAAAGATAGCCCTTGTCCGTTCCAATGTAAATGCGATCGATAAACCCGTTTCCGTCGGAGTCTACAACCGCGGGCTGGCCGCTGGGGACTCCTCCGACACCGTCCGAGGGAGAGTCGAGAAAAATCCGTTTCAAAACCGCGCCAGTGCCGATATCGATCATGTAAATGGAGGGGTAGAGGGTGTTGTCGTATGTTTTTCCAGATACGAAAAAGGCAACCCATTTCTTCTCATTGTTGACTACCGTCCGGCCGATGGCTGCCACGGCAGGCGAAGAGCGGCTCCTGAACAAATCCGGATCCGCAAACTCCCACATGAAGGTCGGTGCCGTCGGGTTGGTGATGTCCAAGCAGAACACGGTGTCGCCGCCGTTACCTTCTGCGGCCAAGAGTACTGTTTTCCATGTTCCCCCCACTTCCACATCGCTGATGGCTGGTGATGCATCCACATACGCCTGATCTTCCCCTGCGATCTTGTTGTTTTTCAGGCGAGGCAGAAGGTTTGCTGGGATAAACGCCCAAAGCTCGTCTCCGGTTCCATAGTCCTCGTTGTCGAAATAGCCCCGGTAATACAGGGTACTATCTCCCGGCTTCTTCATCCATTGGAATTCGTTGTTGCTGTCCAGAAACCCCCATCGGAATTTTCCGGCATCGAAGGCATGCAGCATGCCATCCCGAGATCCAACATAAACAACCGTTTGTCGGTTCCACTTCTGCTTCAGAAACGCGTCAAAAGCCTCCCGTTCTGTTTTGGTGACTGCAGAACCAAAATACCAGCCGGGTCTTCCCGGAGGGGTTTCCACAGCAGGGACGGAATGATCGATCTGGCCGAGGAGCCATTCTTTTTTGGTGCTACCTCCATCCTTATATCCACGGATCCAGTTGACGAGATGATCTCCGTCAGCTTCAGTAAATTGGCCGTCACCGTTGAAATCGTAGATATAACCGGTTGGGATAATATAGGTATTATCCAGTGCCAACATCGCATTGGTGACGTTGGTCGCCGTAAATTCCCGAAGCGTGGAAGACGTGATATAATATGTATAGGAAGCGATGATCGGAACTCCGTTTCCCGGCGGTGAATGGAAATCGATCGAATAAGCTCCGGTAAAACGATTGATCGTTCCTGTTCCGCCGAAATTGCCTTCGAGAACGTCTGTATGCTTGTCGATAAAAGTTTCCGTAGTATCGGTAATCCTTAAAGATGTCGCACTGATGGGATGATGGGCGAGGGTTCCTGAAAAATGGGTTGTCGTGCCATCTCCTGTTGCGATCGTTTCCGATGAGACCTGGCTGTAGCTGATGTTGGGGAAATAAATGGTACGACTGCTCGGATTCATCGCAGTCAATCGAGCGCCTGCATCCCATTGTTGAACGGGAGCCTGCGTATTTGGCGTATCCGGATCGTAGAGCCGGGTGGCATAGAGATGTCCACGAAGCACTTTTTCCGTCCAACTTATGGCAGGCGTCTCATAACTTCCCGAATACAACATGTTGGCCTGAACGCTGGGAGACGCCCTCGAGACGAATCCATGGGTTGCGACACTCCCGTTGAGGATGACATCGACCACTTCCGGAACACAGGATTCATCGTCGCTGAACATTTCGGCTTTCCACAACAATTGCCTTCCAACCATCGCACTTCCGGAAAAGTCAACTCGTCGTAATCTGTATGTCCGGGCCGGATTGCCTGGCGTCCAGTTGGTGACATCGTTTCCAACCGTTTTTGTCGAACCACTTAGGGTGTAACTTTTGACAATATCCCAGGATGTGATTTCGACCCAATTGAGACCGTTGTCGATGGATACGAAGTAGCGAATGTTCGTTAATCCATTACAAGGCATGTTGTCGTAGACTTCAAACGTCACCCCGGTAAAATAGGCTTCCGGATCGATGGGGGTGATGGCTTGTGCGGGTTGAAGGGCCGCGCTTCCGCCGGTTCTTCGCTCGATCCGAAACACCATGTCATTGAAGTCCGTATCCCCGCCACCGGTCAAATCTTCCCATCCCAAAATCCACTGATTGAGATCACTCGGTGGCGCCCCAACGATGACGTGCGGGTATTTCTGATCTCGAACAAACGTATATTCATAAGTTCCTTCCATTGTCAGGCCATATACGTCGTATAACCGGGTGACCGCCGAAGTGGACAGCCATCCCTGGGAAAGGGAACAGGATCCCTCGGATGTATTGGGCGATCCCAAATTAAAGGTTTTCGTAAAGGAAGATGCAGAAGAGCAGCTCGTACTGGTATAATAATCCGGATTGAAATCCTTTTTCGTAAAGAAGACGCCTCCCGCAGTGATCGTATCCCATCGTTTGTTGGCCGTCAAAAAGAACAAGAGCTCGGTTCCAGAAGCAAACGTCCCCAGTCGTTTGCGCATGTCTTTCAAGGTTACCGATCCGTCGTTGTCAACCCAAAATGGATATTCGGTACCGTCATTGTAGGATGCGATCGCACTTTCGCTGGAGGAAGGGAAGCTCCCGTTTCCATAATCCGAATCGAAAACGCCATTGTTGTTGTTGTCGATGACCTTGATGAAGATCGGTTTCTTCTTGTCTGATGCAATATTGGTCCATCCTTTGAAAGTGCCATCCGGGTTGACTGCATCCGCGTATAGCATCCACCCGAAATCAGAAACATATCCCGCGCCTTCGTACAAAAATGAAACCGCTACCTCCTGGGTATAGGGGATGACGATGGACTCTGGGTTGATCGCCTGAACTCCTGTTTGCAACTGGATTTTCCCGTTCACCACGGAGGTGTTGATCAAAGAAAAATCGCCGGCATTGAATCCACCGCTGTAGCTGGTGTATGTATTCGCAGCACATCCTGGAATGTAACTCGTTCCACCACCTGTACCTCCTGTGGATCGAAACGTCGCTGTAATCGTATGGTTCTGTGTCACATTGGGGAAGGTATAGGTGTTTCCCGATACCGTGATTTCGGTACCGTCCACGGTCACCTTGTCGAGCACATAACCGGTATTCGCCGTCATGGTGAAGGTTTGGGTGTCGCCATGGTTGACGGATACGTCCCCAGCCGGCGAAATGCTTCCCCCCGTTCCTGCAACGGCATTGATGGTGTACGAATTGATAGAAAAGGTTACCGAAATGGTATGATTGGATGTGACATTGGAGAATGTATATTGCCCCCCGGTGAGGGTGGCTGAACTACCGTCTACGGTCACTGTGGCGACACTGTATCCGGTATTGGGGCTGACGATAAAGGTCTGATCCGAGCCATGATCGACCACGACGTTTCCGGAAGGAGAGATCGACCCGTTTGCCCCGGCCGTTGCGGCAATGGTATATTGGACATGCGTGAAAGAGACGGAAATGGTGTGATCTGCGGTGACGTTGGTGAAGGTATAGCTGCCGCCTCCTGCCGGAATCGATACGGCCGATCCGTCCACCATTACCGAAAGAACACTGAATCCTGTATTTGGGGTGATGGTGAAGGTTTGGTTTGACCCTCTGTTGACGGTGATAGCTCCGCTGGGGCTGATGCTACCTCCGGAGCCGGCGGAAGCTGTAATGGTAAAACAGGTTCTTTGGAAATTTGCGGTGATGGAGCGGTTTTTCCCTCCCATGGAAATGGTGGTCGAGGCCGAATTTGGATCTGCGACGGAAGCTACACTGGTTCCGGACCAATTGACAAATTCGTAGCATGCCGCAGGTGTCGCAGAAATATTCACAATGGCATAGTTGTCTACCGAAGTGCTTGTGCCCGGAGATACGGTTCCGCCTCCAGCGGGGTTGATCGAAATCGTCAGCGTTTTTGCAGCGAGGACCACGTTGGGAAAGAGGATGATTCCCAAGCAAAGAATTCCGATAAGGCATTGATATATCGTATGGTTTGCATGAGCGGGGAATCGGTTCATTAAAAGCACCTCTTGATTTTCCATCATTTATTCAAATGGTTTCCGCGATTGATCCGTGCTACGGGAAACCGATACTCGAGCGAGGGGTTAAGGGCTTCCAACCGATGCTATATTACCAATGTTGCTCTGAGAAATCGCCCCGACATCCGAAGCGTTGTAGTTTTTGCCCGACCCTCCTCCGGCCTGTGCCGTGTAGGTAATGGCCGGAGAAATGTTGGTGAGGTCTCCAAACAGGGACACCTCGATGGCCGCCCGGGTATTGGAAGGCCCTGTTGCCAACGCACCGATGATAAGGGTCGCATCGTTGTCCGTCGCTGTTCCGCCGCCATCATTGTTGTTCCATACTCGAACATTGTATGTATATCCATTGCCCAAATTGAAATTGGTTATCCAGGGCGCACCGGCATCGAATTTACCGCGCCACCCGCTGCCCGTGGTCGGTGTCGTCGCGGACGATACACCGGCTGTTCCATTGAGTGCAAAAGACCAGGAAAGGTTTTCGGCGCTTCCTCCGGAAGCCACTCGGGTTGCGAGTTGGGATTGGTTGTTTGTGATGAACAAAGGTCGTAGGACGGCAATGACATGATCGACACCGGCTTCTGCTGCGAAAAAAGCCCCTCGTTTGTTGGCGTCCGCCGAGGCGATCATGGTTTCGAGCGTAGAGGTATTGGCTGCCACCAGACCGATCAACGTCATCAATACCATGAAAATAAGTGCAATGAGCATGGTCGAGCCGTTTTCCTTCCGAAGGCAGGGGAGAAAGCATATCGGTTTCATGTCGTTCACCGCCTATTCCAGACCCATATTTCGTATTTTCACTGTCAGTTGCACCAGTTGTCGCACATATTCATCCGATGAGGTCGCACCGCTACGATCTTCGACAGCCGGACGAGCTTCGGTGATCCCTCTGTGAATTCGATCGGTTCTTGCAAGGATATTCATCCGCACAGTGCGGATCTGTTTCAGTTCATTTGTCGTCAAGTTCCGGTTGTTGATCCAGGTATCGACGACATGGTCATCATTCGTATCCAATCCGAATGCAAACTCGAGATCTTCGATATAATTGGCGATCGGGTCATTGTTGCGCAGCAGCGTTCTATCGGATGAACGGTATCGGTAAGTGACCTGAACCAATTGATCATCCGAAAAAAAACTGATCGTGCTTCCAGCCGGATAGCTGTTGATGACCTTGTTATCGAATCCGGCGTAGGGTCTGTTTTGTAATTTGCTCGAGTTGGGTTGGACTTGGGTGATGTAGACGACATCACTTTTTTTTCCATCCGGCGAAGTAATGATGGCCTTGAATTCCTTGAACGGTGTTCCGCCATAGGTATTTCCCGCACAGGTAAATTCATCCCCCCAAGTGGAATAAGGGGGCGTAGGGGGCGGGGTCGAATCTCTAAGGTCCTCGTTTACCTCCGCTTCGGCTGATGCGGCCGGCATGGTGCCTTTCAATGTCAGTTGTGGGAGGACATCCGCACAGCTTCCGGTACCCAAGGAAACATAGGTGATGGACAGGATGTCCGTTCCGTCATCTCCCGTTCCATTGGAAAAGGAAATCGGGTTGACCGCAACCCCATACAGCCCGAAACCGCTGCTCATGCCCGATCCGGCCATCCGGATGTCTCTCTCCAGGATGGTTTTGCCGATACGAAGGTTCTGTTGCATTGCTGCCACGTCTTCCTGTAGGACGAAGGCTGCATAATTTACCGAAAACAGCTCGATGAGAGAAGCCAGAAGAACGGCCGAAATCCCCAGTGCAACGAGTAGTTCGATCAGGGTGAACCCGCTTTTGGTATCACCCGAGGTGCAGACCAACACTCGATAGGGCCGAGCTCCGAAGGCTTTGCTTGAATGAAATGCAGTCGATCGGATTATGTTTTGAATAACGTTCATCTGCGACATCCCTTTTGTCTGAGATGTACAACATGCGGCGGAAAGTTCGGTCTTTTTCGCTTTTTACGAAAAGGGCAATTCAGGGGAAATGATAATAGTATTTCGATTGCGATGATCCTGAACGATCTTTCGTCAATTGGGGGTAAGTGCGCCGATAATGGTTTTTAAGGTAGCTTTGCGCAGCTTTCCGTCGTTCCAGAATACGGAAACGGTAATTGTCTTGACGCCGGCTACGGGTACATCGTTTTCGATGGTAACCACCCGGGTGAATTTTCCTACATCTCCGGAGGTTACGTCGGTATCCGTAATCGTTCCAGAAGGAATGGAATCGTAAGCCATGTTTCTGTAGGCTTCAAGCTGGGTTTCTGCAAGAGCGACGGCAAGCGTATGTTTCTTGGCCTGGTAATTCGCCTTGATGGCGGCTGTTTGCATGGCGGCAAGACCCAGCAAACCGACGGCCAGAATGACGGCCGCCATCAAGACTTCAATCAGCGTAAAGCCGCCCTCCCGCCTCCTTCTGGCGATTGCATTCTCTATCTTTGGTCGCTGTCTTCTCTGATCGGCAGCAACGATCACCTTCCAACAGCTTTGACTACCCTTCATGGCTTTTCTCTCAAGAGCTGGACGTTCTAATGTTTCCAGAGGTCTGAACGGCGATGGTCCGTTCCCTTCCCTTATTGTTGCTGATCTTCGTCGATCCACTCTGCGATGCCATACCGTCCGAAAGGAATTCCGTTCGATGGTTCGAGAAGGTGTCCGTGAACGATATTCCTGCGTATTTGGAAAAGGGATTCTCCTTCATCAGAATATCGTTGTCGTCGTTGCAAGCATTGTCTCTGCAGTCGTATATCCGATAAGAGGTCGACGTAAACTGGATCATCCATTTTCCGCCGCTTCGGATGGCATTTGCCCGGGTTTGCTGCAAGGTGAAATAGAGATCGTCGGCTGCACCCTTGAGCCGCATATTGGCGATGAACGTGACAAAATTTGGTATAGCCAGCAAAACCATGACGGAAACAATGACTACGGCAACCATCAGCTCCATCATCGTAAAACCTTTTCTTTCTTGTGCCGTCGAAGGCACGCATCTCCGAAAAACCTTTGGATAAAACCATCCATCACGATGCGTGCCGGTTTTCATCATCTTCGGTTTTCCTGTCAAAGAATATGGTTGAATGGATATCAATTTCTGGCTTGAGGCGATTCGCTCGCAGCATGGAAGTGTTTGGCGCTTGGTACCAAAACGTTTAAAGAAAGACAATAAAACAGGAAACCGTTTTCTTGTCCATGAATGAAGGGGAGTTCGTTAAGGGTTGAAAAATGCCGCCTAAGGAATCACCTCAGATTTCGATATTTCCCAAAACAGCAAGCGTGTCGGCTCAGATTAAAGAAGAATATTTCGTTTTGGCGCTTGAGTTTTAATGCAAATTTTTTGCCCAGGTTTTCAACCATTTTTTTGTACGGTGTTTTCGATGGCAGGCAATGATGAAGCAGCCTTTTAACCGATTCGGTGCTCAGCCTTTGCACCTTGGATAGTTCTCGTCACTGGAAAAGCCATTCTGAGAACTCCCGAATCGGGTGAACCCACTGTTTAAAGGTGTTCGCTGGTTTCCGGCTTGGATGCGTTCAATGTCGGATCTCAAGGAGCCGGTTTATCCAATACGGTCCGGACTGTTTCCAACAACGTTTGGACGGAAAACGGCTTTTGGATGAAGGAAATGTCTTTCTCGAGAATGCCGTGCTTCGCGATGATGTTGGCCGTGTATCCAGACATGAACAGAATGCGAAGATCGGGGTGACGTTGTTTTAAGAAATCTCCCAGCTCTTTTCCGTTCATTTCGGGCATGATCACATCGGTGATCAGCAGGTGGATGATTCCAGGATGGGTTTCCACGATCTTGAGCGCGTCGTTGGGGCCGTTTGCGATCAAGACCGTATATCCGAAGCGGGCGAGAACCGTTTGAGCCACTTCCAATACGTCCGCATCGTCTTCGACGATCAAAATCGTCTCATCTCCTCCTCCTCCTCCGATACTTTCCCGTGGAGGCTTTTTTTCTGCATCTTCGTCGGAAGGCAGATCGGCATGCGGAAAATACAGACGAAACGTCGATCCTTTTCCTGGCTCGCTGTACACATGAACCATTCCCGTGTTCTGTCGCATGATGCCGTACACCGTGGCCAATCCCAATCCCGTGCCTTTTCCTTGTTCCTTGGTGGTGAAGAACGGATCAAAAATCCGGCTTTTGACGTCAGGTTCCATGCCGCAGCCCGTATCGCTCACGGCCAACATGACATATTTCCCTGGAAAAAATTCCGGACGTCCGTGGCAATAGGCTTCATCCAGTAAAACGTTTCGGGTCTCGATGGTCAGTGTCCCGGTTCGTCCTCCGATAGCGTCTCGACTGTTTGTGCAGAGATTGATCAAAATCTGATCGATTTGGCTTGGATCGATTCGGATGGGCCAAAGGTCTTTTTCCGGGACCCATGTCAAGAGGATGTTTTCCCCGATCAGTTGTTTGAGCATCGCGATCAGGCTCGATACGATCCGGTTGAGGTTCAGGATCTTGGGTTGAATGTTCTGCTTGCGGGCAAAGGCCAACAATTGTCGGGTCAAATCGGCAGATCCTTCGGCCGCCTGCTGAATCATCATCAGCCACCTGCGAAGTTTTTCCTGTTCACCGGCTTCGAGAAGGGCCATCTGGGTGAATCCCAGAATGGCCTGGAGCTTGTTGTTGAAATCGTGGGCCACCCCGCCGGCCAACCTTCCGATCGATTCGAGCCGCTGGGTTTGACGAAGCTGCTCCTCCAATTGACTTCGCCTCTCCTCGGCTTGCTTCCAAGCCGTGATGTCGATGAGATGGCTTACGACATAGGCCGGTTTTCCGTCTCTTCCGATCACGAGGGCATTCTGGGAGATCGTCCAGATGGTGCGGCCGGATCGATGCATGTAACGTTTTTCGGCCTGCGTTGTAATCGCTTCTTGGCGCTTCATCTGTTCCCATCGTTCCACGCCGCCTTGTCGATCCTCGGGATGGGTGAACTCGTTGAACGACCGTCCGATGAGCTCATGGGCTTCATAGCCGAGAATGGCGCAAATGCTTCGATTGACCTGAAGGAAATGCTGCTCCATGTCGATGACGGCCATGCCGACCGGTGCATGCTCGAAGACGGTTCGAAACAGCCGTTCGCTTTCTTGAAGCGATAGTTCGGCCTCTTTGATGCTGGTGATGTCCCGAATGCTTTCAATGGCGCCGACGATTTGACCGTTTGAATCATAGAGGGGGGAAGCCTTCATTCGGATCCAGGCACCTTTCCCCCCGTACAAAGCGTTGCTGAAGGCTTCAGCCAACAGGGCATCGCCCTCCCGTTTGAGGGTTGGATAATTGGCTGCAATCGCTTCGTTTTCCTCCCAGATCAAATCCATCAATTGCCCTCGGGGTTTCCCATAAAATGGGACGGTGTAGGCATGATCGGATTTGCCCATCATTTCGGAAGCCGGCACACCCGTCATGCGCTCGATGGCCTTGTTCCAGAGGATAACCCGTTTGGAAGCGTCGATGGCCAAGGTGGCATCCGGCAGGAAGTCCACGATATCCTGCAGGCGTTGTCGGCTTTCACGAAGTTCTTTCTCCATTTCGATCCGGTCGGTGATATCGTGGGCAACGGCGTAACAGATGCCTTTTTCGACGATGGGTCTGGAAAGCCAGTCCAACCAGATGAAATTTCCTTCGCTGCATCGATACCGGTTGGTGAAGTGAAGCACGTATTCACCTCGTTGAAGCTTTTCCCGCAGAATCGCGATGGTGGCCTCAAGATCATCAGGATGAACGAAATCCAGGAAAGTGCGACCGAGAAGTTCCGCTTCGGAATAGCCGAGAACTCGGGTAAAGGCATCGTTGACCTTTAAAAATCTGGCCGAGTGGATGTCTGCGACACAAATCATGTCGAGGGTCATGGAAAAGATCTCGGCAAGCTGCTCCAGCTCTTCGAGGGTGGGTTTCGGGCGCATGGGCCTTTCTCCTTGTGCGAGTGGGGCGGAAAAAGGAGGGAAACGATATGCCGAGCATATCATGCTTGGGAAAAAGGTGCTATCGTTTTTGAAGCACGTTCAGGAAGGAGTTGTGCATGAAGGCTACGGGACATGCAAGTTAGGTCGAAAGCCGCTCATGAACGGGGTAGAAATGCAGGCGAAATGACTGTTGAAGGCGCCTGACCACCTTTCGATAGACCCAACGAGACGATTGTTGAAACACCGATGGCGCGGATCAAGATGACCGCGCCAATCGGCAGGGGCTTTGGGACCGGGTCAAAAGGTAGGAATCTCAATTTCCTCTTTGAATGAGCTTTAGCCAGATTGGAGCTGCTGTGCCTCCGGATCCATCATCCGTTCCGTTGAAAAGAATCGTCTGAATATCGACGCCCATCACCTGAGGTTTCTCTGCATCAACCTTATCAATCAGCATTGCCGTAAATATGATCTGTCCCGGATAGTTAAAATTTGTATAGAAACTTAAGAGAGGAATTGTGGTATTTGCCTTCACCTGTTTTTCCAAAGCGAGTGTGGAGAGGTCCTCTTTATCGACAGCCGGATCGGCTTCCATTGCGCCGGTTGGTTTCTGCCCATTTTTTACCAGTTCCACGGCTTTTACTGGAATGGGTTCTAGCGGACTGTCTGGCGAGCCGTATTTTAACCAGTATGAATCAACTCTGGCAGCTCCATCATCCGTGTAACTCAGAATATCCACCTTGATAACGATATCCCCTTGAACGGCGTTCTTTACAGATACGCCGACCTCACCGCCGTTGTATACCACCTTTTCCTTCCAGGGCAAGGTGACCGTTTTGGTGGTCGTTCCGCTGGTGTAGGTGATCTTGTTGACATTGGTGTTGCTTCGAGAATTGACGTTCAGCGTGATGTTGGCGAAGCTGACCGAAGCCCAGGCCAAAAGCACCATCACAGAAACCCCCAAAATCCCATAGTGTTTTTTCATGGTTTCCTCCTTTCGAAAATGTTTTCCGAACGAACCAAAGGACCCGATCCCCACCGGTTTAATGATGATATCGACATTTAGATGAAATACTTTAGACAAAAATGAACGAATCATCCTGCAACAGGAAGGGACGTGTTTTCTGTTTCTCAAAAATGGAGCACTCCAAGGGGGATAGTTTAAAACCCATCGGAATCATATGTTCTTCCCATCATGAAGTTAAAAACATGCTTAGCTCACTGAAATGTTGATGCCTTCTTCATCGAGAGGGTTTGTGTTTCGGTCTGTGAATCGCAGTAAAGTTGTCATTTGTGATCCAGCGTTGTGATTCCATCCCATGCATCGTCGGGTGGGCATTCCATCAAGGTGCGACAGCGGTCGATGTAAAGGAGGGAAGGCGGATCTTCGGGGAGCAGCCGAAGCACGCACTCGAAGCGTTCGACAGCATCCTTCCAATGCTTGGTTTCATATAGCCGGATGCCTTCTTCGAAGAGGCGTATCGTTTCGCCATATCGATCGGTCGATTCCGGGGTTTTTATTGCCAGCACCTCATAAATCCCAACCGGCAGATGCTTTCCTTTGACCCGCACCCGATCAAGCATCCTTCCCCAGAAATGCCCACCAATGGCTTGCCATGTTGCATCACTGACGATGATCGTCGTTCCATACATTTTGGTCAATCCTTCCAGTCGGGAGGCCAGGTTGACGTTGTCTCCCAATACAGTATAGTCGAAGCGCCGTGCTGAGCCCATGTTCCCAACGACCATGGGACCCGTGTTGATGCCGATTCCGATGGATAGGGCCGGTTTTCCAGTTTCGATCCAATGAGTGCGCAACTCTTGGAGTCTTTCGTTCATCCGCAAGGCGGTTTGACATGCATGGATGGCGTGATCGGGGTCGTCCAGCGGGGCGCCGAAAATCGCCATGATGGCATCTCCGATGTATTTATCGAGGGTGCCGTGATTTTCCAGAACAATGTGGGTCATGGCAGAGAGGTATTCGTTCAGCAGTGAAACGAGATCTTCGGGCGTCATGCCTTCGGAAAGCGTCGTAAACCCACGGATATCCGAGAACAGAACGGTCAAGACTTTCTTCTCTCCACCGAGTCGAAGCAATTCCGGATGTTCCAGCATTTTTTCCACGACAGAATCTTGGACATAGAGACCGAACGTCTCTCGGATCTTTCGCTTTTCCCGCTCCTCGCTCATGTAGCCGTGAACCGAAGTCCCGATATAGACCACAAAAAGGTTTACCAAAGGATACAGATGGTTGACCCAGATTCTCAACGATAGGAAGGCATAGTGGGTAAAGGCGACATACCCGAGGGCCGACACGACCACCGTCAAAAAGGCGCCCATTCCCCGGGTAAAACGCGCAATACATCCGAACAACAGACTCATGAAAACGATGGCCGCAAGATCCATCCACATCGCATTGCGGTCGGATCGGTGCAAAAAGGATTCGTTTAGAATGTTCTCCATGACCGCGCAATGCAGTTCCACGCCGGGGAAGACCGGATCGAATGGCGTAGGCCGCATGTCGTGAAGTCCTACCGTGGTATTGCCGATGATGACAATCCGATCCTTCAGCGGTTTGGATGCATCCGGTGTCGTCATCAATCGTACGGCGGACATGTACGGGAAGGTATAGGACGGACCGTAATGGTTCACCAATACCTCTCCTCGGTTGTTGGTGGGAATGGCAACACGGCCGAAGCGAATTTCGGCGATTCCGTTGCGATCAACAGTGACCATGAGAGATCGGTCCGGATAGGAGGCAGCCAAGGTTTGAAGGGCCAAGGAAGGAAACAAACGGTTCTGATAGTGAATCACCAGAGGCATCCAGCGGACGGTGCCATCCGGGTCTGCGAAGACATTGAAACTGGCCGAATAGGGCGTGCTTTCCATGAAGGGGGCAAGATTGGTTTCCATGCCGACCGCTTCGGCGAGAACGCCAGGGGCTGGGGTTTCCTGTTGCCGAACCAGTCGAACGGCGGCTTGGTTGAGAACGGCTTCGGGGGGTACGGGCGGGATAAAGGCTTTGGGATCGAAATAAAAGAAATGGCCGAGAACGATGGGGATCGATAAGGATCGGAGGGCCTTGGCCAAGAGAAAATCGTCGTCTTCTTCATGGACGAGAGAATCCAAAAACGCCAAGACCGTCGCATGATCGGATACGGCCATAAGATTTTCCAATGAATATTTCAGGTCTATGATCGCCTGCTGCCTGAGCTTGGGATCCGGTTCGAAAAATCCCATATCCAGACCGATTCCTTTGGCGCCTGCCTTTTCGACGGCTTTGATGAGTTCAGCCATTTTTCGTCTGGGCCAAGGCCATCGACCGATTTCGTTGACGCTGTCTTCATCCACTCCGACAAAGGCGATTTTTCCAGAAGGTTGAACGGTTCCGCGTTGTCTGAAATGTAGATCCCACAGCTTCAATTCGACCAATTCCAGAAAGGGAGGGGACAGGAAATAGATTGCGATGACGATGACGGTTGTGATGAGGATGAAACGGCCGTTCCAGGTAAGTTTCATAGTCGTCTCCCGTTAGAATCTCTACGGAAATCTAAGTTGGGTATCCTTGAATTGATCCATCCATTATGAACGGTATGGTATCCGGTAATGCTGAAAAAGTGAAATCCTGGTCTTGACTTTATCCGAATTGGTATGCTATGCAAGAAAAAAGTCTTTTGTTCCCACCTCCGATGTATATACATAACCGTCCATCGAACATCAACCTTCTAATGAATCAGGCTTGTCATGATGCCTGACAAGGTCATATCCACAGCGTTATTTTTTCAAGATTTTCCTGATTTTTACTGCTGGACATTCTAATCCCGTAACTGACTACCTGATACTTGAAGCGGCGCGATTTTCTCATCTATTGATCGGTCACTGTTTCATCTACCTGAATCAGTTCGTTGAAAAAAGTCAAGCGATAGATGTTGGACATCGTACTCTCACGGTAGTCAAAAAGCCGTATCGAATTCTCCGCCCATCTTTTTTTCGATGGGCTTTCACTCATCACGTTATTTGATAAGGAGGTGTATCATGAAGTACAGGGCACTGTGGATCACAATGGTTGTGGGAATGTTCATGGTAGCGATCGGTTGGAGCGGAATGGCACATTCATACGGAATCGAAGAAATAGGGTATAACGTTTTGGATTTCGATTCGGAAGAAGACGCCATTCGCTGGTTGCAACAATATGCCAATGAAAATGGTCTTTCCTTGGATGATTTGTTCAATATGTCTCAGGATGCAACCGGAACCTTCGAAGGATGCAAAAACACCACGATCACCCCATCCTCGATTACCACTACGGTTCCGAAATCCATCCAAATCATTCAGATTTATATCAAAGTCACCATCGGAGACTGTGGAAACGTCTTGTGCAGTACCATGGGATTCGGTATCACATGGAAAACCGCTCCCTCAACGGGGGCCATGATTTTTGGTCCTTCTCCCAGCCAAACGCAAGATCAGATCTGTGTGGGGAATTCCATCACCTCAAAGGGCATGTTGCTGTTACAAAAAACCGTTCCTAAAGGTAAGTACATGTTATCAATCAAAGTAGGTGGGTTCGGCTCCGCGGATTACTGGGATCTTCCGGTAACCATCAATTAAGATATGACGATGGAGGCATCATCGTCGCTCTCAGGCATGAAACAGCGTTGTAGGCCGAAGGGAAGAATGAAATAAGAGGATTGGCCATCGGTGAATTTGTACTTGTTCCATGGTAGGTGTGGATCTCAGGAAGACTATGGCCAGTCACCTTCTCGAATGCAATACGAGGGTGTTAAATGTCGGACAGCGAGGCCGGCAAGTCGCAAGCCGAAAGGCTGAGGTGATTGTGCTCTGAAATCATTCAGACATGGGAAAGACGTCGGCTTTGCGATGGTGGAACTCGATGCAAAGCCGGCGATTCAGAATCAAATCTATCGCAAGCGACCGATGGAAACATTGAACGGCTCCTGATAGTATCTGCTTCCCTCGCCATGAAGCCGCAGGCGAAGGACCCGATCCTGGGAAGTGGGTTCCTTTTCCGCCATGACAGCCAATACATCTTCTTCTGTCAATGGTAGGCAATCGATCAGGGTTGGATTTTTCAAGACATCGGGAGGAACCCGAAACCCCACGACCAGTCCGGATTCCAAAGCGAGCTCCATCATCAGCGGAGGCAGTCGATATGCAGCGTTGACAAGCCTTCCAAAAAACGATTTCTTCAGGCTGCATTGAATTGTCACCTTCCGATGTTCCGAAGGCAAGACAATCCAATGCCCAAATCTCCCGATCGTTTTTTCGATGGGTTGAATCTCCTGAAATCGGGGGGTACCCCGTCTCACCAGATACAATTGATTTTCATATCGTTTTGCATCGTACCACTTGTAGAAGATCAACCAGGTATAGGGAACATCCACAAAGGGATGTCTGTCATCGATCCGCATCCAATCGAAAAGCACGAACTCAGGAACCGTATCCCCCTGTTCAAGGTAAAAGGCCGTCTGTCGATCCAGAAAAGCTGTATAAGCTTGATAAGTTAGAGGAAC
>Ga0101944_10004677_pt1 | contig 16561 bp, 10 predicted proteins | sample DewCreD2012metaG_FD_75245 | JGI IMG/M metagenome (GOLD analysis project Ga0101944, IMG submission 75245) | Hot spring sediment bacterial and archeal communities from British Columbia, Canada, to study Microbial Dark Matter (Phase II) - Dewar... ...
TCCGGACACGCCCCTGATCATCGACCTGAGCGATCTGCCCCGCCCCCGTGCCCGCAGGCTCAAGTATCTGGGCCTGGTCCGCGACGGCAGCCAGGATGGACGATTGGTCAGCGGCTATTGGTGCCTGGAGATTTATGCCTGCTGGGGCAAGGGGCGTATCACCCCCTTGCTGCTGCATCCCTACGGCATGGATGATCCCACGGTCCGGAGCGAAAACGCCCAGATCCTGCGGCAGGTGGATCGGGTCATGCGGGCCACCGACGGCAAGGGAGTGCTGGTGATGGACATCGGCGCTGACCGGGACAGCCTTCTGATCCCCTGGATCGATGCCCACCGCAGGTTCGTCATTCGCCTGCGGGGCGACCGGCGGCTGTTGCTGGACAATGGCGTGCAACTGCCCGCCAGGCACCTGGCCGAGAGGCTCTTGCAGCAGGCCGCGGCCCAGGGCAGGCGGACGGCCTGGACGCGAGTCTACCTCCCCGAGCGTGTCGGGGAGCCGCTTTACCTGGTCTGTCGGGTCCTGCCCGGGCGGGACCACCCCCTGATGCTCCTGACGAGCCTGACCGTGGAGAACCTGGAGGCGGCCAACAAGACGCTGTGGTACTACCGCCGGAGGTGGGGATGCGAGGAATCGGCGCGTTTCCTGAAAAGCCGGCTGGGGCTGGAACGATTCGCCCTGCGCACCTACGAGGCCTTCGCTCCCTTACTGTTTCTGGCCACGGTTGCGATGGGCCTGCTCACATGGCTGCAGATGCGTTTTGCATCCCTGGCCCGATGGCTGGCCCGGTCCCGACCCGGCCGCCGTGCGGTGAAGTTTCTCTACTACCGGCTGCTGGAATGGTGGGAGAGCCAGATTCTCCAGGCCCTGTCGAATCGAATCCCGCCATAGGCCGCGAAACGGGTAGTCGCGTCAGGCAACATTGGAATGACCCCGCCGCCTGATTCTGCTACAATTCCCTGTTCGACATGCGACACAGGGACGTGAGCGGTGTGATCGGTCTGGGCCTCTCGCTGGTGGCCCATGCGCTGCTCTGCGCCTGGGTTCTGAAGGCCGATCTCGACACCCGAATCTACCTGCCCCCCCTGGTCGATTCGAATGCCGGCTCGCGCGAGCTGGTTCTACTGCCGGCGTCCTCATCCATCCTGCCGATCCCGCCCCTCTCGCCGCCGCAACTTCCCCCGATGCCGGATAAACTGGGCGATCCCAAGGGCACCGGGCAGGCCTTGAACTCAAGCCCCGGCGAACTCCCCATGCAGGCACGCGAAGGAACCCAAGATCAGGCCTGGCTCAGCCGCGATCCCGTCGGTCCCGGGCTGATGACGATCGCACCATCCCCTTCCACATTGATCCCGGGCGAGGGCGGCTCCGATGGCACCGGCGACAGTAACAGGATGCAACCAGCCCCGCCTGTCCCGCCCCGGTCCGCACCGGCAGCCGCTCCGGCTCCCGTTGGTGTCGCGGCCGCTCCGCAGGCCAAACCCGTTGTCGTCGTTCGCCTGCCCGAATTCGTCAAGAACAGGCCGACTGACCTGGAACGCCTCGACCAGGCCATCGCCGAGGTTGATCTTTCGACTCCCGCGCCCGGCGAGCCCCTTTCCACAACTCCCCCGGTCGCGGCCAAGCCGCCGGCCACCCGTCCTGTCGAATTGGCTGCCATTGCTCCTGCCACGCAGCCCCTACAGGTGGTTGCCCTTCTGACGCCGCCATCCAACGAGTCAGCAGACACAGCGACGGACGCATCACCCAGCGCCCCTGTTCCTCCGATCACTCCGACACAGGAGGAAAACCCGTTTAAACCACAACCAGGCCCGAAGGCACCGAAGCCCTCTCCCGCAACACCCGCCACCCCGCCTCCGTCGGAATCGCCTTCCGGCGGACAACCCGGTCGACCTGGACCTCCCGTTCCCGCGGCCGACCCCGCTCCCATGAGCGACACCGAATCCGATCCCTTTTCCCGCGCCGGCTCTGTGTCCTTCCGCCCGGGTCGAACCGACGCGCGCCTGGGCCGAGGCCACAAACTCGTCCGCCCGCGCCTGACCACCAAAGCCCAGCTCGATCTGGCCACGGTCCTCAAGCCCGTCATTGTTCTGCAGATCAGCATCGACAATACCGGGAAGGTGACGGACGTCGAGATTCTCCGCTCCAGCGGCAGCAACGAGATCGACCTGCCGGTGCGACTGGCGATGTATCAGTCCTGGTTTGAGCCGCGCAAGGATGACAACGGCCGCCTGCTACCCGACCAGTTCCCGCTGGAAATCCGGTTCTACTGACGGAGGTCCATCAGTTCCCAGGGCAAGAATCAGACAGTGAAATCCCATCCCGCCCGGTAATCCTTGCGAATGAACGCGTTGGCCTCCGGCGCATTGATCACCTTCAAACCCCTGGCGTCCCACTCGATCGTCTGGCCCACCCGCAACGCCAGGTTCCCCAGCAGCACCAGTTCAGTGAACGGGCCGGCATACTCGAAGTTGGCCGACGATGGCTTGCCGGTCTTGCAAGCGCGGATCCAGTCCGCCTGCGGCCCGGGCACGCGATCGATCATCGGCTCCGGCTTTTTCGTCTCCTGCATCTGCTTTTCCGGGAAGATGCGCGTCCCGCCGCCGTAGGTGCCCGACATCATCTTTCCCCGGGAGCCGATGAACAGCGACCCGTTGTCCCCCTCGGCCAGTTTGCGGCCGGGTTCCAGATCGGCCGGTCGCTCCGGCTGCTTCCCGCCGTCGTACCACGTCAGGGTGCATGCCGGGAAGGTGCGCTGCTGGCCATTGGGAAGAGTTCCGGTTCGCTGCGGAAAATGATAACGCAGAACCGCGAACCTCGGAGCCATCTCCCTCTTGAGTTCCGATGACTCGACCAGCTCGATCTTTGTCGGGTTGGTCAGGAACAACGACCAGCACGCGCCGTCCATGATGTGGCAACCCATGTCGCCCAGCGCGCCGGTGCCGAAATCCCACCAGCCGCGCCAGTTGAAGGGATGGTACACTCCGCCTCGCCTGTCGAGTCTCTCCTCGCCCCACTTTTCCTTGTACGGACGCATCGGCGCCGGCCCGATCCACACGTCCCAGTTCAACTGCGCCGGCACCGTATCCTGCCCGGCCGGCCGATCCAGACCCTGGGGCCAGATGGGACGGTTCGTCCAGCAATGAACCTCGCTCACATCCCCGATCGCGCCCGACCAGATATACTCGCACAGCAACCGATACCCCTCCCCGCTGTGCCCCTGATTGCCCATCTGGGTCATGACCCGGGCCTTGCGAGCCACCTCCGTCAGCATGCGGGCCTCGGCCATCGTGTGCGTCAGCGGCTTCTCGCAGTAAACATGCTTCCCATTGCGGATCGCCAGCATCGACGCCGGAAAATGGTGGTGATCGGGTGTGGCGACAATCACCGCGTCAATCTGGTTGGCCATCGTATCAAACAATTCGCGGTAATCCTGAAACTGCCTGGCATCCGGGTACTTGCCCCCCACCTTGGCAAGCGTGTTGGCATCCACATCGCAGATCGCCGCCAGGTTCTCCCCGGCGGCGCTCCCCAGATGCGCTCCGCCCCGCCCGCCAACCCCGATGCAGGCAATGTTCAGCTTCGATCCGACATTCTGAGCGCGGAGAATGCCCGGGGCCAGCGAAACGGCGGCCGCGGACAGCACACTGTTGCGCAGAAAGTAACGGCGTGTGGGAGCTCGACGCATGAAAGACTCCGGTTCAGGGCGGTGACATTGGCCGCGCAACGCCGACCCCGCCACCCAATGCTGATTACCGCGGGCGCACACTCGACGTTGCCGATCACCGGGCCGGTGCCTGCTTCTCCCAGCTGTCCGTTCGGAACGGAGATGCCGGCAGACCTTCAGCGTTGTAAAGGTTGCACTCCGGGTTATTCGCCCAGGCATAGCGGACGGCAACGGGTCTGGCCACCTCGTCGCTCCAGACCACGACGCTGTCGCCTTCAATCTTCGCATTGGCCCACACAAACTTGCGATCCTCTCCGGCGATGGCAAATCCCTTCAGATCGCCACCCCTGGCCGAAAGCCCGCCGCCCACATGGTTGAATTTCACGCGGATCCTGTTGCCCTCGGTCTTCATCGAGTCGTACATCGGCCCCGAGTAGACGACCTTCCTGCCGTAGGCGATCGCCTGGGCAGCCAGCGACAGCCGCTTGCCGACGTCAAGTTTGTTCTTCGGGTGGATGTCGTTGGCCTCGCCGATATCAATGATGACCGCCATGCCGGTCTTCGGCAACGACAGCGTCATCGTCTGCGCCTCGCGAAGCCACGCCCAGTCCGGGTCCGTCGGCTGCTCTTCCCGCTTCATATAGTTGGCAAGCTGCACAAACAGGAATGGGAACTCGCCCTGGCCCCAGTCGGCCCGCCACTGGCGGATCATCGCCGGGAAAAGCGCCCGGTAGCGCACCGCGTCGCCGGCGTTGGATTCACCCTGATACCAGATCGCTCCGGCAATCCCGTACGGAATCAGCGGCGCAATCATGCCGTTGTACAGACCGGACGGACGGGCCGCCGGCTTACGCGGTTGCGGCGGTGCGGCCTTGCCCTCGGCCTTGGCCTGTGCGGCATCGGCCTTCCACTTCTCGATGGCCTTCTCCGCGGAGTCGTATTCGTTCAGCTTCTTCTGGTAATGTGCAGCATCGGTGGCCAGCAGGCTCTCCTTGCTCATCCACAGCTCGACGGCCGTTCCGCCCCACGACGTGTGGATCAACCCCACGGGAACACCAAGTTTCTCCTGCAGGTCCTTGCCGAAGTAGTACGCCACGGCCGAGAAGTCGGCCACCGCCTTCGGCTCGCACTCCACCCAACTGGCATCGACGTTGGCCACCGGGACATCGGCCGGCTTCCGCGGCACGTAATACAGGCGCAGGTTCGGATTGTTCGCCGCGGCGGCGGCCTGCTCGCCGTTCTGCGTCTGCTTCACCGGCCACTGCATATTCGACTGACCCGAGCAGACCCAAACCTCCCCAACCAGCACGTTCCTGAGCGTCAGGGAACCCTTGTTGCCCGAAACGGACATCTCGAACGGGCCGCCCGCAGGCATCGAATCAAGCCGCACGAGCCACGCCCCATCCTTGTCGGCCACGGCGGTCTTCTTCTGACCCGCCAAGCAGACGGTGATCTTCTCCCCGGGCGCAGCCCAACCCCAGACTGGCGCCGCCATGTTCCGCTGCAACACCATGTTGTCTGAGAAGATCGAGGCCAGTCTCGGCGACGACGCGTGAGCGATCGGCTGCGTCGCCGCAATAGGGCGACCGCCCTTCTGGGCACAGCCAACCGCCACCAGGCCCACCCAGCCCGACAGGAACAGCGCAAGAAACATTCTGCGAGTCATGATGATCCTCCGAAGCAAATCCCCTCTTGCACTCCACCAGGCCAATCAGAACGCAAGCTCCACGCGCACCAACCCCACCAGGGCGTCGCGGGCCGCCCCGCCGCCGGGATTGGTCACATACTGGAGATCCGCCTTGACGCCCAGGTAATCGGTCACCTGGATCTTGTAGAAAGTCTCCCACGCCACTTCGCAATCGGCGTCATAGCCGGCATCGTCGGCAAAATGAGCACACTGGACGCCCAGACCCACCGCATCCTGATCGCGAGTGGGCAGCACGCCGATCCACGCGATCCCGGCACCCAGGTGCCAATCGACCTCGTTCACATCCGGGTCGGCCAGATCGAACTGAACGTACATCCCGATCCCCTGCTCGTCGTCCGCTTCGGCCGCGTTCTCCCGCCAGATCGCATGGTCGATCAGGAAATACACGCCGTTGTTGCCGGACTGCGCCCGGCCATCGAACTCGGCAAACTCCCCGGTGTGATGCCAGAGGCCCGCACCAAACCGGCCGGATAGCTTCTGCGACCCCAGTTTCCACTTCAGTCCCGCCTCGCCGATCAGGAACAGGTCGGCCGGCTCGCCCAAAAGTGTCGCCGGGCCGGTCCGGCCGGTCTGCACACCCTCGGCCCGCGCGCCGTCGAAGATGCCGGTGCCGACATAGAAACAGTCGCATGGCTCAACGAATACACTGCCGCCGAAGGCGGTTTCCGGATAGGATGGAAGCACCGGCGCAGCGCTGACCGGCGAACCAGCCGAACCGTGAATGAACTCGGCGGCCCAATCCGGCCAGGCAAAATCGCTGTTCACCTCGATCTTGCCGGCTTTTAATCGCACCTTGTCATCCAGCAGCCGCTGCTCATACCAGATCTCCGAAAGCTGATCGCGCTCCCGGTCCATGTCGATGTTGGAGACCCACTGCCAGTCGCCAACCTCGTCGGAACTGTTTTGGCCGTCATACACCTGGAAACTGGTAAAGAACGTGCCGCCCTTCCAGTTCATCAGCGGCTCGGTTTCCACCGTCAGATTCAGGCTGAACAGGTAGTGCGCTCCGCATCCCTCGGTGTCACGGCCGCCGCGCAGAACCTTGGAATACTCCCCGATAATCCGCGGATCAATGACGATTCCCTTTTCGATCAGTTGCCTGCGCAGGCCAAGCCAGTCTCCCGTCAAACCGGGTATCGCTTCGCCCTCTGATGCAACCTGTGCCCCGGGATCCGCGCCCGCCGGCGATTCCGCACCGCGCACGGGCAGCACCCATGCGACCGCGGCCACGGCCGCTGCAACTACACGGCGACTGCAAACCCTCATGAAACCCATCCTTCCTTGATCGCCCCCGTTGGAACGGATTTATACGAACCGCGGCGCATCCGCACAAGTTTCCGAAGCGACATTGACACTCACCGGGCACACCACCCCCGCCACAATTCGCGGTACACGCATGCCACCTGAGCGACGTGCCGATGCTGCGCCGTCAGCGGGCAACCCGCAACACGATCCCTCATTTCTGCGCGAAGCTCGCGAATGCGGTCCGGCGCGTCGGCAAGCTCCGCCACAACGCGGATGTAATCCTCCTCGCCCGCCGCAACCAGATCTCCCAATCCCAGGTTCCGCAGCAGCATCGCGCCGCGGCGGCCGGCATGCGTGTTGCCCATCAATGTCACGACCGGCACGCCCATCCACAACCCGTGCAATGTTGTCGTGTGTCCATTGAAGGGGAACGGATCCAGTTGCAGGTCCACGCGGTGATAGTGAGCCAGGTGTTCGTGGAAATCCACCGCCCCTTCCAGCAACAGCCGTCCGCCTTCCACCCCATGCGACTCAAACGCCCCGCGGATGCGGTCGCGGACGGCACTGTCCGCCAGCGAACCCGTTTTCAACAGCAGCCGCGCCGTCGGAATCCGCCGCAGCAACCTCGCCCACAGGGCAATCACCTTTTCATTCAGCTTCGCCGCCGTGTTGAATGATCCCAGCGTTATAAAGGAGTTGGCCAGCATGGGCGGTTCGGCAGGCGCAGGCGCACCCTCCGGCGGCAGGTAACAGGCAAACGCCTCGCCAAGACGGATCAGCCGCTCGCTGCACGGCGTCGGACAATCCTCGGGGTCCAGGTGTGGATCGCTGATCCACGCATCCATGCCGCTCAGGCCGCTCGTATTCGGGTAGCCGATGTGCGTCACTTGCACCGGCGCCGGCTTGCGGGCAAACACCAGGAGCCGATTGCCGGCCGTGTGGCCCGAAAGATCGACCAGAATGTCGATGCGATCCTCGCGGATCAACTCCGCCGCCTGCGCATCGCTCAGCCGCTCGATCTGCCGCCAGACCTGACACGCATTCCTCAGCCGCTCCGTCACCGCGTCGCCTTGACGCCGATTGCTGTAGCAGAACACCTCGAATTGGCCGCGGTCCAGCCCCCTGATGATCGCCTCGGCGAAAAACATCACCGAATGCAGATGAAAATCGGCCGACACGAACCCGATCCGAAGCCGTCGATCCGGGTCGCGGTCGTTCGCATGAGGCCTGATCGAACTGATCAGCGGCGTCTCGTGCAGCCGCGCCCAGTTCAGGTGCTCGCCGTAAACCGCCACGGGATCGGCGTCCGGCCAGTAGTTCATCAGCATCAGCAGCGAGTCGTGGGCGCTGGGCCGTCCTGAGATCGCCACCGCCCTGCGGTAACTCTCCGCCGCCTCGCCCAGCCGACCCTGTAACTGGAGGACCACCCCCAGGTTTTCATGCGCCCAGGCCATCTCCGGACGAATCGACAACGCCCGCCTGTAACAGACGACCGCATCCTCCAGTCGCCTGGCCTCCCTGGCCGCATTCCCAAGGTTGAAGTGAGCCTCGGCAAAGTCGGGCTTCCACTTCACGGCCGACTCAAAAGCCTCCGTTGCGCCGCGCAGATCCCCCTTGGCCTGCAACAGGTTGCCCAGGTTGTTGAATGCCTCGGAGTAATCAGGCCGAATCGCCAGAGCCCGCTGATACGCCTCCAGCGCCTGATCGAGTCGATCCTGTCTCTCCAGGGCCAGCCCCAGATTGTACCAGACCTGCGACAGATCCGGTCGAAGCGTTAATGCGGCGCGATACTCCGCAATCGCATCCTCCATGCGATTCAGCTTCTGATAGATCCGCCCCAGTCCGACATGGGCCTCGACACACCGGCCGTCAATTCCGATCGCCGTGACAAACGCCCTGACCGCCTCTTCCAGCCGCCCCAGGTCCCCCAGCACATTCCCAAGATTGACGTGCGCCTCCAGAAAGCCGGGCTCCAGTTCAAGGGCAACCCGCAACAAGGCCTCGGCTTCAACCAACGCCCCCTGCCCCCGCAGCACGTTGGCCAGCGTGTTCCGGTAATCCGGCGAGCGCGGATCAACCTCGATCGCCTGCCGCAGCAGCGGGATCGCCTCAGCGTCACGCCGCGTCTGATGCAGCAACAGCCCCAGCAGATGCAACGCCGACGGCTCCCGCGGCGCCGCGGCCACCGCCCGCCGATACAAATCCTCGGCCTCGGCCAACAGGCCCATGTGCTGGCATCGAATCCCCTGCTCCAACGCCTCTTGTACGGTCATCCGGCCTCCAGTGCTGCCCGCCCGCCGGAGTATATCGGAGCCGCACGCCACTTCCATCCACGCAGCACCGCTTCCGCACCACCAGCAGCAACCCGTTCCCGCTGCGCATTGGCCCCGCCTGCGCACAGGATCGCTGCCTGGATGCTCAAGGGCGGCCGGGAATAGCGCAATGCGAATTGGTCGGAGAGTTGGCGGTTACAGTTGCGCCCCCGCCAGTTGCAGACGCATCAGCAACAGGGCCGCTGAAAGCTGCGCATCGCTGGCCAGAAGGTCCCTCTTCTTCTTTCCGCTGCCGTTTCCGTTGCCTTCGGTCGCAGAGGCATCCGCGGCATCCCGCCTGATGTCATATTCCTGGCGGGTTTCCATGGCCGCCCGCATCTGCTCCGGCGTCATCTCGACCCGGATATCCGGGTCCACGCCCCATTCCTTGGCCCCTTCCTCGCGATGGATGCATTTCCCGCTGGGCAGGTAATAATGGCTCGTCGTCAGTTTCAGATACGCCTGTCGATTGGCCAGGGGATAGAGCACCTGGACCGATCCCTTGCCGAACGTCCGCTCGCCGACAATCAGCGCCCGCTTGTGATCCTTCAAGGCACCCGAGAGAATCTCGCTGGCACTGGCCGAAAGCTGGTTGACCAGCACGATCACGTCCATCTTGATCTCATCGCCGTCGTTCTTGGCCGGATAACTGGACGGACCGTTGGGAGAGTCCTCGCGATCAGCCCGCGTGGAGACGATGATGCCTTTGGAAATGAACCGATCCACGATCGAAATTGCCGTTGGCAGCAGTCCGCCCGGATTGTGACGAAGATCCAGGATAATCCCCTTCACGCCCTGCTTGGACAACTCCGCCACCGCCTTGTCCAGATCCTCGGTGGTCGCAGGCTGGAAATGCGCCATGCGGATGTAGCCGATCTTCTGTTCGGGATCTATCACGAAATCCCAGCCCCCGCCCGGCTTGGTCGTGTATCCCTTGATCGACTCGATCTTGATTGTCGATCGCTCCAGCTTGTAGTCTTTGCTGTTCCCCTTCGTGTCCCTGATGGTGAGTGTAACGGTCGTGCCCGGCGGGCCGGTGATTCTCCTGACGGCCTGGTTGAGGCTCAGCCAGCGGGTCGATTTGCCGTCAATGTGCGTCACGAGATAGTCCGGCTTCACGCCCGCTCGCCACGCCGGACTGTCCTCCAGCGGATTGACCACCTTCAGGTAGCCGCTCTCGTCCGTCTGGATTTGAATCCCCACGCCCGAAAACTGTCCCTGCGTCTGCTTGTTGAACTCGTCCATGTCGGCCGGCCAGATCATCTGGCTGAACGGGTCCAGAGCGGCGAACGCTCCTTCCGCGAACTCCCGCGCCAGCACCTGCTCCGGCAGGCGAATCGTCCGGTCGTTGGCTTCCCGCAGTTCGACGATGATGCTGTGAGCCAGTTCCGCCTCGTTCTGCTCCCTGGCTTTTTCGCACCGGGCGATGGCCGCATCCAGGTGTCCCAGAAATGCGGCACGCGGCGCCGGCTTGCTCAGTTCGGAACTGGTGAAGGCAACTTCAAGGCCCGGGGTTGTCGTCAGGATACGAAGGCTCTTCAGGCCTCCGATCAGCATCGTGCGATAGCCGACATCCCGGAAATAGCTTGCCCGCGCATTGACCAGCGCACGCGTCACCAGGTCCATGCTGATGTCGCGCACCTGGTCGCGCCAGTCGATCCGCTCGGCGTCGCTCTCTTCCTCGCCAGGCCGGGTCGTCGGACGCGTTGCCTGCTTCTCCGGATGCAGGATCGCCTCCACTTCCTCCCGTTCCCGCACCTCGGGCTCCTGCAACTTCTTCCACTGATCCGGCGTGTAGAGCGAATACAGCCGCAGGCGCCGCTCCGTCGCCTTGAGCCGATCATTCCACTCCTGCACATCCGGCTCGATAATCGCCAATTGCCCGTACAGCAGGAAACTCTTCACCCACTGATTGCTCTTTTCCAGATCGTCGGCCAGCGCTCGCGCGGTGGCCAACAATTGAACCACCCACGGCTCCTTGCGAAACGCGTCCTTGTCGGACGAGAGTGAATATGCACGCGCCGATACTCCCACCGCATACAGCGGCTTGCCCCTCTCCAGCAGAAGATGTGCCTCCTTCACCGCCTTTTCGTATTCGGCATTCCGCTCGCTGACGAAAACCTGTCGCTGCTCCTCGAACTGCCGCGTCCAGGCCGCCATCCTGGTCAGCGTCGAGTCATTCGTGAGGCTCGCCGCACGCGACAGGTAATCATTCGTCAACTCAAATTTGCCTTCCTTCAGTGCCTGGAAGGCCATGGTCTTCAACTGGTCGGCGGTTGCAACGCTTTGAGCGGCGGGCTGCTGGGCGTAAAGTGGGCAGAGTGAGCAGACCGCGACGACCAGTGGGAGCACCAGTACAGACACCCTGCGACCGTATCGATATGATGGCATCTTGTTCCTTGAGACAAACACCAGTTGCTGATTTCTTCTATAGTAGACCGCTTCCACCGCAATGTTACAAATCGAGTGAGCAGCGGCTGGGCCGCGCCACCCGACACCTTCCCGGACCGTCACCCGCCATTTACGACGCTCCGCGGAGGACCGGGTTCGCTGACAAAGCCGGCCAGCGCTGACCAATACACATCTTACTACTGATCGGCCGGACGCTTGTAGCAAACCAGCGGCAAATTACAATGCCCGACTTAACTTAAGGGCTGGATGGGATTCACCTCACCCGGCACAATGATGCAAACCATTACGGCACAACTCGATTCGGCATTCCGGCAGGCCATCAACAGCGCCTTCGGCCTGGAGGTACCCGCGCTAATCGTCCCATCGGCCAACGAACAGTTCGGCGACTACCAATCCAACGCGGCAATGGGACTGGCCAAGGAATTGGGGAAACTCGGGCAGAAGACCAATCCCCGTGCCGTTGCCGAGAAAATCCGGGCCGCCCTTAGCTTGGGAAACCTGGCAAGCGACGTCAGCATCGCCGGCCCTGGGTTTATCAACGTGCGGTTGTCTCCGCAATGGATGGCGGAGCAACTGGCCCAGATCAGCACCGACCCCCGCCTGGGCATCGACCCGACGGCATCACCTCAAACGGTGGTGGTCGATTATTCCGGCCCGAACATCGCCAAGGAGTTGCACGTTGGACACTTGCGATCGACGATTATCGGAGATGCGGCAGCCCGAATCCTTCAGTTCGAGGGTCACAAGGTCATTCGCCAGAATCATCTGGGCGACTGGGGGACTCAGTTCGGGATGCTGATTGCCCACCTGAATGACCAACAGGGTCAGTCCTCATCCCACATTCGGGATTTGGAAGAGTTCTATCGTCAGGCCAAGAAGCGATTCGACGAAGATCCATCGTTTCAGGATCGCGCCCGGCGGACGGTGGTGGCCCTCCAGGGTGGCGACCCGGAGATTCGCAAGGCCTGGACTCGAATCGTCGATGAGACTCGATTGCACTACCAGCCCATTTACCAACGGCTGGGGGTGTTGCTCAACCAAGCCGACGAAAGAGGCGAATCGTTCTACAACTCGATGCTGCCTGCCGTCGTGGCCGACCTAAAAGCGGCTGGCATTGCCGTGGCGTCCGAAGGAGCGATCGTGGTGCCGGTGGAAGGTTACGAGAGCCCGCTGATCATCGAGAAGACCGGCGGCGGCTATCTGTATGGCACAACAGACCTTGCGGCCATTCGCTTCCGGGTGCAGGCGTTGCACGCCGACCGCATCATCTACTTCACCGATGCACGCCAGTCGCAGCACTTTGCCCAGGTGTTTGCGGTGGCCCGAAAGGCGGGATGGGCAGGCACGACCTCACTGGAGCACGCCCCGTTTGGCACGATGCTGGGCGAAGACGGCAAGCCGTTCAAGACGCGAACGGGCGGCGTCGTGAAACTGGAGGAATTGCTTGACGAGGCCGAGGAACGGGCGTTCAAGCTGGTTACGGAAAAGAATCCCGATCTGCCGGAGGAGCATCGAAAGGTGATCGCGCATGGCGTGGGAATTGGTGCCGTCAAATACGCCGATCTGTCCAAGGATCGCACCAGCGACTACGTTTTTTCCTTCGACAAGATGCTCTCATTGGACGGCAATACGGCTCCGTACCTTCAATACGCTTACGCCCGGATTCGTTCGATATTCCGCAAAGCAAGTGCCGATAGAGAGTTAACCGCCATCAATCTGGGCACCCCATATGAACTGGCTCTGGCCAGACAGATCCTGCGACTGGGCGAAGTGCTGGAATCGGTAGCCCGTGAACTGCGCCCGCACATACTGTGCAACTATCTGTACGATCTGGCCATCCGATTCAGCGGGTTTTACGAAAACTGTCCGGTGATCCAGAGTCAGGAGCCGCTTCGCTCCAGCCGGTTGGCCTTGTGTGATTTGACAGCCAGAACCATGGCCTTGGGTCTGGACCTGCTGGGGATCGAACACCCCGAACAGATGTAGGCCAACCAACTGTTTATCGGGCATGGCCCGAAGGCAAAAAACGTTAAGGGCGAATTGAAATTCGGCTGCCAAACCTTAAACTGGGTGTAAGATAGAGATCGGGTAGCAAGGAGGATGGGCGATCGGGCCCGAGTTGGCCCTCTATGCCGATTTCTAACCCGACCGCAAGCATACCGGCCTGAGCAGCGCAACGAGAATCGGCATCAGGAGTAATCAGGACTGGTGGCTGTATGGCTTTCCAGCACCAACTTCAGTCAAACCGCTTTGAGCTGAAGTATATTATCCACGAGCAGACGGCGCTCAATGTCCGCAATTTCGCCCGAGCCTACCTGGAGCCGGACGAATACGCCGATCCCTCCAACAACTACTCGTATCCGATCCACAGCCTCTACGTGGACAGTCCCGGCCTGACCCTCTTTAACGCGACCCTCCAGGGTCACAAGAACCGATTCAAGCTGCGTATTCGCTACTATGACGACTTTCCCGACAACCCGGTCTTCTTTGAGATTAAACGCCGGGTTAATGATGTGATTATGAAGAAGCGGGCCGCGGTGAAGCGGTCGTCGGTGCATCGCCTGTTGGGCGGCCATTGGCCCGAGATGTCGGACATGATCAAGGAGAACGATGTCAAGGGTTATGACGCACTATGCATCTTCTGCGACCTGATGACGCAGATGAACGGCACCGGCAAGGTGATCGTCTCCTACATTCGCGAGGCCTGGGTTACTCCGCTGAATAATTCGGTTCGCCTGACGTTCGACCGGAATCTGATCGCCACGCGATGGGATGGCGGCGATCTGATCACCCCGGATTTCAAGACGGGCCTGTCGGCGCAGCCCCCGGGCGTGATTCTGGAGTTGAAGTTTACGGACCGTTTTCCGGTCTGGATGCGCGACCTGGTTCGCACTCTAAACCTGCAACGGACGTCAATGCCCAAATACGTTGACTGTTTGCGTGCGCTGAACCCCCGCGAGATCGACCCCGAGCGGCACATGGGAGCGATGGTATGAGTGAAATTGCTGAAATGCTCTTTCGAGGGGACCTTGGTTCGCCGATGGGCCGGCCGGAAACGGCGCTGCTGGTCCTGGCGCTGGCTTTCTGCATCGGGCACGTGATTGGCTGGGTGTATATCTGGACCCACATGGGCCTGTCGTATTCGCAGATGTTCACCGCATCCCTGCTGGTGATGCCGGTGATCGTGGCCCTGGTGATGATCCTGATGGCCGGCAACATCATTGTCGCCTTCGGGTTGTTCGCCGTTTTCGCCGTGGTGAGATTCCGGAATGTGCTGAAAGACACGCGGGACACCAGTTTCATCCTGTGGGCCATCGTCGAAGGCATGGCCGTCGGCACCCAGCGCTTCAGCACCGCCATCATGGGGTGCCTGGCGATTGCCCTGGTGTTCCTGTACATGCGGTTCGTGTCGTTCGGCGGGCGTCACCGGTACGACGTGATCCTTTCGGTGCAGTGGACTGACGGCCTGGACTCGATCGCCCGGCTCAAGAGCGTTCTGCACCGGCACAGCGTGCGAACGCAGCTTGCCAGCCAGCGTGATCTGGATGACAATAACCTCGATCTGTCCTATCGGCTGCAATTGCGCGATCCCTCGCGCAGCCGGGAGCTGTTGTCGGAGCTTCGAGACACACCGGGGATTGCTCGCGTTTCTTTGTATCACCGCGAGGACGAGTCGGAGGTATGACCTTGGCGGACCTTCCAAAGATCAAGACACCGTGGCGACAGCAGTGGCGAAGGGTCCGGTATCAACTGATCCCGGTCCTGACCATGGCGGGAACCCTGTTCCTGACCGGCTGGCTCTGGCGTCAGCATGTGCGGGCCGTCAGCACACTCGGCGAGGCGCAGATCATCGAGACGTTCGTGGCCAGTCCCGTCGTGGGTCTCTTGACGGCTCTTCCGGGGCCGGAACCGGCGGTCTTCGACCTGGTTGAAAAGGACCAGGTGGTGGCCATGCTCGATGACCGGCAACTCAGGGCCACCCTGGCCGTGCTTCAATCCGAACTGGCCCACCTCAAGAGCGAACTGGCGGCCAAGGAAGAGGAACTGCGCGTGGCCGACGCCGAGCGGCGCCTGGAGGAGACGCGCGAGGCCAACCGCCTGGCGCTTCAACTCGAGCAGTCGCGACTGCGGATGCTGGAATTGCGGACCCAGGTCGATGCCGACAGGATCGAGCTTCAGCGGCTGAATGTGCTGTATGAGCAGGTGAAGCAGACCGGTTCGGCCGGCTCAAGAACCGAGTTGATCAATGCCCAGCTTTCCCGGGACGTGGTGCAGGAACGGCTCAACGGCACGCTCCGCGCCCTGCAGGCGGCCGAGGAACAGGTCGAGGGGCTCAGCAAGCGGATGTCCGAGTTCAACTCGATGGCGGGCAGAACCGACGTCAATCGAATTCTGGAACCCATCACCGCCCTCATGGCCGTCCAGGCCGAAAGACTGAAGGAGATCGACGTTCAGATTCAGGCGCTGACCATCAAGGCGCCGGTTTCCGGTCGGATCAGTGCGATCTACAAGAGACGGGGCGAGGTGGTGCAGGCCGGAGATCCGATCCTCAAGATCGTCAACGAGCGGGGCGAGAAGGTTCTGAGTTACTTGCGGCAGGATCAGCCGGTCCGGCTTTCCCCGCAGATGCCGGTGGAAGTCAGATCGCGACTGGGCGGGCGGGCCGTGCAGGGCGTGATCGAGAAGATCGGGCCACAGGTCGAGCCAATACCCCCGCACCAGCTTCGCGACCAGAAACTGCCGGAATGGGGCATTCCGATTCTGATATCGATGCCGCCGGGGATTCACCTCAAGCCCGGTGAACTGGTGGATGTGACCCTGCGACCGACCGACCTGACGGCGGAGTAGGCGGACCGCATCGCGCACCACGATTCGAAGAACTCGACAGTGTCACGGGGCGCATCCAACGTTCGGCATTCCGCTCTCATCCAGCGCGCAACGGCGACGCCGCAAGCACCTCGCTGCGACGCTTGATCAGCGCAGAACGTTGCGCATAACGCCAGGACGTGAAAATCAGGGGTTTTTGAACAAATACGGTGGATTGTTGTGTTATGCACTGGACCGAAATCCGCCCCCCCCAAAAAAATCCTTGCTTTTCCGACTCTATAGCACCGTTACAGAGTAAATTGGCGATTTTGCGATCGTTCAGCCGATAAGGGTCATGGCCAAAGCAGGGAGGCTGCCGCCATGCCAGGACCTGGACTCTATCAACCCGATGC
>Ga0101944_10004678_pt1 | contig 16557 bp, 14 predicted proteins | sample DewCreD2012metaG_FD_75245 | JGI IMG/M metagenome (GOLD analysis project Ga0101944, IMG submission 75245) | Hot spring sediment bacterial and archeal communities from British Columbia, Canada, to study Microbial Dark Matter (Phase II) - Dewar... ...
CCGCATCTCTTCCCAGGTCACCGGCCCGGCTACGGTCTCACGGCCAGTGGTCCTCGACATCATTTCAGGTTCGCTGGTCACAGCCCTCCCCGGCCCCGCAGGTTCTTGTCTGGACATTTGCCACCTCCTATTCGTGAAGTCCGGAAAAACCGACTCTGAATTCCATTATATGGCGTAAGGTTGAAGTTATAATCGGCTGTTTCCTTGATTCAGGGACAATAATTTTCCCGGGAAACCGCAAAGGAAAATATGTAGCTGGAACCCCAAAACATTCCCGCATTTTGGATATCCTTCTGCAGCCGGCCTCCGGGATTTCGCTTAGCGCCAAGCTGGGAAATTAATGACACATCCCGCAAAATGCAGTATATTACAGGAAAGAAACTGAGGAGAGAAAAGCCATGGCAACCAAGAGGATAGTCACCCTTCAGGCTGAAACCGAACCTCTGGAAATCGATCTGGAACGCCTCGACCAGGCATCGCTGGCAACTTTGGCGCAAGCCCACCTAGGCGGGAAAGCCAGCGCAAGCTTGTTGGCTCTCATCAATTCGCGCGCCGAGGGAAACCCTTTCTTTGCCGAGCAAATCCTGCGTTACGCCCAAGAAGAAGGTCTTTTGACCGAGCAAAATGGGCAGTGGGTCTTTGCCCCAGGCCAGGAAGTCCCTGCCCTGCCAGTCGATGTCAATGCCCTGCTGGTGGCTCGCCTCGACCAATTGGTGCAGGAAGTCAAAGAAACCGTTCAGTCCGCCGCCATTCTGGGGCGAGAGTTCGAAACCCGCGTCCTGGCCCGCCTGCTCGAACTCCAGGAAAGCCATCCCGGCGATTTGACCGGCGCGCTTGGCATCGCCGAACACGAGGCCATCTGGGCCGCCCTGAGCGACATCCGCTACATCTTTCGTCACGCCCTGATGTGGGATGCGGCCTACAACATGCAGCTGCACGCCCGTCGGCAGACTCTGCACGCCGTTGTGGTCGAGGCCCTTGAAAGCCTGTACGCAAACGATTTGTCAAATCACTACGGGGAACTGGCCTATCATGCCGAGCGTGCTCATCTGGACGAAAAAGCGCGCGCTTACCTGTTCAAAGCCGCCGACACCGCGAAAAATGCCTATCAGAACAGCCAGGCCGACGATTACTACACCCGCGCCTTGCGCTTGACTCCACCCAACGACCTGGCCGGGCAATACGACCTGCTGTTGGCGCGTCTCGAAGTCTACCAAACCCAAGGCCGTCTCGACGAATGTCAGCGCGACTTGCAACGCCTCGACGAACTAGCGCGCAATCTTGGCGACTCAGAACACATTTTGGAAATTCTTATCCGTAACACTGAAATCATCTATGATAAAGGCGAAGCAGCCCAATCCCTCGCCAGCGGGCTGCAAGCGTTGTCGCTGGCAGAATCCCTGCAAAGCAGTAAACAAGCAATCAGAATCTACATCATGCTAGGCAATGCCGCGCAGCGGCTGGGCGGCTATGACCAGGCTCAGGAATTCGCTCAAAAGGGGCTGACACTGGCGCGCGCCCTGGGCGACCGCCTGATGGAATGCAGACTCTTGAACACCATCGGCATGTTCCATGCCGAACAGAACAACCTGCGCCTGGCAACGGAAAATTTTCATCAAAGCCTGGAACTGTCCCGCCAGGTTAGTGACCTGCGCCTGCAAGCCCGCCCGCTAGCCAACCTGGGCATGACGGCCATCCGGCGCGGCGACTTCGTGCAAGCCCGCCTCTACAGCGAACAATCGCTTGCCCTGGCTCGTCAGATCGGCGCACGCAATGGCGAAACTGTGATTCTCGGCAACCTGGGTTTCATCGCCAGCAGTCTGGGAAATTACGCCCAGGCCAGTGAGTACACCGAAGCCAGCCTGCGCATTGCCCGCGAAATCGGAGATAAATACAATGAGACCATTGCCCTCATCAACTTGAGCGCCCAGTTTGGGGCACTTGGTGAACATCACAAGGCCATCCAATCTGCTGGCAAGGGATTGCAAATTGCATATCAGATTGGCGAACAATCCGCGGCGGCCTGGGCATATACCTACCTGGCGCATAGTTTATTTGCCATCGAAAAACACGAAGAAGCAGAAGAAGCCTACCAAAACGCCTTGCGCATTCGCCGTGAACTCAACCAACTGGTGCTTGCGACCGAACCCCTGGCTGGGCAGGCCCGCATTGCAACAGCGCGTGGAGAGACCCAACGCGCCCGCCAAGTTGTCGATGAAATCCTGTCTATTCTCGAACAATCCGGCAACCTGGATGGCACAGACCAACCCTTGCGCGTGTATTTCACCTGCTACCAGGTGCTGAAACAGGCAAACGATGCGCGCGCCCACAGCATGTTGGAAAACGCCTATTCCTTGCTGCAAGCGCGCTCTACTCAAATTGCAGATGAAGTCAATCGTCAGAGATTTCTGGAAAGCGAAGAAAATCGGGCTATCCAAACGGCCTGGCAACAAATGAAAGTCTAAGGCGTCCAGCCAGTGGCCGGGTCGTCTGCCTCCAGTTCGGCTCTTACATTGCCGTTCCCCAAGTCGTCATACCGCAATGGGAGAATCTCTTTACCGTCGAAATATACCAACTCCCCAGTAGATTTTGCCAACTCAATAGCATATTTCACCTTCACGTTTCTTTTGGCGGCATTTGGCTTCTTCTTCAAGACAAAATTTGCCACCCAGCGCACCCGATTACCTTTGTACAACTTATCGACCAGCCCTGGCGGAAAACGCTCCGGCACAAGGTCGAACTGCTCGTCATCGAAATCGACATCGATGTCCCCGGTAAATTCGGGAAACTGATTACGTGAAATCTTGATTTTTTTCATACCATCTCCTCTCTGACCTTCATTATCGCAAAAAACGGGATGAATTTCATTAAAAAGTCATTATCTTTATACGAAATATCGCGCCCATAAACAAAAGGAAAATCTTATGAAACTAACCTCGATTATCCTGCTCGGCTTTGTGCTACTGGCTATTATAATGGGCTGCACTCCTGCTGAAATGCCCACAGTCATCCTCACCCCACTGCCGAATACTCCATCTCCTCCGCCCTCTGCCACAGTTACCCCTGCTCCTACGAACACCGAAACGCCCTCCCCTACCGCTTCAACGACCCACACCCTGCAGCCAACGGCGACCGAAACACCCACCGCCACCCCCACCGAAACCGAAACGTCCACCATCACCCCCACCTACGCCCCCCTGCGCGGCAAAATCAACGTAGAGAAGGTGAGTTGCCGCTACGGGCCTGGCGCCATGTACTTGTACTTTGTGGGGCTGAACAAAGGCACGCCGCGCGACATCCTGGGCCGCAACGACGATGCATCTTGGCTGCTCACGCAGGCGCGCGGTGATAACAAATCCTGCTGGATAAAAACCGACCTGATGGACCTGAACGGCGACCCGCTCACCGCGCCAGTCATCCATCCTGACGATTACCGCCTACCCCAATCACCCTATTATGGCCCGCTCACCAACGTCACCGCCAAACGCAACGGCAGCGAAGTCATCGTCTCGTGGAGTCCGCTCGTCCTGCGTGCGGGCGACGACTCGCTCCAAACCCCCTACGTCCTGCAAATCTGGGTATGCCGTAATGGACAGCCAGTTTTCGAATCCATCGGCTCGTACGACACCACCGTCAAAGTCATCGACGAGGGTGGCTGCGGCATCCAGTCACGCGGGCGCATCACCGCTGCCGAGAAACACGGTTATACCCGGTTTGTAGAAATCCCCTGGCCTTAAATCGTGAACATCGACACCTTCCTGAAGGACATTGTTGCCGAATTGAATCAGGTCGGGGGAGTCAGGGCTATTGTTCTGGGCGGCTCTCGCGCGCGCGGCACCCAGACCGCAAAATCCGACATCGACCTGGGCATTTACTATCATCCCAGCCAGCCGCTCGATTTAGAGTCCATGAATCGGGTTGCGACCCGCTTCGATGACGGTCATCGCACCGGGCTTCTGACCCCACTCGGCGGTTGGGGGCCATGGATTAACGGCGGGGGCTGGCTGAAAGTACAAACCATTCCGGTAGATTTTCTCTATCGAGACCTGCAAAAGGTTTCAGCGGTGGTCGAAGCCTGCCGCCAGGGCCAGGTCGAAATGGCCTACCAGCCGGGTCACCCGTTCGGATTTCTGAGTTCCATTTACATGAGCGAAATCGCACTTTGCCAACTGCTCTGGGAATCGGACCAGGGTGAAGTATCAGCCTTGAAAGCACGCGCTTCGCCCTACCCAGCCGCTTTGAAACAGACGCTGATTGACAAATTCGCCTGGGAAATTGGTTTCAGTCTTGAGATTGGGCGCAAAGCGGCCACGCGCGGCGATGTGACTTATGCCGCAGGTTGTTGTTTTCGAGCCGCAAGCTGCCTGCTGCAAGTGCTGTTTGCCATCAACGAAACCTACTGGATGAACGAAAAAGGCGCGGTTGCCCTGGCTGAAACTTTTCCGCTGCGCCCACAGCGGTTCCGTCCACGCATTGAGTTCGCATTCACCTTGCTGTCAACCGAAAGTCAATCTATCGAAGCAGCCATAAATTCTTTGGCAGAACTGGCGACTGAGGTGAATCAAATCGGTATGTCTCGATGAAACATGTGATAACAATGCTCCAAAGCCCTTGTTCCTGACCATCTCACCGTTTATACTCACCAAACTCCACTAAAAAAGTTAAGGCACATGTCACACACCAAACGCTGGATACTTCCCCCACCTATCACCGAGGCTGCCCGCGCCGAGCTCAAGGCTTTCCCTGAAATCTTGCAACAACTTCTCTTTAATCGCGGCTACGCTACCGATTCTGCCGCGCGCTCCTATTTGCACGCGCAGGCCGACTTCGACACCAATCCCATGCAATTACTGGGCATGGAAACTGCCGTCGCGCGTATCCGCCGCGCGCTCAAAAACGGGGAACTCATCGCCATCTATGGTGATTACGACGTAGATGGCGTCACCGCCACCGCCCTGCTCGTCCAGGCCATCCGCTCTCTGGGCGGGAACGTCAGGGGGTATATCCCTAACCGCTTCGAAGAAGGCTATGGGCTGAATCCTGAAGCCTTCGACACGCTCAAAGCCGAGGGCGTTGAACTCGTCATCAGCGTGGACTGCGGGATTCGCTCCCCCGCTGAAGCCGCGCACGCTAAAAGCATCGGCCTCGACCTGGTCATCTCCGACCATCACCACCCCGACGCCGATTTACCAGATGCCCTGGCCGTCATCAACCCAAAGCGCGAAGGCGACCCATATCCTGACAAGGATTTGGCTGGGGTAGGCGTGGCATATAAAATTGCCCAGGCACTTCTGTCAGACGATAAACAGCAGACGATAGACCGCTCTACGTCGTCCACAGTCCACCGTCCATCGTCCGACATCCTGGAAAACCTGCTCGACCTCGTCGCGCTTGGCACTGTCGCCGACCTGGCCCCGCTCACTGGCGAAAATCGGATGCTGGTGCGCAAAGGCCTGCTCAAAATCCGCACTACGACACGTCAGGGACTTCGTTCGCTGGCAAATGTCGCCAACCTGTCTCTGCCCAAAACCACTGCCATAGACATTGGCTTCGTGCTTGGCCCACGCCTGAACGCTGCCGGACGGCTCGATTCAGCCCTGGCCGCCTTCGACTTGCTGACTACGGAGGACGTTTTGCTCGCCGGTCAACTCGCCCAAAAACTTGACCAACAAAATCGTGACCGACAATCATTGACCCGCAAAATCCAGGAGCAGGCCGAGCAAATGGCAATGGATGATGACCCCACTGCCCACCTCATGTTCGCCGTTCATTCTGATTTCAATTCCGGCGTGGTTGGCCTGGCTGCTTCGCGCCTGGTTGAAACTTTTTACCGCCCTGCGGCCGTCGGGCAAATGAGCGAAGAAACAACCCGCTGCTCCTGCCGTTCCATCCCTGAATTTCACATCACCGAAGCGCTTGACGAATGTAAAGACCTGCTCGTTCGTCACGGCGGCCACGCCGCAGCCGCAGGATTCACCGTCCAGAACGACAAACTGCCGGCTCTGAAAGCACGCCTGCAAGAGATTGCCCGCCGCAAACTGGCTCACCTTGACCTGCGCCCCTCTCTCACTGCCGATATGGAAGTCCCACTCTCCAAAATGACCGGCGACGTATTGAAATTCCTCGATTACCTGCAACCGACCGGCTACGGCAACCCAGATGCAATCTTCATCAGCCGGAATCTCTCCGTCAAAAGCGCGCGTACCGTCGGAGCCGATAGCAAGCATCTGAAAATGACCCTCAGCGACGGGCGCGTCACCTTCGATGCCATCGGCTTTCGTCTCGGCCCGTTACTGCCCGAACTTCCCATCGGCTCAAAAGTGGACGTGATGTACTCTTTCGAAAAAAATGAGTTTAACGGTCGGGAAAGTTTGCAATTAAATCTTAAAGATGTAAAACGCGCCGGAACTCCCGATTAAGCCAACAGCGCGAGGAAATCTCCTCGCGCTGTTGGCTTAATTCTGCTCCAATCCAAGCTTTTCTCCGTTTCATAGGGTATTCAATCCGCTTTCAATTCCACGGCTGCGCCCACTGTTGAAGCACCTCGTTATCCTTAATATGTATCCGCCGATTTTTAACATCGATGGCCCCTGAACGCTCCAGCTCTCGCAACGACCGCGCCACTACCTCGCGCACGGTTCCCAATCGCGCGGCAAGTTGGTCCTGCGTCCAGCGAGTTGAACCATCGCCACTCAGGTCTTCTGGCGGAATTTCGCCAATTAGCCGCGCCAGGCGGTGCGTAATCTGATAAAACGCCATCTCGCTGACCATATTGACCAGGTGGCGCATCATTCGCGCCAGGTTTTGGATTGTTTTGCGCATAAATGCCGGGTCTTTGCGCATCAGGGCCTGCACTGCATGGGCATCCACCACCCAAACAGTGGTATCCTCCAGCGCTTCCACATTAACTGGGTTTTCTCCGCCATCAAAAACCGGCACTTCGTTACAGGTATCACCTTCCTGGATAACACGAATGATGTGCTGGCGCCCTAAAGGGGAAACGCGAAATAGTTTAACGCTGCCTTTTTGGATGATGTGCAACCCAGCGCAAGAGTCGCCTTCCCAAAACAAGACCTCACCTCGCTCGAAGCGTCGCAGGGTGGTCGAAGCAGCCAGTTCGTTGAGGGAGTCATCCCCCAGCCCCTGAAAAAAAACGTTCGTTCGCAGCGTTTTTATTTTTTCCTGGTTATCGATTTTAAGCGATTGCATAATCTGATTTTACCTGAACTCGCGGTCAGATTACGCAAAATGGCTGGGTCGGAGTAGAATTATGCTATGCACTACGGGAAAATAAGTGAGCGACCTGAACCGCTTTATAATTGAAATCGCAGAGTGTTTTGTGATACATTGTACGTAACGATTCCAAACCATCGAGAGGACCCCATGAAAGCGACCAAGATTCTCCGCAATGACCAGGAACTGATCGACCGCTTTCTGGCTGTGTTTGGCCTGGGAGCAGTCAACGCGGCTCAAAACAAACCTGTCCAACCGGGCTTTTTCATTTATGGGTGCAGTTTTATCAAAGAGTTTATAGAGGGGAACTACTTCAAAAAAGAACAGGTGCTGCTCAGAACGATGGAGGAAAACGGGCTGGCATCGGACAGTGGACCTCTCCAGCACATGCTCGAAGATATAGCAAACAGCAAGGAAATGAGCGATGAACTGCTGGCGGCCGCGCGTCAGTGGCAGGCAGGCGACACGGATGGGCGAAATTCAATCATCTGGGGCGCCAGCGGTTACACATCCATGTTGCGTCAGCACATTGACCGCTCACGCAGCATTATCTTTCCTCTGGCCGAACAACTCATTCCGCCTGAAGAGGAGTATAAAATCGCAGAAGCATACAATCACATCGTATTCGAAGAAGGTGAAAACCACCCCTTTGAGCACTACGAAAAAATCGTTACAGCCCTGAAAGACGAAGCCGACGATTGGAAATAAGAATTCGCAACATCAAACACTGCCCAAAGTTTTTCATGAGTGATTTTTCGGCTTTCAGCTGCCCGCCGAGAGGCCCCCTATCGGAGAAAAATATGCCAGAACATCCTTATCAACAAATAGAAATCTTGCTATCGAGCGCCGATGCCGAAAAAATTCACCAGGGGCTGGAACTTGTCAGGAAGGAAATTGCCCGAATTGGCTCGCAAGAGGCGCGCCCTCTGTTCGAGATCGTAGCGATGCTCTTCCATTTCGACATGCTTGACCGTCCCGACTTGGTACCAGTCTTGAACGAAGCCGTCAGCCTGGTAGTTGGGTTTGGTGATTGGGTCATCCCAGAACTGCTCCATGAACTGGATGATGGAGACCTGAAAGCCCAACTGACGATTGGTCACGCTCTTGGACGGATTGGCGCAGACGCCATCCAGCCGTTGATTGCAGAATACAACACAACCAGCAATTCAGACCGCCGCGTTTTTGTTCTATATGCCTTGGGCAAAATCAAATCACCACGCGTTATAGAAGCCATGCCATTGGCCCTCGAAGCGGTCAATTCCACCGACCTGGAACTGCGCGATACCGCCACACGGGCGATTGGTAAATTTGTCGAGTTCATCCCTTCGCTGCAAGATACTACGCGCCAGGAAATCATTCAGAAACTCCAACGCAACCTGGCCGACACCAGTCCCGTCATTCGCGCAAAAGCCGTGCGAAGCCTGGGCAAACTGGCGAAATTTGGTCATATGCTGCCCGAAGAGCGAGCATCGCTTAAGTCCATTCTTGAGCGGTTGATGGGCATCGACGAACATTATGAATGGGATTATGCATACATCGTCCGCCGTGAGGCCGAAGAAGCGTATCAGTACGTTCAATAATGGGTGCATCGCCTCAGGTAACGAGACCGGCGGGCAAGGCTGGAGTTTGACTCAACTCCGAATTTTCACCTTCGACAGAATAGGTATCTCTTCTACCCTCTAAAACTTCGTAGCGATTACGGTGGGCAACCCGACTGCCATCGAGCAGGCTAATATTTTTGCTTTCCTTGTTTAGGCACTGAAGATGGAACAGCCATGAACGGCACTCAACGCGCTCACATTCGCCCTGGCTTGCGGGTACAGATTGTCTTGAAACAAGACCAGGCCAGCGGCAAACTCACCGAAGGCGTCGTCCGCCACATCCTGACCAAATCGCCCAGTCACCCGCACGGCATAAAGGTCCAGTTAGAGAGCGGGCAGGTTGGGCGGGTCAAGCAAATCCTGGGAATATGAACCGCGCAACCCTGGCTGGTGTTCTGGCTGTTTTATTTTGGAGCAGCACGATTGCCTTTTCCCGTGTCTTGACCGAGTCACTTGGCACTTACACAACCGGCGCGCTGGTGTATACCCTGGGCGGCCTGCTTGGTCTGGCGGCGGCCTCGCGCGCGCCCGGCGGGCTAACGCACATGCTGCGGATGCCCGTTCGCTACCTGCTGGTTTGCGGCGGGCTGTTTGTCGGTTATATGCTTTTTCTGTACCTGGCAATTGGCCTGGCCCACAGCCACGCCCAGGTGATTGCCGTCGGGCTGGCCAATTATCTGTGGCCATCGCTGATTTTGTTGTTTTCAATCCCTGTGCTGGGTAAACGCGCCCGCCCCTGGCTGCTGCCTGGAATTGGCATGGCTCTGGTCGGAACATGGATTGCAACCACCCAAAGCCAGGCAGACTTATTGGCTGACTTGCCCGGCCCAGACATCTTGCCAGTGTCTCTGGCTCTTGGCGCAGCAATTTCGTGGGGATTATATTCGACCCTGGCGCGAAAATGGGCCTCCACGCAGGGCAGCGCAGTACCGCTATTCCTGCTTGCCAGCGGAGTGGCCTTTTTGTTTCTGCGCCTGCTGGGCAATGAACCCGGGCAATGGAGAGCGGACTTGCTCTTTCCGCTGGTTTATATGGTTGTCTTTCCGGCCTGGCTGGGTTACCTGCTCTGGGATATTGCCATGCAACGCGGCGACATGACTCTGGTGACAGCCTTTTCCTACTTCACGCCACTACTCTCCACGCTGATTTCGCTTCTGGTGCTGCAAGTTGCGCCCAGTCCGCTGCTTGGGCTGGCGGCCATCCTGGTAACCGCCGGAGCAGTCGTGAGCAAATTTTCCATCCTTGAGTAAGTCCGGGCTATCTTGTCCAAAGCCGTCTGAAGGCGGCAGAAATCCGGCTATTCAGCCCGCTTGAGCGGACTTTGTACTGACCGTCCGAAGACATACCTCCAGGCGAGGATTGCGGGGATTTTCGGACAGATTCTAATCCTGAACCCAGAATGAGCCAGCCAGTCCGTCTGTCATTTCTGCACGGTAAAATCTCCCAGGGTGGCTTGGCCGTGCGTCAGGACATAGAAACTGCGCCGGGAAACCCTGTCGTACAGAAAATCGGTGACAAGGTAGCCCAGCGCAAAGCATTCTTCGAAAACCTGGCGGGTGAAGGCGCGCCAGGCAACCGCGAGTGGGAAATCGTCCTGGCGGACCTGCATAAAATCGGCGGGGATTTCAGCCAGCAGCATAGCTTCGTCAGGGATGGAGAAATGTTCAGGTGGACGGAGCAAAGAATCAGCCCCTACGGTCACGCTGTAGATGCGTGGGATGAGCGCGCCGTCATAATTTGCAATTCCGAGTTCCCCGCGCGGCCTGCGTCCTAGCCGCCGCTCCACCCGTTGCGTGTTAACCCACCAATCGACCTGGAAACGGTCCGAAGCAAGCCCAACGTTCAATTCATCGCGCATTTCGCCATACACTTCGCGCAGGTAGGTGTTGCAAACCGCCCCCAACCGGGCAATGTTCAAATGGGCGTTGCGACTCTGGAGCGGGTCATACGTCCAGGTAATGCGGTCGATGCCCTGCTTGCGGACAATTTGCCACTGAGCGCGCTTGAGCGCGAAGCCGATTCCAGCATCGCGCAAACCAGGCAAAACGCCGAGCATATGCGAGCAGTGTTTAATGCGAGGCCCGTCTGGAACTTCGTACAAGCCAGGAAAGCCGAACACAAACCCAACCATTCTCCCGCCATCGAACGCGCCCAGCACCAACCCGCCGTTGTGGACAGCCGTGATGAGTAAGTGCAGCGGCACGACCTCAGTTTCGCTACCCGGCCAGACGAGGCGCTGGAGTTCCTCCACCTTGGCTATTTCTGCAGGAGTTTCTAAAATGCGGATTTCCATAGGCTTGCCAGTATTTCGATTCTCCAGTTATCCAGTTTTTCGGTTGAATGGTTTTGCAAAAAGGGCGCGCCGGGCCTCGCGTGGCCAGTTGACGCCTTTCAGATGGTCGAGACGGTAGGTAAAGCGCGCTGGCAAGAAGCCAAACAGCCGCGTGACCGAATCAACCGGGCAGGTGCGGTTATAAGACAAATAATCGACCCAAAAAGTGGAAAAAGGAAAGGCCGGGAACATGCTCTCGAAAATAACGGTCAGTGAGCGCAAAGCCGGCAGGGGCAGGGGCGCAAGCCAACGCTGCCGGCCGGTGGTTTCCATAATAATCTCTACCGTCCGGCGGAAGGAAAAGTACTCCGCCCCGCCGATATCATAGGTCTGGTTGATAGTTTCGGGGGTGTCATTGGCCCACATCAGGCAGGTAACCAGGTCTTCGACCCACAGCGGTTGGATAAGCACCTCGCCATCGCGCGGCAGGAACAGGAGTGGGAACATACCCACCAAGCGAGCCAGTGAGGTGGTGAAATGGTCTTCGGGACCGTACAAAAGCGCGGCCCGAAAGATAGTGTGCGGCACGCCGCTGCGCCGGATGTGTTCCTCGGCAATCCCTTTAACTTTGAGCAGAGGGTAATACGAAGAGCGGTCGGCCCCCAGGTGACTGACGTAAAAAAAACGCCGCACGCGCATTTCGGCGGCAGCCTGGGCCAGGTTGGCCGTGCCGCGTCCATCCACACCCAAGACATCGCCGCGCCCGCCTTCGTGTTCGGCCCCTGCCAGGTGGTAGATGACATCTACGCCACGCAGGGCCGCCCGCAGGCCGCGTTCATCGTTCAGGCTGGTGACGGCCACTTCCACCGGCACGCTGCGTGGCAGGGCCGGCGTATGCGGCGAGGGCCGAATGAGCGTGCGCACCTGCTGTCCATTAGCAACCAATTGCCGCACCAGGGCGCGCCCAACGAAGCCGGTTCCACCAGTAACAAGTATCATGCAGCGGATTATACACGCGACTCTATTCAAAAATTACGCATCTACTTCAGGCAATTTCATACTTAAACAAGCGTTCTACTTATTTCTGGGTTTATATTGGGCAATATTACCCAAGCCAACCCTGTTTTTTTGCTATCATAACCGCCTGGGTGCGGTTGGCTACATTGAGTTTGGCAAGGATGTTGGCGACGTGTTTTTTGACGGTGTTAATGGTCAGCACGCGCTCGGCGGCGATTTCCTGGTTGGTTTTGCCAGCGGCCAAAAGGGCCAGGATGTCGAGTTCGCGGCGGGTAAGGGGAACAGGGTTGTCAACAGGGGCAAGGGAAACGGTGTGCGTAGTGCGCGGGGCGTGGCGCGTATTTTCCTGGCGTAAAATGCCCCAAATTTGGTCGGTGTAGGCGCGGGGGGCGTGGAGTTGGGGGCAGTATTGTTCGAGCAGGTGGAGCAGTGGCCCGCCTTCGTCGGCAAAGATGCGCACATAGCCGCCTTGCGCGCCGAGCGTCAAGGCACGCGAGAGGCTGTCGGCGGCGGCGGGATGATTCCCGGCGGAGTGGAAAACGTAAGAGCGTAGAATCAGGGCTTCGATGACAGAGGTGACCCGCTCGCGGCGTTCGGCTTCCTCTATCAGCGAGGACAGTGCCTCAGTTAATGGCGAGGCAGGTTGTGGCGCGGCGGCGAGTCCCACCACTTTGGCGCGTAAAAGCACGAGACGGGTAATTTCCCATAAGTGATAATAGGCTTTTTCGCTGGCTTTGTCCAGTTCGTAGGCGCTGATGATTTGTTCGGCGCGCGGCAGGTCGCCCTGCGCCAGCGACAGGCGGGTCATTTGGAGGGCGATAAAGGCATCATCGAGGACCGAAATGCTGTTTTCGGCCTCCTGCATGGCACTTTCCAGGTACGCCTGGGCTTCATCCCAACGTTTTTGGGCAGCAAACAAGCGGGCGAGAGTCAGGTGACCGTCCATGCTGGCGGCTGGCTGCCAGGCGTGGCAGTAAGCGATACCCTGTTCAGCATAGTGGATGGCCTCCTCGAAGCGGTTTTGCTCGCGCAGCAGTTCGGCGTAACTGATATAGGGCATACCGAGCAGGAAAGTATGCTCGCCGAGAGTACGTCGGGTGGTTTGGATGACCTGCTGGAATCCGCGTTCGGCCAATCCCAACGCGCCGCGCATTTGGCGGGTTTCACCCAGCTGCACGCCAGCGATGATGGAGACCAGTGGGAGATGAAAATGTGAGGTCAGGCGCAGGGTTTCTGTAAAGGCTTCGACCGCCTGGGCAGTCTGGCCTTCCATGACGTGATGTAGACCGAGGTTGAAATGCAACAGGCTGTGCAGAAAGTCATCTTTTTCCGAGAGGAGGACGAAGGCTTGGGAGATTTCATCCGCGGCAGCAGACTGACCGGCAAAGACCCGGCCCAGGATGCGAAGGGCTTTGGCTTCGCCGCGCAGGATGTCTGCGGCTTTGTCGGCAGGCAGCAGTGACTCGGCTTTGGCGGCGCACTCGATGGCGTGGATGGTATCGAGGCTGATGAGGCGTGCCCAACCCTGTGCCAGCCACAGACGCGGACGCGTTTCGAGCAGTTCGAGCGGCAGGGCTTCTACCCACTCACAGATAGAAGCCTGTTCGCCATGCAGAACCAGGTCGCGGTAGCGGGTTTCGAGCAGGTTTGCGGCGCGTTCGTAGTCGGCGGCATGGATGGCATAATGAATGGCATCATCGAGAAGGCCGTTTTGCTCGAACCAGTCGGATGCGGCGCGGTAGAGCAGGGCGGCCTGCCCTTCGACTTCGCCCAGGGACTGCTTGCGCAGGAAGTCGGTAAACAGGGCGTGGTAACGATACCAGGCCGAATCGAGGGCGACGAGGAAAAGGTTGGCGCGTTCGATGTGGGCAATGAGCTCATTTGTCCGTTCAGGAGATGTATTGCCAGATGGCAGGACAGCGAAAATATGTTCACACAACGAAACGCAAAATCGGTCAAACAGGGCCGTGATTTTCAGGAATTGCTGGGTTTCGGGCGGTTCGCGGCGCAGGACTTCCTCGGCCAGGTAGTCGAAGATATGCTCTTGCCCGGCCAGGGATTGCCACGCGTCGGGCTTGCGCGCCAGGGCCAGGGCAGCCAGTTGCAAGCCAACCGCCCAACCCTCGGTGGATTGGTTGAGCCGCTCCATCGCTTCGGGCGGCAGAGACAAATCCAACCCAAATTCGAAGAAGGCGCGCGCTTCAGGTTCGGTAAAGCGCAAGTCGGCGGTAGTGATTTCTGTCACCTGGTCGAGGGCGCGCAGGCGGGCCAGGTTGATGCCCGGCACGGTACGGCTGACCACGACCAGATGAAACACCGCCGGACGATTTTCGAGCAGGAAGTTCAGGATTTCGTTATGTTCAAGACTATCTACGCTGTGATAATCATCCAGAACCAGCGCGAAATCAGATTCCATCCCGGCCAGGTCGTTGACCAGCGCAAACAGGACGCCTTCGGGCGCGCCGCCTTGCATGAGCGCGAGGGATGTCTGACCGAGGTGGGGCGCGATGGTTTGCAAGGCGTGAATCAGATAGGAGAGAAATCGCTCGCGCGGACGGTCGGCAGGTTGGAGCGAGAGCCAGGCTACCGGCATTTCGCCGCGCTGCGCCCAATCTGCTGCCAGGGTTGTTTTGCCGAATCCTGCCGGGGCGGTGATGAGCGTCAGGGCGCGCCTTGCTCCGGCGCGCATTCGTTCCAGCAGGCGCGGGCGTTCCACCAGTTGAGGGCGGACGGGGGGAATGATGGTTTTGGTACGCAGGAACGGAAGCATGACGGAACTTTCATGTAGGCGGTAGGATACTTTCCCCAAAGACCAGGGTGCGGTTGCGACCGCCATTTTTGGCCTCGTACATGGCCCGGTCGGCGCGCTGGATGAGTTTGTCGAGGCTATCGGTCTCCGAATCAAATTCGGCCACGCCCAGACTGAGCGTAATACCAACTTTATCTCCGTTGACCACTAGCCGAAAAGCGGATACCTTTTCCCGAATGCGTTCGGCCACCAGATAGGCTTGCTTGAGCCTGGTGTAAGGAAGCAAAATGACAAACTCTTCCCCGCCATAGCGCGCCAAGATATCGGCATCGCGTAAATGCTGGCGGGTCAACTGGGCCAGGTTGCGCAGCATGTCGTCTCCTGCCTGGTGTCCGTAGGTGTCGTTCAGTTCTTTGAAGTGGTCGATATCGAACATGATGGCCGAGAGCGGATGACCATACCGAACGGCGGCGTTGAATTCGTGAACGGCGACCTCGAAAAAATAGCGGCGGTTGTTGATTCCGGTTAGCGTATCGGTGCGCGCCAACAATTGCTCCCGAACGTAGGCCTGATATAGTTCCTGGTTTTTTGCCTCCAACTCGGCCTTGGCCTGGCGCAGGGCATCCTCGGCCTGCTTTCGCTCGGTAATATCTTGAATGTGTGAAATGAGATACAGCGGCCTGCCCGCGCCATCGCGCACCAGCGAACTGGAGATTTGACCCCACAAAACATGCCCGGCTTTGTGCAGGTATTGTTTTTCGTAGGTGAAATGCTGCCGGGCGCCGCTGGCGGCCTGTTCCAATAGTTCGTGAATCATATACTTATGACTTGGAATGGTGATGTCATTGACTTCCATCTGTTCGAATTCGTCCGTATTGTAACCAAAGATTCGGCTCATTTGCTGGTTGACTTTCATGAATTTGCCGCTTAAATCCACCAGGCACATGCCAATATTGGCATTTTCGAATGCCAGGCGGAATAATTCTTCGCTCTGCCGCAAGGCATCTTCTATTGTTTTTTGGGCGCTAATGTCGTTGACAATGACCAAGAGGGAAGGATTTTGGCCGGTTGAGCGGTCATCGGTCTCCAGGCGGCCTGTCAGGCGGACGCACAGGTCGCCTGTTGCTTGCTTGGGGCGTCGCGCGAGGCGCATATCCAGGCTCTTATCCTGCGGATTATTAAAAAACGACCTGAAGCGACCCAGGAAAATTTGGCGGTCTTCTGGCAGGATAAACTCCGCCAGCGTTTTTCCAATGATTTTCCTGGCGCTTAGTCCCAGCATGTCGGCAAAGGTCTGGTTGGTTTGCAGGATGATGCCGTTGGCATCCAGGCTGAGATAGCCAACCGGGGCCTGGTTATACAAGCGGGCGTAACTATCACGGGCGGCCTGCATCTGTTGTTGGGCGCGCAGTAGTTCTTCGTTCTGGAGCTCCAGTTCGATTTGATGCACCGACAGGTCGTGAAGCACCCGCTCTAGTTCGGCATGAGCCTCGGGTGAAGTTTTCGCCGATTGGCTGGCGAGCAATTTTTCGGCCTGTTCGCGCAGCAGTTTGCGCTTTTCTTCCCAGGATTCGCTCATGTTTCCCCCTCCTGGGCGTTCAACCTGCGCTGCAATTGCTCAAATTCGACCTGGGTTTCGCGCAGGGCATTTTCCGCCCGTTTGCGGTCGCTGATAACGTGGAACA
>Ga0101944_10004680_pt1 | contig 16551 bp, 11 predicted proteins | sample DewCreD2012metaG_FD_75245 | JGI IMG/M metagenome (GOLD analysis project Ga0101944, IMG submission 75245) | Hot spring sediment bacterial and archeal communities from British Columbia, Canada, to study Microbial Dark Matter (Phase II) - Dewar... ...
TGGGTTTCTAAGTTCGCGCAAATAGGAATTGAAGAATATGAACCTTCCCCAACCCGTTGCGATTGCCTCGCACTGTATCCATTCCAGCACCCGCCCGGCGTATGTCCACCTCAAAGTGGCCGACCTGGAAAACCAACTTATTTTTTACCAGAATGTGCTGCAGTTGGGGTTGAATTGGCGCGAGGGGAGGAACGCCGGGTTGGGGGTAGCCGGGCGTGACCTGGTGCGCCTGACCCAGATTTCGGGTGGAAAGCGTTACCGGGGCGTAACGGGCCTCTATCATTTTGCCATCCTGTTCCCTAATCGCCACGAACTGGCGCGGGCAATCGCGCGGCTCTTCAAAGCGGAGTGGCCGAACGCCCCCACCGACCATGTGATGACCAAGACTACCTATCTGGCCGACCCAGAAGGCAACGAAATCGAACTGTACTGCGAATCGCCGGAAGACGGGATTTTCCTGTTCGATGAATACGGCGGATTCCGCGCCCAATGGGCCGACGGACGCCCCAGCAACGGACGCGAGCCGCTCGACCTGGATGCGCTCTTTTCCCACCTTCGGCCTGGTGACCGTATCGATGTGCCTGCTCCACCCGAAACGCGCCTGGGACATTTCCACCTGTACGTCTCCAGCCTGGCCGAAACGCGCCATTTTTATCACGAACTGCTCGGATTCGATGACATGGGCGTGGGGCGCGGGTTTCGGATGGGCATGGTCTCGGCGGGCGGCTACCACCATCACATTGGCTACAACACCTGGCAGGGTGAGGGCGCGCCGCCTCCGCCGCCAGATGCGCTGGGTCTCGACTATATCGCCTTCACTCTCCCCCATCCGCAAGCCTGGGAAGACTTCCTGGCGCGGGTGGGCGCGGCGGAAATACCTTTCAACCAAGTTGATGAAGGAATCATGCTCGTTGACCCATCCCAAAACGCCATCCTTTTTATGCCGCCCGAAACAACTTGAACATGCCATGACGCAAAAGACGACGGACTTTCGTCCGCCGTCTTTTTATGGTCTGTCATCTATGGTCAATGGTCGGGTCAGATAATCTCCAACTCCTTCAGTTTCTCCTCTGGCACCACGCCGTTCTTCCAGCCGCGTTTTTCGTAGTATTCGGCCAGCATTTTGTCCAGTTCACACAGGTGTCCTTCGGAGCCGGGCATGGTGGAGGGTTCTTCCAGGAATCGCTTGGGCAGGTAGTCAGAGCCTTCGCCGAACCCGGCCAAGTTGTTGTAGTAGCGCTCCAGGTTATAAATACGCTCGCCGGTCTTGAGGACATCGGCCGCGGTGAACGGCACGCCGACCATCGCCGAGTATTGGGCGGCGTATTCATCCGCGCCCTGGGCAAAGGCCGAGAATTTACACAGGTCCATGCTATCTGAGAAGGCATGCACATCTTGGAAAATCTTGACCAGCTCGCCCTTGCCTTGCCAGGCCAGCGGGTCAACCTTGAGCGAGCCAAACGGCATGACGCCCAATTCGGCAGCCGGGGTGTAAGCCCGCAGGTGGCAGGCACCACGATTGGATGTGGCGTAGGCAATGCCCATGCCCTTCAGACCGCGCGGGTCATAAGCCGGGATAGCCTGCCCCTTGACCGTCATCGCCAGTTCTGGATGGCCGAAGTGTTCAGCAACTGCATTCGCGCCGTTTGCCAGCACATCGCCGAAGCCTTTGCGGAAGGCTATCATCTCGGCGGCTTTGGTCATGCCCTCTGGGTCGCCCCAGGCTAGTTTGCCTTCACCGTTGGTGTAGCCTTTTTCGCTGGCCTCCATCCAAACCGAGAGGGGATGACCGAGTTCGATGGCGTCAATGCCGAAATCATTGGCCAGGTCAATCATCTTGGCGACCAGACGGGCATCGGGATTGCCGCAGTTCGCGCCAACCGACCAGCACGGTTCGTATTCGACCGATTCCATCCGCAGGCCCTTGAACTGGCCATCCTTGACTTCCACTTCTTTCTTGCAGGCCACCGGGCAGGCATGACAGGTCGGGTCGTTGACCAGGATGTTTTCCTTCACCCATTCACCGCTCAGGGTTTCGGCGTGTTCGCCATAGGCCGTAAACTGGCTGTTCTTGGTCGGGTAAGCGCCAATCGAGTTGGTAATGTTGGTGAGTACGTTCGTACCATACACCGAAAGGCCGCCCTTGCGCGGGCTGGTGATGTTCTCTGGGGCCATAATGCACTCCAGGGCGCGTTTGTGGGCGGCTTTCCAGGCCTCGCGGTCGGCGGCTTTGGTGATGACCTTTTCCGCTTTGATGACAATCGCTTTCAAGTTTTTGCTGCCACCCACGCAGCCGGTGCCGCCGCGGCCCGAGGCGCGGTCATTTTCGTTAATCCAGCAGGCGAATTTGACCAGGTTTTCACCACCCGGCCCAATAGCAATGACTGTCAGGTCTTTTTCGCCGTATTTTTCTTTGAAGTATTTAACGGTATCGTGAACGCCTTTGCCCCATACCTCCGAGGCATCCAGTAATTCCAGTTCCCCATCATGAACATAAGCATAGGTTGGCTTGGCTGCCTTGCCCTTAAACAACAGGCCATCGAAGCCCGCCCAACGCAGGCGCGCCGCGCTCCAGCCGCCGTGATGACTGTCGGTCACGGTTCCAGTCAACGGCGATTTGGTCACCACCGCCATGCGTCCGCTCATGTTGGCCTCGGAGCCGGTGAGCGGGCCGTTCATAAAGCAGAGCAGGTTATCTGGCGAGAGCGGGTCGACCTGCGGGCCGTTCTCGAACACGAACCGAACGCCCAGGCCGCGCCCGCCGATGTACTTGCGCGCCCAATCTTCAGGGATGGGCTTGTACTCGACCTTCCCAGCGGTCAGGTCGATGTGCGCCAGACGGTTGGCATATCCTCCGAGTTCCATATCTGTCTCCTTTGTATAAGTGAAACTAATGGGAAAACTGTCATTTGAGAAATGACATCTTATAAATTAAGAATAGCATTCACAAATTTGTAAGTCAACCATTAAGTTTTTCCTTAAGAAAGATGCAACGTCTCTTGCTTGTCACAATTTTTTCTGACATTTGTCATCCCAAGTCCCTGCCGTGATTTCGGTTATACTTTCTCCACACTCTACCCATAGAAAGCCTGTCATGAAACAACTTCTCCAAAACCTGCGCGATGGCAAAACCACCATCGTCGAAGTCCCAGTTCCCACCCCGCGCGCCGGGCAGGCCCTCATCAGGGTCGCTACCTCGCTCGTCTCGGCCGGCACCGAGCGCATGGTGGTCGAATTTGCCGAAAAAAGCCTCGTCGGCAAGGCCCGTTCCCGCCCCGATTTGGTCAGGCAAGTTCTCGATAAAATGTCGCGCGAGGGCATCCTGCCCACGCTGCAGGCCGCCTTCAACCGCCTGGACAGCCCCATGCCGCTTGGGTACTCCTCCGCCGGGACGATTGTCGCCCTCGGCCCTGGAATGGACGGCTTCCACGTCGGCCAGCGGGTGGCCTGCGCGGGCGGCGGGTACGCCGTTCACGCCGAATACAACCTCGTACCGCGCAACCTGCTCACCCCGCTGCCCGATTCTGTTGATTTCGAGTCCGCCGCCTTCACCACCCTGGGGGCCATCGCCCTGCACGGCTTCCGCCTGGCCGAACCCCAACTGGGCGAGAACGTGGCCGTCATCGGTCTTGGTTTATTGGGATTATTGACGATTCAACTCGCGTCTGCGGCCGGCTGCCGCGTTTGGGGCGTGGATACCAACCCGGAGCGGGTCGCCCTCGCCGGGCAGTTCGGGGCTGCCGCCTGCTCCCGTCAAAATGCGGAAGACTTCGCTCAGGCCTTTACCGCCAATCGCGGCTTCGACAGCGTCATCATCTGCGCCGATACCGCCTCCAACGACCCGGTGCAATTGGCCGGAGCAATTGCCCGCGACCGGGCGCGAATCGTGGCGACTGGCGCGGTTGGGTTGACCTTCCCCCGTAAAATCTACTTCGAGAAAGAACTCTCCTTCATCAACTCGCGCTCCTACGGCCCAGGCCGCTATGACCCCAACTACGAAGAAAATGGCCGCGACTATCCACTCGGCTATGTGCGCTGGACGGAAGGCCGCAACTTCGAGGCGATTGTCGCTCTGTTGGCAAGCGGCAAGTTGAACGTTCAACCGCTCATTACGCACCGTTTCCCCATCGAACGCGCGCCCGAAGCCTATGAAATCATCACCGGGAAGAAGAAAGAGCCGTTTTTGGGGGTATTACTGACGTATTCGATTGACCAGTTAGCCAGTTATCCAGTGATCCAGTTATCCAGCGATCCAGTTCAACCGAAAAACCGAAAAACCGAAAAACTGGATAACCGAATAACAATAGGCGTTTTGGGAGCCGGTCTCTACGCCAACGCCACCCTGCTGCCCGCGCTCAAAAAGGTGAAAGAGGTGGAACTGGTCGGAATCGCCTCGGCGGGCGGGCTGCACGCGGCGCACTCCGGCAAGAAATTCGGCTTCCGCTACGCCTGTTCGGACGACGAGCAAATCCTGAACGACCCCGACATCAACACCGTCCTGATTCTCACCCGCCACGACAGCCACGCCGATTTGGCGGTGAGAGCCTTGCAGGCCGGAAAACACGTTTTTGTGGAAAAACCGCTCGCGGTGAATAGTGAGCAGTTATCAGTGATCAGTGAACAGTTAGCCAAAACTGATCACTGTTTACTGATAACTGGTTTCAACCGCCGCTTTGCCCCCCTCGCCACCCAACTTGCCGCGCACTTCGCGCACCGCACTGAAGCGCTCTACATGCACTACCGCGTCAACGCTGGCTGCATCCCCCTCAACCACTGGGTTCACGACCCCGAACAGGGCGGCGGGCGGATTATCGGCGAAGGCTGTCATTTCATTGACTTTCTGACCTTCCTGGTCGGCTCCGCGCCGGTCAGCGTCAGCGCGGCGGCGTTGCCCGATGGCGGCAAATACCGAGAGGACAACGTGACGATGGCCTTCACCTTCGCGGATGGCTCGATCGGCGTGGTAGATTACCTCGCCAACGGCGACAAATCCTTCCCCAAAGAGCGGGTGGAGGTCTTTTGCGGGGGCCAGATTGCGGTTCTGGACGATTTCCGGGCGCTGGAAACTGTCCGGGACGGGAAGCGGAAAACGGTCAAACTGTGGGGGCAAGATAAAGGCCATTTTAACGAAATGCAGGCTCTTGTCCGCGCGATTCGGGCGGGACAAGCGCCCATTCCGTATGAGCAGCTCATCGGCGTGACCAAAGCCAGCTTCGCGGCGGTGGAGTCCATCCGAAAAACTGGGGAAAGAGTGCAAATTGACGTATAATTGTAGTGCAAACCGATAGTGCAAAAGGACGCCCCCATGACCCGCGCCGTCAAAGAACGCATGAATTTATACATTACCAAAGAAGTGGCCGATGAACTGCGCCGCCTGATTCCCGCCCGCGAGCGCACCCGCTTCGTGGAGGAGGTGCTGTCCCGCGAGTTGCGCCGCGCCCGGCTGCGCGAGGTGCTGGCCCGCACCGCCGGGGCCTGGAAAGACGAAGACCACCCGGATTTGATGACCTTCGAGGATGTCAATCGCTGGCTCGATGAAATTCGGCGCCCGGAACAAGATGCTTTGGAAGAATGGGGCGAAGAAAATGAGTGATTTTTTGCTCGATTCCGGAATTCTGATTCTGCAATTGCGCAACCAGCCCGGCTATATTGCCCTGCTTGAACAACTTTCAGACCAGGGCATGCTTTTCATCTCGACCATGACGCGCTTCGAAATTTTGCAAGGCATGAAGGAGCGTGAGCGCAAAAAAACCTTTGAAACGTTAGAAGTGCTGGAAAGTTTGCCCGTTGTTGATGACATTGCCGAAAAAGCCGGAGAATTGGTGCGCGACTGGCGGGCAAAAGGCGTGACCCTGGGAATCGCCGACGCCCTCATCGCCGCCACCGCCCTGCAGCATAACCTGGCGCTCGTCACCACCAATCCCAGGCACTTCCCCATGCCCGAACTGACCGTGTACCAGGCCGATGATGCCGGGAAAATGACACTATGCCAACGCTGAAAAAACTCTTGATTCTCAAACTGGGTGACACCCTGCCCGACCTGGCCGCGCGGCGGGGCGATTTCGAGAACTGGTTCATCGCCGGGCTGGGGTTGGATTCTGACCAGGTGGCCGTCTTCGACCCTCGCGCGGGCGCGGATTTCCCGCCGCTGGAAGGGGCTGCCGGGCTGCTGCTGACCGGCTCACACAGCATGGTGACGGAACAGCTCGACTGGAGCGAGCGCGCCGCCGAATGGGTGAAATCCGCCGTCGAAGCGGGCATCCCGACCCTGGGGGTGTGCTACGGCCACCAACTGCTGGCCCACGCCTTCGGCGGGCAGGTGGGCAACAACCCCAACGGCACGCAGGAAGGCACGACCACGATTCAATTGACCCCCGAAGGCCGCGCCGACCTGCTCTTGGGCGGTCTGGGCGTGGAACGCTTCGAAGCGCAGGTCAGCCACACCCAATCTGCGTTGGAACTGCCGCCGGGCGCAATCTGCCTGGCCTTCGATGACTGGGACTCGAACCAAGCCTTTCGGATGGGAGAACGCGCCTGGGGCGTGCAATTCCACCCGGAAATGGACGCCGACATCGCCCGCGCCTACATCCAGGCTGAGCGGGGTGAACTGCTCGAACAGGGGCAAAATCCCGAGCAAATCCTGGCCGAAGTAAGAGAAACGCCTGTCGCGGCACAGGTGCTGCGGCGGTTTGCCGAAATTGTTTTTGAATAAGAAAAAGCGGATGTCTGATGACATCCGCTTTTTCGTTCAACTCTTTGCCGTTTACTTCAGGGCCTCGAAGGCGGCATCGAGCAGGGCTTTCACATAGGCCGGGTTGTGCGCGCCATGGCTGCCATCTTCTTCGATGACCCCATAGTTCCACAACGCGGTGGCGGTCTTTTCATCCCAGGTGCCGGGGACAACCGCGCCATTGGCATCGAGCAAGCCTTTTTCGGTCAGCAGGGCTTTCAGTTCTTCCATGCGGGTCTTGACTTCAGTCTGGAAGCCATTGACATCGAAGTTCTTGGCGTCGGCATGGCAGGTGACGCAATTGGACAGTTGCGGCTCGAAGGTGTGGACTTTTTCTGTGCTCATGTGGCAACCAACGCAGGTGTCTTTGACGCCAGTGTAGTGCATGCCCGGTTTGCCCTCCACACCAAAACCGCCAACACCCATCAGGATATCACCCTGCACGCTCAAATGCGGGTTGAAGCGTGGGCTGGTGGATGTGTATTTGGTGGCATCGGCTTTGTCTTTGAAGCTAGGCATGTTGCGGCGCGCCTGGTGGCAGTTGGCGCACAGGTTGCCAGCGCCGCCGTCATACGTCACGCCGTTGGTTACAAATGCCACTGGGGCGGTGGTTTCCAAAGCCCAATCAGCGCCGGTGTAGGTGGTGTGAATCTGGTGGCAGGTGCGGCAGTCTTGGTGCGTGGGGGCGGCGTTGCCTGATTCCACCTGGCTGAAATTCTTGCCTTCAGCAATCATCTGGCTGAAGGTGGCGCCATCATGACAGCCCGCGCAGTCTTTGCGCTCGCCAGCATAGGCCAGGGCTTCGCCCGAGCCATGCACCGAGGTCGTCCAGTTGGCTTTGTGGCGGGTGATGAGGGCGGTATCGTTATGGCATTCGGTGCAGGTCAGGCTCGCCATATCAATGGACTTGCCAGCAGGGCCGGCAGGGCCAGCCGGACCGGCAGGGCCTTGAGGACCAGCCGGGCCTTGTGGGCCAGCGGGGCCAGCGCAGGCCGACAAGGCAGCGGCAACAAGCACGAGCGTGCCGAGTAAAACGAGCAGTTTCTTGGTGGACATAGTTTGCATTCTCCTTAAATTTTGGGTTTCTTACTCGTTACATGTAAGAACAGTGACTTGCTCTTCTCTCTCTGGTCATTGCCCGAATAGAACCACCTCCTTAATGTAACTGGATAAAGTTGTCACAATTTGACTTGATTAATATATCCTTAATCTTCAATCCCGTGTTGTGCCAAATCTCACAAAGCCAGGATGACAAATGTAACACTATCGCTAATCAGGTAGGATTTATTGATAAGCAATCGTTATAGATTTGGCCATGACTAGTGTATTTATAGTAGCAAAAAAATCGGCTAAAGTCTATAGACTTTGGCCGATTTTTGATTAGAGTTTTGAATTTCATCCCAACCAGCGCTCGGCCAGTTTGGGAAGGTCAGCAGCGTTTCCCTGGCGCAGCGTGCATTGCGGCAGGCTCTCGATGAACAGGCGCCCGTATTGTTTGGTCAGGACTCTCCGGTCGAGGATGACGACCACGCCCCGGTCGCTGGCGGTGCGAATCAGGCGTCCGAATCCCTGCCGGAATTTGAGAATCGCTTCGGGGACCTGGTACTCGCTGAAAGGTTCGTCGAAGGTTTCAGAGCGGGCCGCGATGATGGGGTCGGAGGGGACTTCGAAGGGCAGTTTGGTGATGACGACCACCGAGAGCGATTCACCTGGCACGTCCACACCCTCCCAAAATGAGCGCGTGCCAAGTAAAACCGCCTGCGGGCTGGCTTTGAAGGCCTCCAGCAGCGCGGCCGGCCCGGCTCCCTCACCCTGTTCGTAGACCTGGATTCCGTGCTGACTAAGTGGCCGCGCGATGGCCTGCGAAGTGCGCTTCAGTTGCGCGTAACTGGTAAACAAGGCTAACATCCGCCCGCCAGTGGCAATGGCGGTTTGGATGATGGCGCGGTTGACGGCCTGCTCGTAGCCGGGCTGGTTCGGTTCTGGGATGTCTTTGCTAATAAAGAGCAAGGTCGAGTTTTCGTAGTCGTAGGGCGAGCCGAGGGTCAGTTCATCGGCTTCGTCGGCATTCAGCACGCCGCGCAGGTAGGTGTAATCTCCGGCGGCGGTCAGAGTGGCCGAAGTCAGGATAACCGATTCTTTCTCGTGCCAGAGATATTGCTCGATGAGCGGTCCGACTCGCAGCGGAGCGGTGTTCAGGGTCAGGCGGTTGCTCTGGGGCTGGACTTCAATCCAGTAAATCGTTTCGGGGTTGGGCTTGTGAATCATGCCGCTGATGGCGAGGTTGGCCTCGCTAATACGCCGATATAGACTGCTGAGCGCGCCCACCGAATCTTCGAGTTCCTCAATGCCATCGGCATACAATTCCCCAGCAGCTTTGTAGAGGTCACCGATGAGATTGACCAATAAATTCATCGTTTCTGCAGCAGTTCCCCAGGTGATTTCGATGTTGTCCCAACCCGGCTGCGTGCGGCTGGCAGGCAAAATGCGCGTGGAAAAGGCGTACATGCTCTTGGGGCGGCCTTCCTGCTGGTAGGCCATAAACTCGTTGAGCGCGTAGAAGAAGTCCTTGCAATAACTATCGAGCCGAAAAGCAGTATCGCTGGCGCGTCCGGCCAGTTGCATCAGTTTGGCGTAATCTGTTGGGCGGACTTTGCCGTTGGCAGCGCTCAGCAGATGGCCCAACACGCCGCTCGATGTCCCGCCAATTTCCTTGAGCATTCGCTCCAAATCTTGTTGCGAAAGCCGAAACGACATGGCATTGGTGGTAGCGCTTTCGAGATGGTGGGCTTCGTCAATGATGAGGTACTGGTATTCGGGGATGACTTTGGATCCGGTGGCAACATCTGAGAGCAACAAAGCGTGGTTGACGACCAGGATGTGCGCGGCCAGCGCGGCTTGTTTAGCGCGGTAAAAGGGACAGATTCCACCCATGCGCCCGATGCAGGTTTCGGAGGAACAGCCCTCGTCCTCGGCAGACAGGCGGTTCCAGACTTCTTTTTCGGAGGGCCGGTTCAGATTTAGGTCGTTGCGGTCGCCGCTGGCGCCGTCCCAACTCCAGACCAGGATTTTCGACAAAACGCGCGCTTCGTCCACCGTATTCGGGCCATTTTTGCGCATCAACTGAAGGCGGCGCGGGCAAAGGTAATTCGAGCGGCCTTTCAGCACGGCGGCGCGCAGGTCGATGCCGAGCGCGTTGCGCACACTAGGAATGTCTTTTTGAATCAACTGGTCTTGCAGGTTGATAGTGTTGGTGCTGACCACCACGCGGGTCTTGTTCTGGATGGCAAACAGCGCTGCCGGGACCAGATAGGCAAACGACTTGCCGACGCCCGTCCCGGCTTCGACCATCAGGTGGCCGCTCCACGAGAGCGCGTTGGCAATTGCCCGCAGCATCTCGACTTGCTCGGGGCGATATTCGTAGTTTTGGAAATATTGGGAAAAGGGCCCGCCATATTCTAGGATAGAGGCGGCCTCGTCTGGGTCCAGTTTAATGGCTTCTTTGACCGGGCCGAGGGATGGAATTTTCGCGCCTGCCGCCTGTTCGCTGAAGATTGAGCCGTCTTCTCGCTGCGGCCTGACTTTTTTGCCTTTGACCTGTTCACGCGCCCTCTGGCGCAGAGCCTGTTGGAAGGCGTAGTTCGCGTCCCAGTCGAGCGGTTCTCCGGCGCGGACAATTTCTGCCAGCAGGTCGAGCGGCAGTTCGGCGGCGAGGTCCATCAGACGCAAGTAGACAGCGTGGGTGATGCGCGCGTCGTCGAGGGCGCGGTGGCTGGCGGGCAGCGGAATCCCCAATTGCTGGCCCAATGCCCCTAAATTGTAGCGGCTGGCAGTGGGGAGCAAGACCGAGGCCAGTTCGTAGGTGTCGATAACGTGATTAAACAGTAAAATGCGTTGACGTTGTAAAAATCCCAAATCGAAACGCACATTCTGGCCCAAGACCGGGCATTCCCCCACGAAGGCTTCCAACTCATCGACCACATCGCCCAGGCGGGGGGCATTCCGCACCATCGAATCGTCGATGCCGGTCAGGGCGGTGATGGCTTCGGGGATGTGGCGATTGGGATTGATGAAGGTCGACCACTCGTCTTCGATGCGGCGGCCATTGAATTTAATCGCCCCAATTTCGATGACGGCGTCTTTGTTGGCGTCGAGGCCGGTGGTTTCGATATCAATAGAAACAATGGATGTCATGCGGCAAGTTTACCATGAAACAGGTGTTCGAGATTGGTGGGGACTTTTTGTTGTACAATTGCAGTAATGACTCTACTGCAAAAAGGCAATTAAACACAAAGGACACAAAGTACACAAAGTACACAAAGTACACGAAGGATTCTTGAGAACCTAATTTGAAATCTTCAAATTTCTCGCAAGAAACATGACGAAATTTGCGCAATGTCTTAAAAACTTTGTGACCTTTGTGTCCTTCGTGTTTAGAAAAAGGTTTTTGCAGTGAAGTCATGGCTGCATTTCGTGAGATTCCGTTCATTCCGTGCGTTCCGTGTACAAAATTCGTGTTTACCATTTTCCTGACCACTAAAGATTCCATGAAGATTTGGCACGCAAAGCCGCCCAGACGCCAAGCTCTTAAGTTTTCTTTGCGGCTTTGCGCGAGAAAAAGTATCAAGTTGAGCCGAGAAGTTTTATCCCGAACTGACGTTATTTTACGTTTATCGTAATCGTGCTTTGCTGGCGGCGTTGATTCAACCAATCATTCAAGGCGCGGTTTTGCAGCGCCAGCAGGGCATCGGGGCTGAGGGGACGGTCGGCCTGCGCTTCCAGGACTTTGAGAATATGATACCCGGCCTCGCTTTTGACTATCTCGCTCACAGCCCCAACATCAAGGCTGAAGGCGGCTTCTTCCACTTCCCTGCTTGCCAGGTAATTGCGCGGGAACCAGCCAATATCGCCGCGCGCAATGGGGTCAACTTGAATAGCCAGTTGCTCAAAATCGGCCCCAGCCTGCAATTGTTGATAGTAATTTTGGGCAACATCTTCATTATAGAGCAAAATTTGGCGAACGTGTACATGCTGGGCCGTATGGGGGACAGACGAAATGATTTTGTCACGCATCCAGGCTGCTGCAATCGCCCGCCGCAGGGTCGCGCGGAATTCGTCGTCGCTGAATCCATTGATTTGCTGCCAGGCGCGAAGCGAATCTGCTCCGCCGACCTGGGCTGCCAGAGACTCAATGCGCGCTTGCAAAGCGGAATCATCGAATGTGAACCCAGCCTCCGCTGCGCCTTGAGCCAGTAAAACCTGCGAAATCAGATCATTCAGCACATTTTGACGGGCTTCATCCGCATTAACAGCGTTCCCCAAAGCAGTTTGGGCAGTCTGGTAGCGCGCCAATTCTGCATTGAACTCCTGCAGGGTGATTGGCTCGCCGTTAACGATTGCGGCAAGCGGAACAGGAGTCTCGCTTGGAGGGGGGGCGGTTTCTGTGGGGGACGCAAACGTTGGCGAGGCGGTTGCCGCGCCTTGCGCGCTGGCGCAAGCGCTCAGCGCAAACGAGAAGAGGACAACCAGTACAATCAACATGGAGAGGGTCGGTTTTTGGTCAGACACCCTGCCGATTATACCGGATGAACGTGGCAGAACGGTGAGAGTTTTCACCGGTCTGAAGATACAAGCAGGTAAATTTGGACATGCCCATAGGCCTGAATACGTTGAGCATCAGAGAAATCAAAGGCGGCCGGATCTAGTTTGTACATTTTAACCACTCGCTCCAGTGTTTCGCCCGGCTGGTTGGCCGCCATGAGCAGCCAGGTGCGCCGGGCATTGGCGCGCGCTCGCCAGGCCGATTCGGAAAATCCCTGCCGAAGCATGTAATACCACACCTGCGCTTCGTTTGGATACCCCACCAGCGCCACATCGCCTTCTTGCCAGTGTTTGGCCAAAAAGATGGCCGCTGCCTCTTGATTGCTCATTTTCGACCATTTTGGGGGGATGGTTGGGACTGTGACCGTTACTTGAAAGAGTAGCCCGGCCAGGGCGAGTCCTGTTAAAAGGGCGTCTGCGCGGAACTTCCTCACTCGAATTTGCTTTACCGTTTCGACGAGCCCAGCCACAGCCCAGAGCAGGGCTGGGGCGATGAGCCAGGCCCAGAAACGGTCGAATGCTTCGGGGCGGCGAAGCAGTACCAGGACAGCAACCCATGCCAGGAGAGCCAGCGGCAAAGGCCAACGGGTCGCCTGAAGCCGGCGGTGAATCGCCAGGGACAGGAAGAAGCCCAGGGCCAGTAACACGGTGAGAGCCAGTGGCACATCGCGGGTCCAGGTTGTCCAGGTATCGCGCAGGCGGGTGAGGAGCACCCAGTCGAAATATTTGCCTGCTTCTACCGGCTGGACAAAACTGTTGGCCACGATTTTTCGCCAGCCAGAAACGAGCAGGGCCGGAGCGTATGCCGTTAGGGTCAGCATGCCGGTCAGTATTCCCGAACCCAGCCAGCGCAGGAAAAACGAGCGGGTTTTGGGTCCTTCAAGCGCCAGCCACAGATAAATTCCCCCGGCGGGGTAGAGCATGAGCGGCAGGGTGAGAAATCCAAGCGCAGCGCAAAGGCTCAAGAGCGCCCAGTGAAGCAGGCGGTTTGATTGGATGAGTTCATAGGCAAGCAAAATTGTCAACAGAGTGAACAGACTCAGCAGGCTGTAGCCGCGCGCCTCCGTGGCGTATCGGATAAGTACCGGAAGCCAGGCCGCCAACGCTGCCGCTAGCAGACCGGTTTCAGGACTGTACAGGCGTTTGCCGAGCGCATACAGGGTCGGAATGAGGGCCAGCCCGGCCAGCAGTCCAAGGGCAGTGCCTGCCGCTCCCATCAGCAGCGATTCGGCAAGCACGGTCCGGCGGATCTGCCCGCGTGTCGCGCCGATCGCCCGGAGCAGGCCGATCTCGCGCGTTCGCTCCAGCACTCCCACGGCTAGCGTGTTGAGCAGCCCGAGAAGAGACGGCAGGATCAGGATCGCCAGCACAAAGTAGATCCCGCGCAGATATGCCGTGAGAGTCTGCTTCTGCTCGGCGCGCCACTCGGCGCCCCAGTGCAGAGTCACCTGCGGGTAGTCGCGGAGCAGCGCGTCGATCCGGCTCCGCACCTCCGTGAGGTTCGCGTTGGGCGACAGGTTGGCCAACACGATGATGTCCTCGGATTTGTGGAAGTCGGCCGCCAGGTTCTTCTGCGAGATGTAGACCGTGTTGACCTTGGCCGAGAGGTAGTCTCCGCCAACTCCGACGACGCGGTACGACTTCAGCCCGTCGGGGGTCCGCAACGAGAACCGATCGCCGAGCTTGAGCTTCGCTGCGCTGGCGAGCGTTCCAGTTATGACCGCGTTGCGGCCCTTCGCCATCAGCGCGTAGGCGCTGTCGTCGCCCTGATCGAACGTGAGAGCCGAGACCTTCGGGTAGGTCTCAGGGTCAAACGCCAACACCTGGACGGTCTGGTCGCCGACCTGCGCGCCGGCATACCGGATGCTCGCCCAGTTGCCGATGCCTGGTATGCGCGCCAGGCGGGACTCGAACTGCGGATCGATACCGATCTGGTCGCCCCAGAGAGCGATGGCAGGCGGCAGGATGATGATGTCGGACGCGAGGCTTCTGTCGATGTAGTTGGTGAAGGCGACCTCGATTGACGCGAAAAGGCCGACGATCGCGATGATGATGGCGAGCCCGACCATCATCGCTGAAGCGGTGACTGCCGCGCGGCCAGTCTGGCGAGTCAGGTTCCCCTCCGCGAGGCGACCCTCGCTCGCGAAGGCGAGGTCCAGCGCCGGCCGACAAGCGGTTGCGATCGGGCGGACCGCCGCCGGCGCGACGACGACGAGGCCGACAAGCACCAGACAGGCCCCGAGGCCGGCCAGCCCCGGGTTGCCCGATAGCAGGCCGATGCAGCCAAGCAGGACGATCGCGCCCCCGATGGTCGCCCTCCGCCTGCTGGATCCGGCCGTCTCTGGCGCCGCGTGCGGCCGCAACGCCGCCAGAACCGGCACGCGGCCGGCCGCGAGCGCCGGCAGCAGCCCAGCAAGGACGGTGATCCCGATGCCGAGGCCTATCGCGAGCGCGAAGGCCGTCGGTGTCACGACGATCCCGCCGGCGCGAACGGCCATGTACTGCTGCAGCGTCCCGCTCAGGGCCCGCATACCCGCGACCGAGAACAGGTAGCCAAGCCCAAGCCCGAGCACCGTGCCGACGGTTCCCTGAGCCACAGATTCGATCATCACTAGACCGACAATCGTTCTCCTGGTTGCGCCGATCGCGCGCAACACCCCAACGTCGTGCTGACGCTCAATCACGCTCGTGCGGAAAGTGTTGTAGACAAGGAACGCGGCCATAAATAGTGTGAGGATGCCAAACAGATTGAGTCCGATCTCGGATGTCTGCAGTGTGCCAACGACGTCTGTGGACTGCGCCGGACGCCCCACCCGGTACGCCGGCCCAAGCGCGCGCTCCAGCTCGCTCGTTACGGCGGCGCGGTCGGCGCCGGCTGCCAGCGCGATGTCGACCGCGTTGATGCGGTTCGGCTGGACGAACTCGTATTGCGCGGCTCTCAGCGTGATGATGATCTGATCGCCTCCAATGGTCGCGTGGATGCCGACGACTTCGAGCTGCGTCTCACCTCGAATCAGCGGGACGGTGAAGCGATCGCCGACTTTCAGTCTGAACATAGCGGCATACTCCGCGGAGACGACGGCCGCCTTCGCAGTCGTGCGCGCGTCGTCCTCCGGGAGCAGGAACCGTCCGGAGGTCATCTGGTACTGCCGGACGAGGCCGGCCGTCGCCGGATCGACCCCGCTGACATCGAGCTTTGGAGCCGACCCGCTGGCGCCAGGAGGGACTGGCAGCGACACACGCCGGCGCAGGGCCGGCGACGCCGCCGCGACTCCGCGCGCGCGCCGGATCGTCCGAAGCGCGTCCAACGAGAACGACTCGCCGGTGGCGCTGGTGACGGTGAGGTCGGCCTGACCGGTCGTGCCCTGCACCGCGCCCTGCAGCGCGGCGAGCATCGAGGGCATCATTGTGTTGACGGCGAAGATTACCGCCACACCAAGGACGATGGCGGCCGTTGTCAGCGCAGTTCGCAGTCGTCGGCCAGCCAGGTAGCGGATCGCGAGCGTGAGCAGGACCCTCATGTCGAAGCCTCTGCCCGGCGAAGCGCGTCTTCGATCGAGCTCTCACCGCCAAGCCGCGCGTCGTCGACAATCGATCCGTCCTTCATGAAGACGATGCGGTCAGCATAGGCGGCCATCCGAGCGTCGTGCGTGACCATCACGACGGTGCGACCCCAGTCGTCGGCGGACTTGCGCAGCAGCCGCAGCATCTCGTCGGCGGAGCGCGAGTCGAGGTTGCCGGTCGGCTCGTCAGCGAGGATCAGCCTGGGCTCGGCGACGAGCGCGCGGGCAAGCGCGACTCGCTGTTGCTGCCCTCCCGAGAGCTGGTCCGGCTTGCTGTTCAATCCCTGGATCCTCTGGCAGTACACCCACAACATGCTCGGCGCTGTGGCGACCGCGAGCTTCGCCATGGCCGCCGTGGGCGCTTACTACCTGCTGAACAGCAAACACGTGGACACCGGGCGCCTCTTCGTGAAGCTCGGCGTGATCGCGGCATTCGCCTCGTCCGTGCTGCTGCTGTTCCCCACCGGCGACGCGCAGGGCAGGAACGTGGCGAAATATCAGCCCGTGACGCTCGCCGCCATGGAGGGACATTTTGAGACCCGGGCCGGAGCGCCCATCGCCCTCATCGGCCAGCCCGATGTCGAGAAGCTCCGCCTGGATAACCCGATCTACGTCCCCAACGCGCTCAGTTTCATCACCCACCGGCGCTGGACGGCG
>Ga0101944_10004681_pt1 | contig 16542 bp, 18 predicted proteins | sample DewCreD2012metaG_FD_75245 | JGI IMG/M metagenome (GOLD analysis project Ga0101944, IMG submission 75245) | Hot spring sediment bacterial and archeal communities from British Columbia, Canada, to study Microbial Dark Matter (Phase II) - Dewar... ...
GAGCTACTGCTCGCTATCGAGGGCGATGCCGTGATCCTCAGCCGCAAAGCGAGACGCTTCGGCGAGTATCTCGAAAGCCTGCAGAGCAAGAAAGCACCGCGCTGATCGGGGTCATCCGCGTTGGATGCCACCGTCAGGGGCACGTCGCTCGAGGGCCAGGTCGTCCCCCTCCGGGCCGGCGTCTGCGTCGACCTCACGAGGCTCGACCGAATCCTGCGCCTGAGCATCGACGACCTCGACGTCACCGTGCAGGCGGGCGTGACGCGGAAGCAGCTCGACGCGCGCCTCCGCCCCGAGGGCGTGTTCTTCCCGGTGGACCCGGGCGCCGACGCCACGATCGGCGGGATGGTGTCGACGGGCGCCTCGGGGACGACCACCGTGCGCTACGGCGCCATGCGCGACAACGTCCTCTCGCTCGTGGTCGTGCGCCGAGGTGAATGGTGGGGCGGCGTTCGGTCGGGCTACAGCGGGCGTGCCACCCCTAGTCGCGGGCAACCGCCAACGGGACGAAATACTGGTAATAGGAGCCCTCGAACCCCGGGTAGGTCATGGTGAGTCGGATCGTCACCCGGTAGGTCACCCCACGGTCGCGTGGCTGGACCTTGAGGTTCAGCTGCACCTTGGTCTGCGCGCTCATAGTTATAGGATTTGTGAACGAGCTACCGGAGCCAATGGGGGAGAAGCCGATCTCTCTTACCGGCTGCTGGCCGGTAGCCGGGTCGGGTAGGACGTCCACCGTGACGTTGATCTCGCTGCCGACGGGCAGCGCCCGAGGCGTGGCGGCCGTGAATACTCGGTTCCACGTGGTGTTGCCGGGTTTTGTCGTCCCGAGGTCTACGACAAGCGTCTCGTCGAGACCGGTAGCGGCGGGCTCGCCGCTCGGGACCCGAGTGGCGTAGCCGCTCAGGCCGTCCGGGTCGGTGGACTGCGAGTAGAGATGTAGCCAGTTCTGGACCTGGTCCGCGGTGATGGAGAGGTGAGAGGCGCTGTGGGAAGTAAAGGCGGCGTCTGTCACCTGGACTGCGAGGACCCCGGACAGGCCCATGGCGGCCAAGACTACCGCGAACAGCCAGGGCCACCGTTTCATGGTCGGGGGTCTTGGAGACCGCCCATCGGTCGTGCCAGTGTACTGTGCGAATCACGCGAGCGCCCGGTACTTCCTGGGCGGGCCAAGTCGCTCCGTGCGTGTCGGACTCGAGTGATGGGCCGCTTCCAGAGGGTCGAGAAGACGCCTACGACCATCAGCAACCCGAACCCCGCGATAAGGACCGCGCGTGCCGGGCGCAGGCCAAGGAACCCGAACACATAGCCGGCATAGGGTAAGTGCGCCATGTACCTCGCCTGTTCCGGACGGTCGAGGGTGAACTGCCAGGGGTCCGGCGCTTTGTTGTAGTCACCTTTGGTTCTGAACACTATCCGGCCGTCCGGTTGAGGCGACACCGCGATGATCCGGTGGCTGACAAGGGCGGCTTGGTCCGGAGGCCGGAAAGTGATGATGTCACCCACTTTGAGTGAGGGCACGGGTACCGTCTTGGTCAGTATGAGCGCGCCTCGTTCGAAGGTGCCCTTCATGGAATCGCCTGTCACCACGTAGACGCGATAACCCAGAAGGGGCATGAGTAGCAGGGCAGCGGCCGCCGCGGTGAGGAGAGCCGCGGCGACCACCGCGCCCAGCGGTAAACGCCTGCGTGACGAGACCACGCCGTGCGATCGACTACGCATATGCTGCGTGACGTTCAAATCGGGATCACTGCACCCGGGATCACTGCACCGCGTTCCAGTCGAAGTCGATGGTCATGGAGCTGCCCTGGTATAGGTTGTCGCCTGTGGTCGGACTACCCGGAGTCCCTCCATCCGGGAAGGTGACCGTGAAGCGGTAAGTGTGGCTCTCATCGGGGGCGTACGTCCCAGCTGAGACCGTTCCGACGGACTTGATGGGGCCTGAGTAGAGGGTGGTCCCGCTCGCCGTGTCGACGATCGATAGTTGCAGCACGTCCGACAGTTTGCCCCCGTTGCTGCCGGGAGTATCAGCCAAGTCGGAAGTGGTGATGGAGAAAGTGCCTGACAGGTCACCGGTATTCTTGATGGTGACCGTGCCCTGCGCCGTATCGCCTGGCTTCATGAGCGAGGCGGTGAGGATAGCCGTGCCGGCCTTGCTGTTGCTGTGGCTGAGCACGCCTCCCGTGAACACGTTGGCGGGGTTAGCCGAACTGGAAGTGAAGATGGCGCCCGAGCCCACCACCGTAGCGGTAGCTACCCCGACCAGTGCCAGCGGTAACCCCCAGAGGAGCCAGATTCGACGCCGCCTTCTCAGAAGTCTCTCGTGTCTACGCAACTCGACTCTCCTTTCCCCTGCACATGCCTGCTTACGGACCGCGGACCGGCGTGTGAGACCGCGACGCAGCCGCAGTCGCCGCGCAGATGGCGCGGGGTCTCCTCTTATCCCCCGACCCTGTCCCGGCCGACGACAGCCGCGTGGCGCATAATATTCAACCTCCTGTTTCCTTTTCCTCCTCACGGGACTAGATATCTTTTCGAACTCGCCGCGGCCGGAATGTCTTTCAAGCCTCTTGCGCCTGCTCCGGCGATGCGTCGTGGACCGATGCGAGGTTGCCTTCCTGCACCTCGGAGCCCTACACTTCCGGCACTTGGGCTGCGACTGCCGGGGCCAGAGCGCGAGGAGGAAGTTTGAGGAAGCCGGGGTGCAACAGAGCGGGCGGTGGCGGGGCCATGAGAGAGCCACTGCGGATGCAGGCAGTGCAGAGCCCTGTGATTCCCAGCGTGGCGGCGCTCATCCGACGCCATCCGGGGACTATCTCGCTGGGGCAGGGGGTCGTCCACTATGGGCCTCCCCCGGAGGCGATCGACCGCATCCAGAGCTTCTTGGCCTCGCCGGAAAATCATAAGTATCAGCCGGTGCATGGCATTCCACAGCTCATCGGGGCCCTCGCCACGAAGCTGGAGGCCGAGAACGGAATCCGCGTGGGGGCGGACAGAGCCGTGGTCGTCACGGCTGGCGCGAATCTTGGCTTTGTCAACGCGCTATTGGCCGTAACCGATCCGGGCGATGAGGTGATCCTACAGACGCCGTACTACTTCAACCACGAGATGGCCATCGTCATGGCCGGCTGCCGTCCAGTGACGGTCGCCACCGACGAACACTATCAACTGCAGCCGCACGCCATCCGGCAGGCGATGACGCCCCGCACGCGCGCGGTCGTCACCATCTCGCCCAACAATCCTTCAGGCGCGGTCTACAGCGAGGCGGCGCTGCGTGAGGTCAACGAGCTCTGCAGGGAGTACGGTCTCTATCACATCAGCGACGAAGCTTACGAATACTTCACCTACGAGGGAGCGACCCACTTCTCCCCGGGCTCGATCACGGGGAGTGAGGGCCACACTATCTCGCTCTTCTCGCTCTCCAAGGCTTACGGGTTCGCCAGTTGGCGGATTGGCTACATGGTCATCCCTCGCCACCTGTTCGAGTCCATAGAGAAGATCCAGGACACACTTCTCATATGCGCGCCGGTGATCTCGCAGTACGCGGCTGTGGGCGCACTGCAGGTGGGCCGCGAGTACTGCCGCTCTCACCTTGCGTCCGTCGCGAGGGTGCGGGAGCACGTGCTCAAGGAACTTGCCGTGATCGGCGACCTCTGTTCGGTCCCCGCGGCCGAAGGCGCGTTCTACTTGTTGCTGCGGCTAGACACTACATGGCGGCCGATGGACCTGGTGGAGCGGCTGATCAGCGATTTCGGGGTGGCTGTCATTCCGGGGACCACCTTCGGACTGGCCGAGGGCTGCCACCTACGGGTGTCTTACGGCAGCCTGACCGAGGAAACTGTGGCGGAGGGGATACGACGGCTGGTGAAAGGACTCAAGGCATTGCTGAGCCGGGGGCCCAGTCGCAATAAGACGAGCCCTGAGTGAACTCGCTTGGTGTCTTTCATCAGCCCCTACTTCGCCCCCGCTTCGCTGTACTCCGCGGCCATTTAGTTCCGCGTTTCCTCTGCGGGGCCCCTTGTAAGTTCCTCGGACACCTCGTCTGGACTCTCAGGGCTCCGATAGCACTATAGCCGGCCTTTCCTGACAGTAACCTGAACAATATGGGACGATAAGACCGGGCAAGCGCAACCGGGAGGACTGGGGGCCACGCCAGAGGACTCGACTAGTATCCGTGGTCATTGGATCAATGGGTGAAGAGGGAGGCAGCAGTGGGCGGCAAGAAGTATGAGAAGTACTTCCTACGAGAGCCCTGGGGGATCGTCAACCGCGCTAACCCAGACCCCGACCAGCCCGTTTACATCGGGGTGAACCAGCAGGGCATGGCGGAAGGCTGGGATGAGCCTTTCACACAGGTGCTGCGCCCCATCTATCGGCCGTACCTCATGATTCCCGAGCCGCACCGCCACAACTGCGCCGAGTTTCTTTACTTCATCGGCGGAAATCCGATGGATTTCAAGGATTTCGGAGCCGAGGTGGAGTTCGTCATAGGCGAGGGTGAAGAGGCAGAGACCTACATCATAACGAGCACCACCTGGGTCTACATCCCCAAGGGAGTGCCCCACTGCCCGCTCAACTTCAAGCGAGTGGACCGACCAATTATGTTCGGCCATGTGATGTTTGCGCCTGGGTTCGCCTCGACCACCACTTTCGACCCCGACAAGGGCGCTTCCAAAGCTGAGTAGCCAGGGCTGGTTCGCAGAGAGGGCAAAGGGGGCAAAGAGGGCGACACAAGATGGTTGGTGGCCCGTACCGGATTCGAACCGGTGATCTCCGCCTTGAGAGGGCGGTGTCCTAACCGCTAGACGAACGGGCCCCGTGTCACGTCCCGAGCTTCGACCCGACAGCCGGCTCGGAGGCGTCTGACAGCGACTGCGTAATGTACCTGGCGGGGACCTGAACTGTCAACCTGCGGCAGCGAACCTGAGCGCAGACTTGAGGCGCCCGAGCGCGACCTGCTTGTCCAAGAGCGCTAGCGACTCGAACAAGGGCAGAGACACGGTAGACCCGGCGACGGCCACACGGACGGTCTGGAACACCATCTTGGGCTTGACGTTGAGCGTCTCGGGCAATCGTCGGAGAGTCGTCTCGATAGCTTCGGGGGTCCATTCGTCAAGCGACTCCAGTGCCTCGTGCGCGTGTTCCAGCGTCGCACGGGTACCGCTCTGACCTAGCACGCTTTCGGCCGCTTGCGGATCGATGTCTATCTCAGCCGTGAACAGGAACCGCACCCACGGGATGACCTCACTCAGGCGCTTGATGCGTTCGGCGACCAGTGCAGCGAGCGAAATGAACCAATCGGGACGCTCCTCGAAGTCCCGGGGGCGAGCCAGGCTGGCCCGTTCAAGAAAAGGCATGAGGCGGGCCGCGAGTTCCGCCGCCCCGAGGTTGCGGATGTAGGCGCCGTTCATCCACTCGAGTTTCTGGTGGTCAAAGACCGCGGGGCTCTTTGAGATGCGCTCGAGTGAGAAGTGACTCTTTAGCACTTCGGGAGTCATCAAGGTGGTCTCCCCGTCCAGGGACCAGCCGAGAAGGGCCAGATAATTGAGTAGCGCTTCCGGCAGATAGCCTTCCTCCTGGAAGGCTTCCACCGAGGTCGCGCCGTGTCGCTTGGACAGCTTGCGGCCGTCTGGCCCCCAGATCATGGGTAGGTGGGCGAAGACCGGCACGGGGCGCCCCAGGGCTTGGTAAACCAAGATCTGGCGAGGCGTGTTCGAGAGGTGGTCGTCTCCGCGAATGACGTGAGTTATGCGCATGTCGGCGTCATCGACCACGGTGGCGAAGTTGTATGTGGGAGTGCCATCTGCCCGGACGAGGATGTAGTCGTCCATGGCGCTTGTGGGGAAGAGCGTCTCGCCCCGGACGGCGTCTTGGACCACGATGTCACCCTGCTGCTCGGGTACTGCCAGCCGCCATACGTGAGGCTCGCCCGCCGCGATACGCTCCGCGGCCACAGCCGGGTCCAACCGGCGGCAGCTGCGGTCATAACCGCGGGCTCTTCTCTTGTCGCTGGCGAGACTCCGCCTGGCCTGTAGCTCTTCCGTTGAGCAGAAGCAGGGGTAGGCACTGCCGTTCGCCTTCATAGTCTCCAGGGCTGCCCGGTAGTTCTCCGTTCTTTGGGTTTGGAAGTAGGGGCCGAAAGGCCCGCCCACCTCAGGGCCCTCGTCCCAGTCCAGCCCCAGCCAGCGCAGAGAGCGAATGATTTGCGCTGTGTTCTCTGCTGTAGAGCGGCGGGGATCGGTGTCGTCGATGCGCAGTATGAAGATGCCGCCCGTGCGCCGGGCGAAGGCCCAGTTGTATATAGCGGTGCGGGCTCCTCCCACGTGGAGGGCGCCGGTGGGGCTCGGAGCGAAACGGACACGGACGGAGTCTGTCATAACATCCTTTCTTCGGAAGGAGGCCCCTCTTGCGCGGGCGGCCCTTCGTGCGTGGCCCGCACTCGTGGTCCATAGGATACCGCGGCGACCGACCAGGCTGCGGACCCACCCCCTCGCCTCTGGGGACCGGACGCGGCTTTCGGTCCGAGGCGAGCTCTGCTATGTTGCATCCCGGAGCTACCCCACGACCGCGAGGAAGGCCATGGCAAGATCGCGGACTACTTCACTCATCGGCATGGTCGTCGTCTTTGCCGTCGCTTACGGCTTCGACCGGCTAGCGCATTACATGCGAGAGCAGCTTGGGGCGACCCCGAGCGAGGTGCTCTATCGGGGCCTCTTGTGGGTGGACTCGGCTTCGCTACTCGTGCTCGCTGCGTTGCTTGTCGCGTTGACGTGGTATGTGGTGTTTCGCAGCGGGCGCGATTGGTGGGTCGGCGGAGTGTTCGTGGTGGTGGGCCTGTTCCTGAGTCTGGTGGTAGCCATAGAGGCTTCCCTGGTCTCTTCGACTTCGGTGTCCGACCAGGTGATGAAGATCGTGCCGTTCAAATCCCCCGCGCATCAGGCGGCGGCCTTCATCGCCGTCATCGGCATCGCCTCTTTGGTGGTCCCAAGGAAGAGACGAGCTGCGGCATAGCGGGCGGTCGCCCGGCGGTGGTGCGGTACGGGTGGTGAGACCCAGGGGGAAACCGAGGAGGTCGCTTGCCTTGAACGTCATCAGCTTCCAGAGAGCGTACGATCTGAGCATCCCCACCTACACGGGCATGCAGATGCATCCGGCGGAGGAGGCGGTGGGGGCGAGGACCATCGTGGAGCGGCACGACATGCCGGAAGACGTGCCTCCCATGTGCGGCGGGGGCAAAGGACCGGCACCAGGGTGGCCGATTTACCACGACATCCAGCTCACCTCCCACACCGGCACTCACATCGATGCTACCTGGCACTTCAACAAGCAAGGTAAGCGCATCGACCAGTTCCCGCTGGAAGCGTTCATGGGGCGGGGCGTAGTACTCGACTTTCAACACCTGGCTGACCGGGCGCACATCACCGGAGAGGATTTGGCGCGGGCCGAGCCGCCAGTCGAGGAAGGTGACATCGTGCTTATCAACACCGGATGGCACAAACGTTTCGGCACCGCGGAATACGCCACCTTGCATCCTGGGCTCGATGGCGTTGCCGTAGAGTGGTTCCTGCTCGAGAAGAAGGTCAAGATGCTTGGCATGGACACCATATGCTTGGAACCAGGTAGTGAGGAGGAGCATTGGGACCACCCGCTGCACCGGGTGTGCCTCATCGAGAACGAGATATTGTTGGTGGAGAACCTGGGCGGCGAGATCGACGCCGTGACCGGCAAGCGCTGCTTCATCGTCGCCCTTCCGCTCCGGTTGCAAGCTGACGCGGCGCCGGCCCGGGTCATCGCACTGGTTTGAGGGGATAGGCTGCGCTTCCGGAGGGCAGGCGACAAGTGGCCGTGGGGTGACGGGAGGGAGCTACGATGTCGACGGACAGCAAGAAACAGCCCGGCACCGTGTGGGCCCTGTTGGCGTTGCCGTCTCCCCGGTTCAGGGATCGGTCTTCAAATCGCCATGGGTCTCTTGGGAGTAGCGATCTTGGTCGTGACACTTACCGGGTCTACCCGCCGGTACTTGGGAGCGGGGCACGGTCAAGTGGGGTCCTACGCAGGTTCTCCCGACGACTTGTAGCACTCGCCGAACGTGGGTGACTCAGGCCAATCGGCGGTTTCCTCGGGGTAGAGCTCCCGATAGGCGTCCCAAGCGTGGAGGCTGTGCATGGCTATGCTTGCGTCGAGGACGCAGTCGGCATAGGCGCACCGTAACTTCTGTTCGAGGTCCTCGTCTACGATGCAGTCGCCCTGCGCCATCGCTCTCCCGCAAGCGGTGCAGTAGACGGCCGAGTCGTTGGTCGCCTCCTTGGTGAGAGCTCGGGCGGCCTTTTCCTCGTCTGATAGGTCGCGGAAGCGCTTCGGCATGGCGGTATCCTCCAAGGTGCTTCTCTTGAACGGGGTATATCGAGTTTTCCCGCAGGAGGCTCCGGGTATTCATGGGCGGGAACGGACGCCCGTGCGGAGGCCCAGCCGGTAGGGCTTCCGCTGGCGTTTGGGGGACGGCGGGCGAGTCTCTCCGCGGCGGGGCTTCGGTGAGGCACAGGAGGCACACCGTAGATGGTTGTCAACCCTTTGGTTGTCGAATACGGTCCTCTGCTACTAGAGGACGCATTGGAAGGTCCGGTCCTGGACCTGGCCTGTGGCGAGGGGGAGAACGGACTTTACTTGGCGAGTCTCGGATTGCCCGTCATCCTTGCAGACCACTCAGTCGACGCCTTAGACGTCGCGCGGCGGTCGGCGGAGGAAAGGAGTCTGGACGTTCGTTTATGGCGGGTGGACTTAGAAACTGGTGAAAACCCGTTTGCGGGCGAGCAGTATCGCGGGATCGTGGTGTTTCGGTACCTGCATCGGCCACTCATCCCCTTCATCCGCGAAGCCATCCGCAAAGGCGGCCTTCTCATCTATGAGACTTTCACGATCGAACAACCGAAGTATGGTCACCCACATAACCCGGACTACCTGCTGCGCCCCCGCGAGTTGGTCAGCTGGTTCCGCGACTGGCAGATGATCCACTATTTCGAGGGCGTTCTGGAAAACCCCTCGCGGGCGGTGGCTCAGATAGTCTGTCGCAGGCCGGCGGCGTAGTGCACGGCGAGACCCTCCGGTAGCACCGCGGGTCGGCACGGACGAGCGGGCTGACGGCAGTCAGAAGGTGGTAAGTCAAGCGGGCCGAGTGCCACGGCAGCGCGGGAAGGTCGAGCAACCCCAGAATTCTCCGTGCCGTGATCTTCTGCGGTCCATGGGTTCCCCGCAGCGAGGACACCTAGGTGAAATCGGGGCTGGGGCCGCTTCGACCCGGTTCAGGGCGGGCGTCCGTTCCGAGCCGGCGATCGCCTTGCAGGCAAGGACTTCGTTCTCCAAGCGCTTGCCGTCCCAGAGTTCCACGCCTCGCCCCGTCGACTGCGCGCGGCCTCCGCCCGCCGGCGTGTCCCCAACGGTGTCCTCAAGACTGACGCCTTCAGTCTTGGGAGCACCTCGGCCAACGGAATGGAGACGGATCACTTGGTCGGCTTCTTGGCCTGGCGTCTTGAGGTCGGCGAGAAGTAGTGCGGCGCACGCATCCTCTCCCTACAGCCTGCCGGGTCCCGACCGCCTCTTCCCTAGGGTACCCGCGGCTCGATGATTTTGGCGACAGCCAGCAGCGCTTCCTTGAGTTCCTGGGGGCTCTTGGATCCGGTTTCCATGGCCACAAGCTGGTAGAGACCTCCGTGCTTGTAGAACTTGAGAAGCCACATGTTGAAGTAGGCGCTTTCACCCAGGCCTTCTATCTTCTCGGGGGTCTCACCCAGCGCTTCGGCCTCGTCCTTCACATGCTTCTCGAACAACTCCAAAGAGCCGATGTCCCAAACGGTGAGCACCAGAGAGCGCCCCCCGCTTTGCGGGAAGTACTCGACGTTGGTGAAGGCCCCCATCTGAGTAGGCCCTTCATGTCTAGCTGGCTCGCCGAAGTACTCGCCTGCCTCCTCGTCGGTCAGAAGGATGGAGGGGTCAGCGGGGATATTCGAAGTCCCTGTGCTCGCGCTCGTGCTGTTAGTGGTCTCGGGAAACGAATTCTGAGTAGATGCGGTCGGAGCAGTACTCCCGGTAGTCTGGGCCGCAGTGGCCTGCGTGGCGGGGGCCGAGCTGCTGGCGCCCTGGCCAGTATCCGATCCAGCGCAAGCGGCCAGCCATAACACCCCGGCCATGAGCAAGGCCAGGATACTTATGCGGCCGCGCCTCGGATTGCGTCTCGCAGGACTCTGCACAGGTAACGGATCGCTGCTTTCACCACTCTGTTTCATTGTGCCTGCCTTTAGTAGAGTACAATCAGCATCATACTAATCTACTAGTCCCACAAGGCCGCGATTCTTACACCTCGCCTCTTAGACGCGTCGCCTGAGAGGCCGCTCGACGTCGCTGGCGCTGGAGGTGGATGGCGACCGCGCCGACACGGGCTGCGACTCTGGACGGGTACGAGGGCGGGTGTTAGCGTTGCCTCGCGCGAGACCTGGACTAGATACGAGGTGAGAGCTGAAAGGGGGAGTCGTGAGAGAGGTCGACCTGAACAAGACTCTATACGACCTGACTGAGGAGTACCCGGAGCTGATCCCCGTGCTGGCGGAACTGGGCTTTGCCGGAGTGGCCTTCCCGGAGATGAGGGAGAGCCACGGCAAGGTCATGACCATCCTCTCCGGCCACGAACAGCTAGGTATCGACCTGACATGGGTCAAGAGGAAGCTAGAGGAACTCGGCTTCGTGGTCAAGCAGTAGGTGGGGAAGGGGCGCCGAACGGGGCTCACGCACCCCAGTCATCGACCTTCCAGTCCCCGCTGGCGTCTCGTACGAGCCACCACAGCCACGGGGCTTCCTCGACGTGGTGGTCTTCACCAGCTGCGCCCTGGGTCCACATGATCGATGCGCGAAAACAGCAGACATCTTCTGGCGTGAGACTGGCGCGGTACAGGTGTCCGTAGGTCGCCAAGTGGCGCGTGATGACCTCGGGGGCCGCTGTTATCGGTCCGAACTCGACGCGGCCCTTCCCTGCGAATGTCCAGTCGCCAAGGTGCATCTCCCCCCGTCGGTGGTCTGTCAGCAGCGCCTCGAAGGCGGGCAGGTCCCCCGCTTGCCAGGCGTCGAAAAAGGCGCGGAGTGCTGCCGCTGCGCGGCTTGTTTCGAGGTGGTCGTCCATGGGAGCACTCACCACTTCAAGGATGGCTCCACTGGGGGCTCCAGCCAGACCATGTTGGCCCGCGAGACGGTCGCCACCAGCCGAAGCACTCGGGGACGTGGTATTTGGAAGACTCGGAACGTCGGCCTTGTCGGGGCCGCAACCCGCGAGAGCGACACCGCTCAGGAGGAGCACGCCCACAGCCAATGTCGCAGATCGTGACCAGATTCCGCGCGCCATGGCGTACCTCCCCAAGGCGACCACTCTCCTCATGGTGACCACTAAGCCCAGAATACTACCCGGGGACATAACGCGCGTCGACTGGCTTCGGTCGGCCGCGCACGGTCTACGCCGAGTAGCGCCCCGCCCCTCCCACGATGTAGTGAAAGATGGGTCTGGTGACGTTCCGGAAGATGATGGGGCAGTGTCTAAGCCCCTTAGGTACGTAGATGAGGCAGCTCTTGGTCAGGGTGTACTTCTCGTCTTCCAGCCAGAACTCGACCTCTGCGCAGAGGTTTTGGGGGTCCTCGGGGTCGGTCCCGAAAACGGTGACGACCTCGTCGAAGTCATGGGAGTGCGCCTTCGCCTCCATCACGATCTCACCTGGTCTAGGCCATACCCAGGCGCAGTCGGTGAAGAAAGGAAGGCCGGCCATCTTCCGGTCGTCTAGCTGGTAGAGCAGAGTGCCAATCTCGTCCTTCTCCGTACGAAGGTCGTCGATGATGAGGCTTGCGTGTCTCCCCTCTGCCACGGAGTGATGGTATCACTCGCTCTGCGTTGCGGAGAACCCTACCTTCCGGTGAACTCGAAGAGAGAAATGTCGACGGCAGGTAGTTGGCCCTTGTTCGCTGGGTTCAGCACTTGTTTGACGCTGCACAGAAATTCGTCCTCTGCTCGCTCGCTGAGATCGATCACTGAACCGGCCCGGTCGCCAGTGACCAACCGGACCTTCGGTCGGTCATAATCCGTTCCCACCGCGGGTGCCGCGTTAACCACCCCTATCTCGCCACTTGTGAGCTCCAAGAGTGTCCCCGGTGGGTAAAGACCCATGATTTCTACGAACATCTTGACTAGCTGCGGGTCGAAGTGAGTGCCTGCATTGGCTATCAAGTAGAGCAGGGCTTCGTGAGGGGTCAGGTTGTATTCGCGGTAGACGCGGGCGGTGGTCAGGGCGTCGTAGCAATCCACGATGGCGACGATACTGCCGAAGAGGGTCATGTTCCGCTTGAGCCCGGTGACTAACGCCGGGTAGCCTTGCAAGTCTGCTCGCAGGTGATGTTCGAAAGCTACCACCGCGGCACGCATAAGGGAGGGGCTGAACCGACCGGTACCGAGTATGGTCCAGGCGGCGAGTACCGGATGGCGCTGCATCTCGTGCCATTCCTCGCGGGTGAGCGCCCCTGGCTTGTGGAGGACGTCCGGCGTGATCTCCAGTTTGCCCGCGTCGTGAAGGAAGGCGGCCAGACAGAGCTCGCCCAACCTGGACTTGCTGAGGCCGAGCCGCTGGCCCATGACCACCGCGAGTACGGCCACGTTCGTGGAGTGGGCGATCAAGTAGCGGTCATAGTCCTTGATGGTAGTAAGGGCCACCAGCGAAGCGGGTTCGCGGAGTATCTGATCGACCACTGCCTGGGTGACGTGGCGCAGTCGCCGGACCTGCGTGGGGTCGCCTCCCGCCTGGGGCTCGGCGGAGAGCTCCCTTGTCATCTGCAGAGCAGCTGCGTAGGCCTCCACCGAGGCTACCGCCTGAGGGGCCGCCCCACCCATCAGCATATCGATCTGCACTCGCTGGATGCCTCTGGCTAGAAGGGTCTCCGCCAAGTCCTGCCCTTCGGTCGGACGCTCGCGGGCAAGCAGCAGCGAGAGTTGCAGCAACTCGTGGTCTGTCACGCCCCTGAGGAAGGTCAGGGTGTTGATGTTCCAGGCCTCGAAGAGCTGGATGAGATAGGCGAAGCGGGTGTAGTCGTAGGCAGCGGTCCGCACCCTTGCCCGTCCCAGAAAGACGCAGTGGCTGTGGACCCCGATAGTGATCGCTTCTTCGTCGCGGTGGTAGTCGGCGAGGAGGCTGGAGAGGGTAGAACAAGCCTGCTGCATGACCAGGTTGTCGGCGTCGTAGTAGGCAGCGGTGCGTATGGCGGCCGTCACCGCCGCTACCAAAGCCTGGTCTGAGCGACCGGGGGATTCTCCCGACGGATGCTGGTTCACGTCCACCACTAGCTTTGCTCCCCAGATCGTGTTGCCCGAAGTGCTTGTTCCGCAATCTTTCTTATCGGCTTTTCTCCCGACTTGGCAGCGTCCCGCAAAGAGGCTGAGGCGGCGGCCCCCGGTATGGTCGCCAGAGCTTTGAGGGCCGCGGCGCGGACCGCAAGGGGACGGACGGCGAACAGTCTGCGCTTCCACAGTCGGTCCAACAGAGGAATGGCCCGCTCTTGCGCCAGGTTCGCATAGGCTGCCAGGAAGGCGTCGACCTCGTCCTCGGGTCGGCCATCAAAATCGCGCCTGTCAATATGGGCCGACAGTTGCGCTTCCTGCTCCTTGCCGCCATGTCGTCCGAGGCTTCTCGCCGCCAGAGTGCGCACGGCGGAATCCTCGTCGTTAAGGGCCAGGGCCAGCGTGTGGAGTACGGAGGGTCGCGACCCGTAGGTGTCGAGGGTGCGCACCACTTCCCGTCTTACCCGGGGGTCGGGATGCCGGGCCACCTTTTGTAGGTGCGGCAGTATCTCCAGGTCGTGTACCCCGGCGGCAAGCTGCACGGCGTTTCGCGCCACGTACCAGCGAGAATCCGCCAGCAGCGGGATAAGATGAGTTGCGGAGATTCCTCCCCCGCTCTCCAGAATCGCGATAAGGATGCGGCGTAGGGAGCGGTCCTCCGCCAGAATCAGAGCCTCTAGCAAGGCAGGCACCACCCAGGGGAGTACCTTTCGGAGGAACTGCTCAGGGCGGTAGCCTGAGGGGGCTGCGGGGGGCGCCTCCTGGCCGCGAGCGGCCAGGAGGCGCCCCACCCTCTCCGCCGTGATAGCTCGGCTCATGACCAGACCGGAGAAGCCGGCTGGACATCGACCCTGCACCTCCATTCGTTGAAGGTGTGCAAGAACTAGCTCAAGCCCCTCGATGTTCAGGTCGTCCGCGTATAGGTCGACCACCGTAGCGAGCGCCCGAGCCAAGGGCGCGTCATGGTCATGTGCTTCGGGCGCCCGTCCGGCTATCTCCAGCAATACGACAAGGAAGTCGTGGACGAGGTTCGAGGCTTCCTCGACCACGCGCTCTGCCGGGTCGAGCTCGGTGGCGCCGGACATCAGGCCCCGAAGGTCCACGGTCCTTGGCTCCACCTGCCTGAGTTCGCCAGTCGTCGTACCAGCACTGGTCTCAGTTTCCGGCTTCACCTCGTCCAAACGGCGTAGTACGGTCTCTCGCAGGGCGTCGATCTCACCCTCCCGCAGAACTTCTCCTCCAAGGAAGGGGTCGGCGACATGGTAGTCGATATGCTCGAAGTCCTGTTCCCACAGCCTGGTCACCAGGTCATGCTCAGCGTCGAGCAGGTTATCCACGAAGGCTAGGCAGGTGGCGAAGGCCTCGATCTCTTCCGGCTTCAGACCGGGATGGAAGGATAGGCTGCGTATCCCGTCTCGGAACATGAGAAAAGCCAGGTTATCCGGCCCGGTGTCGTACGAGTACACGGTCTGGCCGTCGCACAGTAGCTGATTCTCCTGCACTTCGAGCATCAGCGCGCCGTGTGCCTCCAGGTATGAAGTGAGCATCCCCCCTAGCGCGTCCAAGCTGCTGCGTACCGAAGGATGGCCCGGTGGGTAGAACCGGATATCCCGATAGGCGCGGTGCAGTTGTGCGCACACCGCGCTAGCCAGCCGGCACTGGATGGGTGATCCTGTTTCTTGCTGCATAATGGGCAGTTCGTGTGGGAAGAACGGAGTCCTCTCGGTCGGCTCTCATAGGCCTTTCTGGTTATTGATATCGGCTGCTGTCGGCAGAGGTTGATGTCAGTTCCGCGGAGACCGTCTGGCTGCTCAGCATCGCCAAGGGGTCGGCCGGGCAGACGGGGGGATTGAATAGTAGGCGGGTTTGGGTACCAGTCGCCAACAAAGGCCGGTGTCCTGGCCTCGTGCGACGGGGCGGGCAGGACCCGGGCCAGAACGGCACGATCGACCCCAGAAAGGGCTCCGACCTATGAAAATCGTCGAAGTGTTCGACTCTCGACTGAGCTTCTCTTTCGAGGTCTTTCCGCCCAAGAGCGAAGAAGGGATGGAAAGGCTGAAGGAGGCTCTGAAGCACTACTACCGTTTTCAGCCGGATTTCATCAGCTGCACATATGCAGCGGGGGGTACTAACGCTGATCGCAACTTGGAGGTCTGCCGAACCATCAAAACGGACGGCCTGACGGAGGTGCTCACGCACTTCACCTGCATAGGCTTCACCCGCGACAGGATAGACACTCAACTCGAGCGCTACTTGTCTCTCGGGATCGAGAACATCTTGGCCATGCGCGGAGATCTCCCGGCGGGCTGGGACGGGACCCGCGGTGATTTCAGCCACGCCGACGGCTTGATCAGGCACGTCAGGCAGAGGTTTCCGCAGTTCTGCATCGCTGCGGCCTGCTACCCGGAAAAGCACCTCTTGGCTCCGTCCCTGGCCGCTGATATCGCTTTCCTACGCAGCAAGCAAGACAATGGAGCAGACTTCCTCATCTCGCAACTCTGCCACGACGTGGGGGCGTTCGAGCGATTCCTCTATCTGATACGGGAAGCCGCAGTGTCTCTCCCGATGGTCGTGGGCATACTGCCGGTGCTCGAGAAAGATGCGCTTATCCGCATGACGCTCAGCAACGGTTGCTCCATCCCCGCCGAGTTGGCCGCCATCATCGGGAAATACGGCGACGATCCGCAGGACTTCAAGAAGGCGGGCATCGAGTACACGATCCAGCAAATCCACAGGTATATCGCCGCGGGGGTCGAGGGAATCCACCTCTACACCCTGAACAAGTGGGAAGAGGTGGAAGAGATCGTGGCCGGGTCGGGCATTCGGGAGGCGGTCACCCGCACTTTCGACCTGGTGGCCCAGGTCGGATAGGCGTCAGGTCGGTAAGGCCCAAGCCGGCCGGGCCCCATTCGGTAAGGCCGAAGGCGCGGCCGAGGCACGGTCCTTCAGTCCAGAGAAGGCGCGCCCGTGCCCGTGCCCGGCTCTCTCGTCGGCGCGGGGGTCGGTCTAGGCCAGAGAGGGCATGACCACGCCCTTGATGTAGCCGGGCTTCAGGCCCAGGTTGTCTTCGAAGGCTTGGCCGATGTCCTCCAGCCGGTACCGATGTGTGACCAGCTTGTCCATAGGATAGATGCCCTTCTCTAGCGCCCACAGAGCGCGGTCCAGCTCACTCTGGTAGTCGGTGG
>Ga0101944_10004682_pt1 | contig 16541 bp, 16 predicted proteins | sample DewCreD2012metaG_FD_75245 | JGI IMG/M metagenome (GOLD analysis project Ga0101944, IMG submission 75245) | Hot spring sediment bacterial and archeal communities from British Columbia, Canada, to study Microbial Dark Matter (Phase II) - Dewar... ...
CTGGGCGTGGTCACAGAGATCATCTTGAAAATTAACCCTAAACCAATAACCACTTCGACCTGTTCGGCCTCCTTCGACACCATTGAGGACGCAGGAAAAGCAACCAGTGAGGTCATGCGGTCCGGAATTCTGCCCAGTGCCCTTGAAATCTTGGATGACCAGTGCATTCTTGCCCTCAACCGGGACGCAGGGCTCAGCCTTCCCGAAGCAGCGGCCATGGTCTTTGCGGAAGCGGACGGCTGCACACAGGAAGAGACGAGCTACCAGATCGACAAGATCATTGGGGTTTTCAAAAAGAACAATGCGAAAAATATTGAGCGGGCGCAGTCCGCAGCAGATGCCGAAAGGATTTGGACGGCGCGCAAATCCATCGGCGGTATTCTTTTTCGCATGAGTTACAATATGCTTGCTGAGGATGTGACTGTTCCGATCAGCAAGGTGTCGGAAATGCTCAAAGGGATCAAGGCGATCAGCAAAAGACACGGCATCCTGATCGCCACCTTGGGGCATCTCGGCGACGGCAATCTGCATCCGAATATCATTTTCGACGGAACGGACCCGGAGCAGAAAAGGCGGGCAGAGGCGGCCACCGGAGATCTTTTCAAGCTGGCGATTGACCTAGGAGGCACCCTTACGGGGGAGCATGGGATAGGTTTGGCGAAGGCCCCCTTCATGCATCTTGAGCACAGTGAGGTTGCAATGAGAGTGATGAGCAGTCTCAAGAAGCTTTTTGATCCCAACAATATTCTGAACCCTGGCAAAATGGCGCTTGAAGTTTAGAGGGAGCCTGCCGAATGGAGAATCTGGGGGAGTCCATGCAGACAATGAATGCTTTCCTGGGAGAATACCGTGACCAGGTTCTGAAGTGTTCGAAGTGTGGCTTTTGCCAAGCGGACTGTCCTGTTTTTTCAGCCACGTTGCGGCCCGCTTACAACACCCGAGGCAAGATGCTGATTTTGAAAGCGGTCCTTGAGGGGAGCGTGGATCTCACGGAGGAGCTCTGTGAGACGTTTTATTTGTGCACAGAGTGTCAAGCTTGCGCGGTCTCGTGCCCTTCGGGTGTTAAGGGGAACGAGATTGTCGAAAAGGTGCGCAAGGAACTCTACAAGAGGCGCTTTACTCCACCCAGTCTCGCCGGTGTCCGGGACGGGATCCTCACGGCAGGAAATGTCTTTACGAGCAAACAGGAAGAGCGGGTGGAGATCTATCCGCAGGCGCTCAAGGACAAAGTCGAAACCGGTAGCCTTCCAGACAATGCGGAGACCTTGCTCTTCATGGGGTGCCTGCCAAGCTACATGGATATGAAGATCGTGCCAAGTTTCATTAAGGTGATGGAGAAAGGCGGCGTTGCTTTCACGACACTGGGTACGCAGGAGATCTGTTGCGGCCTGCCGCTTTCGCTGATGGGCGCGGATGTTTTCGCCCCCCATGCGGCAACAGTAGCAGCGACTCTTAGGTCGACGGGAGTGCGGGAGATGATAACACCCTGTGCCGGCTGCTATAAGACCTTTAAAACGCTCTATCCTGAGATCGGGCTAGACTTAGGCGTGGAGGTTTACCACACGGTCCATTATCTAAATCGACTCCTCAATGAAGGGAAACTGACCTTCCACAAGGCCCTGTCGCACAAGATCACGTACCACGATCCCTGCGATCTGGGCAGGGCCTGTCGAGTCTTTGACGAGCCTCGGAACGTCCTAACGCAAATCCCGGGGGTTGAGTTGGTGGAGATGGAAAACAACCGAATGTCCGCTCTCTGTTGCGGTGCGGGAGGTGGAGTGGCTGGTTTCAATCCAAACTTAGCTCTGGGGATGGCCGTTGCGCGTGTTCGTCAAGCTCTTGCAGTGGGTGCAGAGATCCTCGTATCGGGATGCCCTGCCTGTAAGGATAACCTCAGAAAAGGCCTTCGCACATTGCCGCGGGAAGAGCGAGGAAAAATTAAGGTCATGGATATGGTGGAGATCATAGCCAATGCGATGGGGTGAACCGCTGTTAGAGAATACGCCCGTTTTCTCTTCCCCACGAGGGATGGCCGATGCCAGTAAGAATCAAACTCTGTCCAACTTTCCACCAAGACGTTGGAGGCTATGATCCGGACAAAGGGCTCCTGCTTGAAGACGCAGCAGGCGAACCTGTGAGGCAAACTGCCAGAGAGCTTTCCGTAGCCATAGAGCTGGTGACCTGCTCCATCATCATCAATCACTATCCTTCCGGGGTGGATCGAGTCATTCAGGAAGGAGACTTCGTCGCACTCGTGCGGGTTCTAGGGGTGGGTGAGAAACGTGAGGCCCAAGCAGCAAAGAATCCGGTCCGAGGGCTGGAAAGGACGCAGCATCCATGGAATTGAATGAGGTCGTCATCGTCAGCGCATGCAGAACACCTATCGGTGATTTTCTCGGAAGCCTCAAGGAGGTGCCGGCGAGGAATCTGGGCATTTTGGTGGGGATGGAAAGCATTCGGAGGGCCGGCATCAGCCCGGAGACCATCGATGAAATCTGTATGGGACAGGTATACGGAGCGATGCAGGGCTCACTTCCTGCGAGACAGGTCGGAGCTCGACTCGGGCTTGCTCATCGCAGCGCAGCTTGTGTCGTTAATCAGAACTGCGCCTCAGGGATGCGAGCCATGGAGATCGCGTGCCATAACATCATGCTTGGAAAAACCGAGGTCGCTCTTGTCGTAGGGGTGGAAAGCATGACCAATACGCCTTACCTGCTGCCCATGGCTAGGATGGGGTACCGGATGAACTCCGGAACTGTCGAAGACCACCTAATTCACGATGCATTGTTCGACGAACTGGTCCCCGGACACATGGGGATTACTGCTGAAAACGTGGCTGAAAGTTATGGGATAAGCCGCCAGGAGTGTGATGAACTCGCCCTGTTGAGTCACAGGAGAGCCGTGGCGGCCATTGAGGCCGGCAGGTTCAAAAAAGAGATCGTTCCTGTGGAGCTCAAGAGGAAGAAGGGCCCTGTTCTTTTTGAAAAGGATGAACATCCCCGCAAGGATACTACGTTGGAATCACTGAGCAAACTCAGACCTGCCTTCAAGCAGGGGGGTATTGTCACGGCGGGGAATGCTTCAGGGGTCAACGATGCGGGCGCAGCGGTGGTCATTATGTCCAAAGCAAAAGCCATGGAGCTGGGGATAAAGCCTCTCCTCAAGTTGCTGGCTATCTGTGGTGAGGGAGTAGACCCTAGAGTGATGGGGCTGGGTCCGGCCTTTGCGATCCCCAAGTGTCTCAAACAAGCCAAGTTGCAGTTTGGGGATGTCGAGTACTGGGAAATCAATGAAGCCTTCGCCGCGCAGTTCCTAGGGGTGCGCCGCGTCCTGAAAGAGACCCATGGGATTCAGCTCGATATGGAGAAAGTGAACCACAATGGATCTGGGATAGCGCTCGGGCATCCGATCGGGTGCACTGGATTGCGAATCATCGTATCTCTCTACCACGAGATGGAGAGGCTGGGCCTTGCGATTGGTGGGGCTTCCCTCTGCGTGGGCGGAGGACCGGCGATGGCTTCTATCTGGAGCAGGGAGATCTGAGGAGCGCCTTTTGCGTGGACAATTGAAAAGGTGAAAATTTCTGAGCTTACGCAGCGCCCTCCTGCTTCGCAGGATGGAGGAAAGGAGATCTTTAAACGACCATGAAGCTAAGGAATGGTGCTGAGTATATTGACAGTTTGAGGAAGTTGCATCCGAGAATCTACTACAAGGGGAAAAGGATACAAGATGTGACCCGGCATCCGGCCACGGCCCCGCATGTTCGCGCAGCAGCCATGACCTATGCTCTTGCGAGCAAGAAGGAATACCGGGATCTGGCGACGGCCACCTCCCACCTGACCGGCCACAACATAAGCCGTTTCACCCACGTTCATCAGAATGTGGAAGATTTGATCAAGAAGATCAAACTCCTGCGGTTGCTTGGTCAGAAGACCGGGACCTGCTTCCAACGATGCGTGGGATTTGATGGGATCAACGCCGTCTACTCTGTGGCTTATGAGATGGACCAGAAACATGGGACGGACTTTTTTGAAAGGTTCAAGCAGTGGCTCATTCAGATCCAAGACGAAAACCTGATGGTCGTCGGCGCTATGACGGATCCCAAGGGCGACCGATCCAGGGGGCCAGCGGAACAGGTGGATCCTGACCAGTATGTGCACGTGGTCGAAAGACGGGAAGACGGCGTTGTGATTCGAGGGGCCAAACTTCACATGACAGGTGCGGTCAACTCCCACGAGATCCTGATTATGCCTACCACCGCGATGGATGAGAAATCCAGGGATTATGCCATCGTTTGCGCAGTTCCCGTGGATGCTCCGGGGGTCACGATGATCTTTGGCCGGCAGGCCAGCGACGACCGGCGGGATAAGAGGGAAAGAATCGATGTGGGGAAGCCATCCTTCGGCTCCGTAGGGGGGGAGGCGGTCATTGCGTTTGAGGACGTCTTTGTTCCCAAGGAAAGAGTGTTTATGGACGGGCAAACCGCGTATACCAGCTCTCTCGTTTACCGTTTTGCCGCCCATCATCGTGCAAACTACGGCGCCTGTAAGACTGGCCTTATCGACGTCCTGATTGGAGCGGTGGGATATTTGACGGAGGTGCAAGGCACTTCAAAGGGTTCGCACGTGAGGGAGAAGATCACGGAGATGACGCATCTGAGCGAGACCCTTTACAGTTCATCTATTGCCTGTTCTGCGGAAGGCTGGCCGACGCCTTCCGGCGCCTATATGGTGGACACCATGCTGGCCAATGTGTGCAAGCAGAACGTGACGCGGTTTCATTTTGAAATCGCGCGGCTTGCCCTGGATCTAGCAGGGGGCATCATTGCCACCCTTCCGAGCCAGTATGACCTGGAAAGCGAAGATGTGGGGCACTTGGTTCGGAAGTATTTCTCCGGTGTGGCAGGCATTCCGACCGAGGAGCGGATCAAGTTAGCCCGCCTCATTGAAACGATGACCGGCGGCACCACTCTGGTAGAGTCCATGCACGGTGCCGGGTCGCCTCAAGCGCAGAGGATTATGATTTACCGGGAGAGCGATGTTGCGAAAAAAATGAAACTGGCCAAGGCACTGTTGGGGATTCCGGTCAAAAAGAGGGCTTCACAGAAGAAGAATGCATCCTGATTGGCGACCTGAGCAGGAATGGAAAACCCCTGTGGATTCTCACTTAAGTAGATAAAGATGGTACTGGACAACTTCCGAATCGATGGTCAAGTTGCAGTTGTGACGGGGGCAACCAAGGGGATAGGCAGAGGCATAGCGCAGGCTTTGGCTGAGGCAGGAGCTGACATTGCGGTGGTTAGCAGGAATCCTGACAAAGGGATTCAGGAAGCCATCTTGTCCCTTGGAAAAAGGTATTTACACCATGCAGCGGACCTAACTGACAGAAATCAAACCAGAAAGGTTCCGCTAATGATTTTGAAAGAGATGGGCGATATCAACATCCTGGTCAACAATTCTGGAATAATAAGAAGGGCTCCAGTGGCAGAGTACTCTGAAGAAGACTGGGATGCTACATTGGAGATTGATCTGACGGCCGCTTTTATTCTTTCTCAGGCTTGTGGTCAAATCATGCTGAAGAAAGGGAAGGGCAAGATCATCAATATTGCCTCAGTCCTCGCCTTTCAGGGTGGCATGAATGTGGTTGCCTATAGCTCAGCTAAGCATGGTTTGGTAGGGTTGACAAAAGCGTTTGCAAATGATTGGGCGGGTAAAGGAGTGAACGTTAATGCCATTGCGCCTAGCTTTTTTGTTACTGAAATGACCTCTGCCCTTCGGAATGATTTGCGGAGGTCAGGGTCCATTACTGCCCGGACGCCGGCAGGTCGTTGGGGAGATCCAGAGGATATCGCCGGGGCGGCTGTATATCTGGCCTCTGCGGCCTCTGATCTTGTCCATGGTGCTGTTCTGCCCGCAGATGGAGGCTGGTTGGGCTGGTAGAGCCTAATTTCTTTGTACCATGATTCTTCGTGCCGAATTTCTTTGTGAACTGAGATGATAATAGGACAACTCCTGACTTTCTTGCACATGTGAGGCCCGATTCAGCTTGGCCGGGATATTACGAATCATTTGCTCGGAACAGGTGACATTCTTTCACGATCTCTTACTTCAGAAATGGGGATATGAAAATTGATCAAGAAACTGAGTATAAGCGAGGCGGTAGGCAAGGCGCTTGCCCATGACATCACGGAGATCCGGCCGGGAGAGTTCAAGGGCGTTGCCTTCCGCAGAGGAACAGAAATCTGTGATGGAGATCTGTGCCACTTACAACGCCTGGGGAAAAATCATCTCTATGTGATAGATCTCGAAGAGGATGAGGTTCATGAAGACGAGGCGGCGCTCAAGCTCGCACACTCCCTGGCGGGAAAAGGCGTCAGGTGCGAAACGGAACCCCGAGAAGGTAAAATCAGGCTTTTCGCGGACCAGAACGGACTCCTTATTGTTGACACTGAGTTGCTTCTCGAATTCAACATGGTTGATGAGGTGATGTGCGCAACCTTGCATCAGTACAGCGTTGTTGAAAAAGGCGAACTCGTGGGGGCCACGCGCGCAATCCCTCTGGTAATGAAAAGGTCCGTGATCGAGAGTGCCGCGGCGCTTGCGCGAAGTCGTGGAGGCGTCCTTTCCGTTGTCCCCTTGAATCCTGCGACGGCGGGGGTCGTAATCACGGGTAACGAGATCCACTCCGGTTTGATTGAAGATCGTTTCGAACCAGTTATTAGACAAAAACTTGAATCGTTTTCCTCTGTGATTAAAGCCATAGATGTGGTTCCAGATGATGCCCATAGGATAGGTGGTGCGATAAGATCTCAGATAAACCGTGGATGTGATCTCGTTCTGCTTAGTGGAGGGATGAGCGTTGATCCGGATGATGTCACTCGGCAAGGCGTCCTTCTTGCGGGAGCAACTGAAATCAATTATGGAGCCTCTGTCCTGCCCGGTGCAATGTTTATGGTCGCCTATGTGGGGGGTATCCCCATCCTGGGAGTCCCAGCTTGCGGAATCTATCACAAAATCACCGCTCTGGATTTGGTCCTTCCAAGGATTCTTGCCGGTCAACATGTCACCAAGAATGATCTGGCAGCCTTGGGCCATGGCGGTCTCTGCAGGAACTGCCCTGAGTGCATTTTCCCCCGGTGTGCCTTCGGGAAGAATACATAGATTCCTATCAGATTTGGGAATCCCTAGGAGGGGCATCAAATCATGATTTGGGGATGACGCGCCCCAATAGAAAGAAAAACGATAACCTGAATCGTAAAGGGAGATTAGAAAAGATTGAGGGCTTTGAAATCCGACAAAATGTTTTGTCGGGACCCTTCCATCACTATGTTTTTGTGGTGGCAGAGAGAAAATTGTTAGCAGCGTATGAAGGGTGTGGCAGGAGTGGAAACCCCTGTTTGTCTTGAAACCTAGGTAACCTCTCTCCACGTACTGCTTCAGAAAGTGGGCATTGGCTTGCGGGCCAAAATTAGTCTGCCCATTAGGTCAAAGACAATATCAAGTCCTCAGGCAGGGCACTTTGGAAATGCGCATCATTGGAGACAATGAGATCAACCTGATTGACGAGGCCCGATGCGATAATGAGGGCATCGATCGCTCTGAGTTTTTTCCACTGAATCCGTGGATCCTTGCCCATTTCCTCAATCACTTGCGTGGTGATGGCCTGACAAGTGCTGTTCGGAAAATTGAGAAGGTAGATTTTGGCGTCCATGGCGTTCTGGACCAGGCCTCTCTTCAAGGGGCCCTGCATGACTTCAGCAATGGACAAGATGGAAAAGACGGCGAAAAGATCCCCCTTCTCGATGAGTTGGAAGATCATGCGAGAGGCCTGCTCAAAAGGCTGAACGGCATCGGTGAGATAAATGATGATGTGGCTGTCCACGAGTACCCGTTTGCCGGACAAAGCCTTCTTCAAGGCGGAAGGGGAATGGATTTTCATCGGTCTTTTCTGCCTTCGTCCAGATGTTTTTGAACCTCATCGGCCGATTCCCCAAAGCTTTTTGCGGTCACTCCAGCCAGTTTATCCGTGAAAGAGGGCACAGGCTGCAGCACGATCGTGTTGTCTGATTTGCTGATCAACAGGCGCATTCCGGTCTTAATTTCCATCTCCTTGCGAAGGCTGGAAGGCAAAAGAACATAGCCTCTTTTTGAAATTTTCACCGAGGTCGATTTCATGTTGCTCATTTTCCCTTTTTGCATGTTATTCAAATTTTAGCAGCATTTTCCAAAATGTCAACCGAATGGAAGTCTTGCGGCCATATTTTTTCAATGGGCTTAAAACCTATTCGTTTTGTTTTCCTCCGCCCGTCAAGAAGTTCGCCTGCGTGTATACAGGATTCGGGTAGGAGTAGAAGCCCTGGTTCGTTTTGAAACCCAAGTGCCCCTTGTCAATGTACTGCTTCAGGAAGTCGGCGTTGGCTTGAGCCTGGGCATCCCCGGTTTTTTTGGCCCAGTAATCGGTGATGGTCCACACGGTGGAAAGGCCGATTTGATCCATGATCCCGAAAGGCCCCATAGACGTGTGCATGACCCCCATCCATGACCGGTCGATGTCTTCGACCGTAGCCACCTTGCGGGAGGCCAGGGAGAGGGCGGAAGAAAAAAGGCTCGAGAGCATGGTGTTGAAAACATAGCCGCTGTTTTCCCGCTGAAGCACGATCACGATCTGGCCGATGCTCTCAGCAAACTCATGAACGAGCCGTGTCACCTCGGGGGCTGTGCCCGGATGGGGCATGAGGTCGGTGATATGGTTGGCCCTCAGGTCGTGGAAATGAAGCGCCACGAGCTTTTCAGGTCTTCCGGTGGCCTTCGCAAACATGGAGGGGACCAGCATCGAGGTGTTTGTGGTGAAGATGGTTCTCTCGGGGCAAAGCGTATTGAATTGGGCAAATACCTTGCCCTTTAGTTCAGGGTCTTCGGGTATGGATTCACTGATAAGATCGACATCCTGGGCTGCCTTGGCAGGATCCGGAGTTGCGGAGATCCTCGCCAAAGCTTTGTGGAGACTATCTTCTGCGAGACGCCCGGTGGAGGCATACCAGGCGCCGAGCTTGGCGACGCGGCGCATCGCCTTGTCCAGGATTTCCTGGGACAGATCATAATAGACCACGTCGTATGCGTGCATGGCGCACTGGAGGCCGATCTGCTGGCCCATGGTTCCAGCGCCCAGGATGAGTACCCTATTGATATCCTCAACCTTCATACCGCTCCCTCGTCGATGATTATCTGGTAGCTGCACGCAGTTGACATAAGACACATTCGAATATCGAAGCCCGAAACTCGAAACAATTTCAAAATGCAAATTTGCCAAGGTTCAAAACAGTCTCCGGCTCTTATAGTTTAGGTCATTTGAATTTATGAAATTGGATATTGTTTCGAGTTTCGTGCTTCGGATTTCGGATTTTGATCTTGTCCACATTTCGCCGAGAGGCTGCACACTAGCAATTCATGCCAGCGCCCCTCCATCTACCACAAGAATGGCTCCGGTCGTGTAGGACGCAGCCTCCGAGACCAGGTAGAGCACCGCACCGGCCATCTCGCTTGGCTGAGCGTGCCTTCCCATGGGGATCCTTTGGATGATGTAGTCATAGATCGCCTCTGTTTCTATGAGCACCTTGGCGAATTTGGTCTCGACAAGACCGGGCAGCAGGGCGTTCACCCGGATGTTCTTGGTGGCAAGCTCCTTGGCAAAGGCTTTGGTCATGCAAATGATGCCGGCTTTGGTGATGGAGTACATGCCCTGGAATGGTGCGGGCGTGACTCCATTGATGGAAGAGGTGTTCACAACAGATCCGCCGCCTGATTCCATCATGAGTTTGGCCGCATGCTGGATCATGAAGAAGGGCCCCTTGAGATTCACGTCAAAGGTCTTGTTCCAGGCCCCTTCATCAGCCCCCAGCATCTCGCCGAAATAGGGGTTTGTGACGGCGTTGTTGACAAGGATGTGAAGCGCTCCATGGCGGTCCTTGACCTGCTGGAAGAGTGCTTCAATCTGCTTGAGGTCCCCCACGTTGCAGGGAATTGCCTCTGCCTTGCCCCCCCGGGCAGCGATCTTCTTCGCCACCGCCTGCAGGGCCTCCGCCTTCCGGCTGACAAGGATGCACAAGGCCCCATAATCCGCCAGGGTGGTGGCGATGGCTTCGCCGATGCCCCTGCTGGCGCCTGTCACGAGGGCGATTTTTCCATTAAGACTGAAATCGATTTTTTCCATACCTTATTTCTCTCCACAATGTCATTAAAGCACTTCAAAGACGGCCGTCAGCGGTCAGCCGTCGCCGGTCGTTCTTGATCCTCCTACAGCTCGCTCTGTTCCATGGTCCTATTGGCCTGTTTCTCAAGAAGCGTTACAGAACCGATGAGCGCCTTGAACCGCTCGTCCTTGGTCTGCCCGTGGTAAAAGCGGTAATAGATTTGCTGGGCGATCACTGCAAGGCGAAAGAGGCCGAAGCAGAGGTAAAAATCAAAGTTGTCAATGCGGATGCCCGCTTTTTCTGAATAACGCTTGACCATTTCCTCTCGGGTGAATGCCCCCGGCAGGTAAGTGGGTTGTACGGCGATAGCCTGGAAATCCGGTGGGTCATCTCTCTGAACCCAGTAGCCCAGGGAACTGCCAAGGTCCATGAGAGGATCCCCGATCGTGGCCATCTCCCAGTCCAGCACTCCCTTGATCGTGAGAGGGTGCGCAGGGTCGAGGACCACGTTGTCGAACTTGAAGTCATTGTGGATGACGCCGGGCCTTGGAAAATCAGGGGGCATCTTGTCATGCAGCCACTGCATGACCTTTTCGAAGGTCGGTGCATCCGGTGTACGAGCCGACGAGTACCGACTGGACCACCCTTCCACCTGCCTTTTCACATACCCTTCAGGTTTGCCGAATCCCTCAAGCCCGATCGCCTTGTAGTCCACGGAGTGGAGCCGGTGGTGCATATCCACAAGATTCTCGCACAACGAACGCATCTGATCCGAGGTGAACTCAAGCCCTTTGGGAAGATTCCTCCTGAGGATGATCCCCTGAATCCTCTCCATCACGTAAAAGGGGCACCCCATGAGCGATTCGTCTTCGGTATAAGCCAGCGGTTTCGGGCAATACGGGAAGACCGGGTTGAGGGCCTTGAGGATGCGAAATTCCCTGCCCATGTCATGGGCGGTCTTGGCTTTCCTGCCGAAGGGGGGCCGTCTCAGGACGAGCTCTCGGTCTCCCACCCTGATGAGGTAGGTGAGGTTGGAATACCCGCTCGGAAACTGCTCTACCGTGAGTTCGCCGGAAAGGCCGGGTATGTTTTCTTTAATAAAAGCTTCAACAACCTCGAGGTTGAGTTCTTCGCTCTGTCGCACCTTGGTGGGCTTGTCGGTGATGTCCATGCTCTTTTCTCCTCCGGTCCGGGCTCAACGGGCAAAAAAGCCGAGGATGGATCAAAACTATTCTATCAGGGAATGGAAATCAATTTCGAAAACCGAGCAGGAAAAAAATACTTTGAAGAAACACGGGCTGGAGGTTTTTCTTGACCTGAGGAGGATTTTTCTGTTTCATAATTTGCTTATGATGAGATCCCGATTTCTTACGATAACCGTTTTACTCGCCTGTTTAACTCTCTCAGCCCATGCAAAGGAGGTGGTCCCTATGATGACCTTGACATCCCCAAGTTTTGAAAACCACAAAGACATCCCCAAGAAGCACACATGCGACGGTGAGGATCTTTCGCCTGCGCTCCAATGGTCGGGTGCGCCGAAGGAAACGCAAAGCTTCGTGTTGATTGTGGATGACCCTGATGCCCCGGATCCGGCCAGCCCTAAAATGACCTGGGTCCATTGGGTTCTCTACAACATCCCGGCAACGATCCGCTCCTTGCCGGAAGCCGTCAAAGACAAAGATCTCCCGAAGGGAACCCTGCAAGGTCTGAATGACTGGAAAAAGACGGCCTACGGCGGTCCTTGTCCGCCCATCGGCAAACACCGCTATTTTCACAAGCTTTACGCCCTGGACGTGTCTCTGCCCGATCTCAAGCAGCCGACAAAAGCCAAGCTGGAAAAGGCGATGGAGGGGCACATTCTTTCCAAGGCCGAGTTGGTCGGGCTCTATCAACGGAAAAGATGACCGTTCGCGAGTTTCTTCTCTGAGCTGTTTTTAGAATCGCTGGATCGAAAGCAGAGGGATGCCATGACAGAAACCAGGAGAACCTATTGCGGCCTGTGCCATCCGCGATGCGGTCTGCTTTTGGAAATGGAAAACGGAAAGGCCGTCAAGGTCAAGGGAGACCCGGACCATCCCATCACCAGGGGCCGGATCTGCAACCGCGGCAAGCTGATGCTCGACCATGTGTACCATCCTGATCGGCTCAATGATCCTCTCAAACGCAAAGGGGACAGGGGAGAGGGCCGATGGGAACGTATCTCGTGGGACCAGGCCCTGGATGAGATCTCGGAAAGGCTTTCCTCTCTTCGTGACAAATATGGCGCCGAGACCCTGGCCTTTTCCCACGGAACCAAAAGGACCTATCACTGGGACGAACGAAGATTCTTCAATCTTTTTGGTTCACCCAATGTGTTTGGGGCCAACAATGTGTGCATGTGCCCGAGCCAGGCCGTGGAATACGCGACCTATGGCGGTTTTGTCTGGGGCGACGTGATGCAGACAAAATGCATAGTCCTATGGGGACATGCGCCTTCCGAATCGGATCCCATTGGTCTGTACGGCATGATTCTGGCGGCCAAAAAGAACGGGGCCCGGCTCATCGTGGTGGATCCCCGCCGCATCCCCGAGGCGGTAAAGGCGGACCTGTTTCTCCAGATCAGGCCAGGAACCGATGTGGCCCTGATGCTGGGCTGGGTCAGGGTGATCATCGAAGAAGCTCTCTTTGACAGGGGTTTCGTGGAAAAGTGGACGGTCGGGTTCAATGACCTGAGGGCCGCTGCCGCAGCGTACACGCCGGAGCGGGTGGCTGAGATCACGTGGCTTGACCCTGACCAGGTGGTGCAGTCGGCCAGGCTCTATGCGACGACAAAACCCGCGATCATCACCTGGGGATTTGGCCTCGACAAACAGGGGGTGAATGCCACCCAAGCCGCCAGGGCAAGGGCCATCTTGAGGGCGATTACCGGCAATCTGGATGTGCCGGGAGGGGAACCTCTGGGTTGGGCGGACCCGGTCGGCAAGATCATCGGCAACGACGGGTTGGAGTTGAACGAGGCCCTTTCCGCGGAGCAACGCGCCAAGCAATTGGGTGCCGACCAATATCCCTTTTTCGGGTTCCCGGGCTGGGAGAAAAACGCGGAAGCCAACCGCCGTCTTCCTCGTGATGTCATGCATCCGCCCATTGCAGATATGACCAGCGTGGCCCATAGCCGAGCGGTTTGTGACGCCATCCTCACCGGGAAACCCTACCCGGTCACGGCAGCCATCTCTTTGGCCAGCAACCCGCTCCTTTCCCTTGCCAATGTAAAGCGTATGCACCAAGCCCTGAAGGCGCTTCAGCTCTACGTGGTGGCGGAATATTATCTCACACCCTCCGCCGCCCTGGCGGATTATGTGCTTCCCATATGCTCCACGGTTGAGACGACCGAACTCTGGTTGAGTCCCGCTTTTTGTGTGGCCTGTCCAAGAGGCCTGGACCCCCTCCATGAACGCCGCAATCCTTATGACTTCTGGCGAGGGCTGGCCGTGCGCTTGGGTCAAAAGGAATACTGGCCCTGGGAGACGGTGGACCAGGTGTGGGACTGGTGCCTGGCGCCTGTGGGACTGACTTTTCAGCAGCTGCTTGAGAAAAACGGGCTTTTCGGAAAGCGGGAGTATCGGCGGTATGAGCGGTATGGCTTCGGCACGCCGTCAGGCAAGGTGGAAATCAGGTCCAGCATCTTCGATGACCTCGGTTGCGAGCCCTTGCCGGTGTACCGCGAAATGCCTCACAGTCCCGCAGGAGCGCCGCACCTCCAGAAAGAGTATCCCTTGGTCCTGATCACGGGAAGCCGCTTCACCCCCATGTATCACTCGGAGCAGCGCCAGATCGAGAAGGCCCGCAAACAGCACCCGGACCCGGTCGTCACCATCCATCCGGAGACAGCTGCAGCCCTGGGCACTGTCGAGGGGGACTGGGTGCAAGTGGTTACGCCCCAGGGGAGCATTCGGGTGAAGGCGCACCTGACGGACATCCTGCATCCACGGATGGTGGATGTTCAACATGGATGGTGGTTCCCGGAGAGGATAGAAGCGGAACCCGAACTGTTCGGGGTGTTCGAGTCCAATGCCAACGTCCTTTGCCCTGACGACCCCGAGTTCTGCAGCCCGGAGATTGGAGGCTGGCCCCACACCGCTCTCCTGTGTCGGATAGAAAAGCTTTAGGACGCTCCTCCATCTATTCGCTTTCGGCTGGGTACTCCGCAGCTTGCTGCGGGGAGCTTCATTCGGAGACATGAGCCGCCCTTTGGATCTTGACAGAGATGGGCGCTTAGTCTATTTTGTCTTCAGTCGCTGGGAGAGGCGGCCTTGTGTTGCTCTTCTGAAAGCGATCCCTCTTTTTCCCGCTGTGCTGTTTTGAACATCCCATCGAATCGCTGGGCAGGCCGTTTTCCACACTTCTCCTCTTCCTTTTCGCGCCAAGGCCTCTTTCCGCCGGCGAATCAAGGATTCACGTTGCGTCAAAGGAGTCACCGCAGCGGTCCGGACTCAGTAAACCCTTAAGAGAAAGGAGGCTCCCATGGCAGAGCGTGCAAGCGGTTCGAAATATGTTCCGGGGACCTATGTGAAGCCCAGACCGAGTGCGCCTGAGATGGCAAACCGGTATATCCGCGAATGGGACGAGAAGCTGCGCGAAACAAAGACGAAGGAGCCCCGCGTCGTCGAGTATCCTCCGACGATTTGCATCTCCCGCAAACTGGCCTCCGGAGCCGTGGAGATCGCCGATCTCGTGGCTCAGAAAATCGGATACCGTGTCGTGGACCAGCAGATCCTGCAGCACATCGCCACCACCGCGAGCTTGAGCCAAAAGACGGTCGCCATGTTTGACGAACGCTATCCGGGAAAAATCAGCGAGTTGGTCACCCTTGCCTTTGGTGAAAAGGCGTTCATCAAGAGCGATTATGCAAAACACCTTTTCAGCTCGGTGTATGCCATTGCCGCTTTAGGGCCTACCATTTTTGTAGGAAGAGGGGTCCATCTCCTTCTGTCCCGTGAAAAGGTACTTGCCGTCAGGCTCATTTCCTCACACCCCTTTCGGGTCCAGAGACTCGTGAAACTCATGAATATTTCCGAGGCAGAGGCCGCCAGGCAGATCAACGAACTGGACCGTCAGCAGGCAGCCTTTTTCAAGGAGGTCTACAACAAAAAGGATGCCTCCCCCTATGAATTTGATCTGGTGATCAACTGCGATTACATCCAAGAGCCTCGCACGGCTGCGGAAATCATCCTTACGGCCTTCAGAGGAAAGTTCGGCCTACCTGAAACGGGCAGTCGGTGATCAGAAAGATCTTTTCACTCGACACGGCCTACGGCCTCAGGCCTTGGGCCGTGTCCGTTTTAGACCCAAAGCCGGGCTGCCCTATCTGGGCAGCAGTTTCTTCACCTTGTCCAGCAAGAGCTCCATGCGGATAGGTTTTTCCACGAATTCATCGATCGGAAGATACTCCCCGTCCCTTTCAGGAGAAAACTTCATGCCGGTTTTCTGCGAGATGGAGGTCAACATGATGATCGGAATCTTGGAAAACTCGTGCTACTCGGACTTCGGGTCCTGGTTTCTGAGTTCATAGGAAACGTGGTATCCTTCGGTGATCGTATCCATCATCACATCGAGGATGATGAGGTCGGGATGGACTTGCTTGACGACCTTCAGCCCTTCAGCGCCGCTTGGGGCTCCATGTACCTCGTAGTTGTTCGCCTCCAGGGCAATGCGGAGAACGTCGAGAATATCAGGATCATCATCAATGGCGACCATCTTTGCTTTTTTCATATCCGTTTCCTTTTCCAATGACTCATGGGAACATAAAAATACCATCCTGCCTGGCCTAACGCAGACGACATCGATGAAATGAGGTCGCCCCCTCCTCCACCTTCCCCCTTGAGGGAGAGGGGAGGGTGGGGGGTAAAAAGAAAGAATTTCTTCGCATTAGTCAACTGATCACGACCCGCGAAACCTTCAGGACAAAAACAGGGTCAACGCATCAATGCTCATTTCCACTTCCGCGGAGAGGCCCTCTCTAAAGATCCTGTCTTTCGGCTGGATCCCGAGAACAAACGTCTTGCTCCCCCCCGTTTCCCACAAGCGAAGCAGTGTTTTCAAAGGGAGGCGATGGCTAGGACAGCAAACCGCCTCGGGGAGCGCTTCCGATTGGAGGAGGGCCATACTCGCCGGCTTCGCGTGAAGTTCCATGACGTCAATCACGAGGATCACGTCAGGGCTTAAAGCTGCGACTTGGATCAAACAGTCTTCGGGGAGTCTCCTGCGTCAATGAAAAGAAATTTCCCGTGAGAATCCAGCTGCAGTTCTTGGACCTGCCACTCTGACCTGAGTCTTCTCAGAAGTTCGGGTCCGGCTCCATCATCCCCCCAAAGCC
>Ga0101944_10004683_pt1 | contig 16537 bp, 15 predicted proteins | sample DewCreD2012metaG_FD_75245 | JGI IMG/M metagenome (GOLD analysis project Ga0101944, IMG submission 75245) | Hot spring sediment bacterial and archeal communities from British Columbia, Canada, to study Microbial Dark Matter (Phase II) - Dewar... ...
ACTTTCGTGAGGCAAAATGACAAAACGAGGCCGCGTTTTTTCAGGCGCCCGCCCTACCGGGCGGCAACACCTTGGGAATTACCTGGGAGCGATGAAAAATTATGTCGCGCTACAGGATGAATATGACTGCGTTTATTGCATTGTGGATGTCCATGCACTAACGACAGTCGAAACGACCAGAGACCTAATCAACAACACCTACGATATGGCGCTCGACTGGCTGGCGGCTGGAATCCGCCCGGAAGAGTCGATTGTCTTTGTCCAAAGCCATGTTCCGCAGGTCATGGAACTGCACACCTACCTTTCAATGGTGACACCGCTTGGGAAACTGACCGACCTGCCCACCTTCAAGGAAAAAGTCCGCGAAAACCCAGATAATGTAAACTATGGACTAGTCGGTTATCCTGTCCTGATGACCGCAGACATCGTGCTGTATCGCTCAGATGTCGTGCCGGTCGGCGTGGACCAGGCCCCGCATCTGGAATTTGCGCGCGAGACGGTGCGCTCTTTCAACTACCGCTACGGCGCGCCTGTTCTCAAAGAGCCGCAGATGAAAAACACCGAAATTCCAAAAGTGCTAGGAATCGACGGCCAGCAGAAAATGGGCAAGAGCCTGAACAACCACATCGAACTGGCCTCCACCCCCGATGAAACCCGCCAGCGCGTGATGCAAATGGTGACCGACCCGCAGCGCAAGATGCGCACTGACCCCGGCAACCCCGATATCTGCAACGTGTTCTCGATGCATAAGGTCTTTTCGCCAAGAGAAGAAGTAGAGATGATTAACACGGAATGCCGCCGAGCCGGTATAGGATGCGTGGACTGTAAAAAACGCTTTGCCGAGAACCTGAACAGACACTTGGAACCGTTCCGTCAAAAACGCGCTGAAATTGGCAAGAACCCCGATACCGTCTGGGATGTGCTGCACGACGGCGGCAAACGCGCCCGCGCAATCGCAGAAGAGACGATGGTGGCGGTGCGCGAGGCGATTCAGTTGCCCAAGTGAGCAAACCAGCCAATCAGCAAGAGAGCAAAAGAGCGTGATGCGTAATCCGTAATTTGTCAACGGGTTACGCATCACGCATTACGGAGAATCCCATGCGTGCTCTGGTGCAAAGGGTGAAATACGGAAAAGTCAGCGTTGACGGCAATACCGCTGCCGAAATTGGCCGAGGGCTGGTGATATTGCTTGGCGTTGGTCATCAGGATTCAGAAGAACAGGCTGCCTGGCTGGCCGAAAAAATTGCCAACCTGCGAATTTTCGAGGATGCGCACGGGAAGATGAATCTTTCCGTCAAGGATGTGGGCGGGGAGGCGATTGTCGTCAGTCAGTTTACGCTCTATGCCGATGCCCAAAAGGGACGCCGCCCCTCGTTCACCGACGCCGCCCTACCAGAACTGGCTCGCCCGCTAGTGAAGCGTTTCGCGGCCCTGTTGCGCGCCCAAGGCGTCCCAACAAGGGAAGGCATCTTCGGAGCGGAAATGTTGGTCGAAATCCATAACGATGGCCCAGTCACCATCTGGCTGGAAAGGTAACACAGACTTCAGCCTGTACAAGCAGCGAAAACCTGTAACAAAACGAACAGCCAGCGGGGGTCAGATACGAGTAAAATCGAAATATGCTGACATCCGCCAACCGACGCCTGGAAATCGCCTACGAGGCTCTCAAACACTATGAGATAAAGCCCACGCTGGTGACGTTCCTGCAACACAGCGAAAACATCACCTTCTGCGTGGACTGTTCTGATGAATTTTTCCTGTTGCGCCTGCACAGCCCGCGCACAGAGTCCTTTGGCAAGGATGGACTGAACAGCCAGGTCATCAATTCAGAAATGCTCTGGCTGGAGGCCTTACGCCGGGAGAATTTGCCCGTCCCGCTACCTGTCAAGAACAAAGCGGGGGACTATGTTTCAAAGGCGGCAGGGATGAATGCCACCCTGCTGGCCTGGCAGGAGGGCAGCCTGCTGACGCGCGAGATGGAAAGCGAAGGGACCGCCGCGCAAATCGGCAGCCTGGTCGGCAGGATTCACGCTCACGCCAGCCGCTGGCAGATTCCAGCCGGGTTTTCGCGTCCCCAACGAGATTCGTCCTACTTCCAAAACGCGCTCATCTCCCTTCGCCCGGCAATACAGGACGGGCGCATTTCCTATTCCGATTACAAATCCCTAGAAACTTCGCTGGAACTCCTGGAAGAAGAATCCAGACGCATCCCGCGTAACATTCAAACCTGGGGTCTCCTGCACGGCGACCTGCACCGGGGCAACTTCCTGCTCCACGACGGGCAAATTCGCATCATTGACTTTTCAATGTGCGCGTTTGGGCATTTTGCCTACGACCTGGCAACCTGTCTTTCCAATATGCGGACAACATTTCACCCGATTTTCCTGGAGCAGTATAGACAATTTTCCCCGCTACCGTCTAATTATGAGCGATTGCTGGAAGGATATTTCCTGGCGAGTTACATTGCCACTTTTTCTTTATGGATTTCTGATATCAGAGCGCAAGAAACCCTCATTCAGCGCGTTTCCTACATTGCCCGTGAATATGCATCTCGCTTCAATCGCGATGAACGTTTTTGGTTCAGGTAAATATGAGCGCATGGAAAGCGATTAAATCGTTTCTAGAGCCTCCCATCTTTCCCTCAGACCGGGAGAAAACCCGCCAGGCAAAAGTCCTATACACGCTGGCGCTAAACATTCTGGCCGTGCTTTCGTTTGCCTTGTTTGTTGCAGTTCCATTTATCTACGTAGAGAAATTATTCTCATCCACGGCAATTATCATCGCCATGCTGGTCTGTATTATCACGTTAGTCCTGACGCGGCAAGGACGAATTAGAACCGCCAGCATCTTGGTAACCAGCGTATTATGGGCGCTTTCAACCGGCCTGGTCTGGATATCCGGCGGTATTAACAGCATGGATATTGTCTTCTATACAGCAGTGGTGGTAGTAGGAGGCCTTGTACTGGGCGCACACGGCTCGACCATTTATGCCATTCTGTCGCTGCTCATCCTGTTGGTCATGGCGCTGCTGGAAATTGCTGGTTATCAATTTCCGCGCATATTTGCTTTCCCGCCCCTCGGTATCTGGATTATTATGGTACTGGTCATTGTCGCCATCCTGATGCCCATCCACATCACCATAAACAGCCTGGCAGAGATACTTTTTCACCTACAAGAAGAGTTGGAAGAACGCCGCATTGCCGAAGCCAGAGCCAACCGTCAGGCTGAAGAACATTCATTGCTGTATGAATTTGGCATTTCCATCGCCAAAGGAAATAATTTATACGAGACTCTCATCAATGTCCACGACCGGTTGACGAAATTAATCCCAAGTGACTTGTTTTTTGTGGCTTTTTACGATGAAAACGACGATCAGATTTCATATCCAATTTTTTATACAGACAAAAACCTCTCTATACCGACCCGTAAATTGAGCGAAAATCCCGGCATCACTGGCTTTGTCATTCGCCAGCGACAAACTCTATACATTCCCGATATCGATTCTCCAGAAGTACAAGAAACTTTTCGCCCCATACGAAACACCAATGTGACGACTCGCTCCTTCCTCGGCGTGCCGCTGATTGCCAATGAAAGAGTTATCGGGGTTATCTCCACCCAGCATGAACAGGTGAATGCTTACAGCCCGGAACAAATCCGCCTATTCGAGTCCCTGGCGATCCAGGTTGGCATCGCTGTCGAAAAGATACAGTTAATCAACCGGCTGCAACAGGAATTGATTGAGCGCAAACGCGCCGAGACGGAAGCCCGGCTCGAGCGGGATTTGGTGGCTGAACGCCGCCAACTGCTCGAAAAAGTCCTTGAGATTGGCAAACAAACTGCCCAAATTACCGACTTGCAAACCTGCCTTCAAAAAACGTATGACTGCGTGCGCTATGAAATCGGCTTCGAGCGGGTCGGGTTATTCCTGTTCGAAGGGAAAACGAACACGATACGAGGCGTGCTGGGAACAAGCCCTGATGGCAGCAAAGTCGATAACAGTTGGTTCGTCCAAACCCTCCTGGAGTCGGGGCTTGGATGGAAAACCGCGCTCCAACGCCCGGAGGGATTCATTCTGGAATCGGATTACGGGGCAATTTACAATCCGCCCCCTGAAAGCGACATGTACGGCGTCGGACAACACCTGGTCGTTTCAGCCTGGGGAGGCGAAGAATTGGTTGCCGCCATCGCGGTGGATAACCTGAACAGCGGGAAACCCATCACAAACAACGACATCGACGCACTGCGCTTGTATGCCGGGTATGTTGGTCTTGCCATTCGCAATGCCCAGCTGAATGCGGAACTGGAGCAGCGCGTTCAGGAGCGCACCGCCCAACTGGAACTTGCAATGAATGAGCTGGAGTCATTTTCCTACTCGGTTGGTCACGACCTGCGCGCCCCGCTGCGCGGGATGCGGGGATTCAGCCAGATGATTATGGACGAGAGCAGCGACAAATTGAGCGCAAACGCCAAAACCAACCTAGAGCGCATCATCCTGGCCGCGCAAAACATGGGAGAACTAATCGACGCACTGCTCGATTTCTCGCGCCTGACGCGCGCCCCACTCCAGCGCAGCAAGGTCAACTTGAGCCAAATGGCCGAAGTCATTTTGCATCAATTGTCAGTCGATTCGCCAACGCGCAACGTGCGTATCGACATCAAGCCAGATATGACCGCTAATGTAGATAAAAAGATGTTTGAAATTGTCCTGAAAAACCTGCTGGAGAATGCCTGGAAGTACTCCTCCAAAACGGAAAACGCAGAAATCATCTTTGGCGAGCAAGAAATTGACGGGAAGCGCGCCTTTTTCGTGCGCGACAACGGCGCCGGGTTCGACATGGCCCATTCCAAGAAATTGTTTGGGGCATTCCAACGCCTGCACCGGGTCGATGAATTTCCTGGGCATGGCGCGGGTTTGGCAACCATCCAGCGCATCATCCGCCGACACGGGGGCGAAATTTGGGGCAAGGGCGCTGTAAACCAGGGCGCGACATTCTACTTCACGCTGGGCTGAAACCTCCCCGCCACAAAACCGTATCAACCTGTACCGCCAGCGCGCCCGCCGAAAGCATCGCGCTGGCGTTTTCTTTGGAATAGACCCCACACCCACCGATGATCGGAATTCCGCTGCGAGCTGCTTCTCGCACCAACAACAGAGATTGGGCAAACAAGGCAGGGCCAAACAGGCGGCCAGCGACGCCAACCTGAGACGTAAGCGGGACCATGCCTCGCGGCGCAGCCAGACTGACTGCCTCAGCCCCAACAGCCAGCACCTGCGGCCCCAAGCGCAGGACCTGCTCCCAGGGCAAATTTACAATTAACGGCAGTTCCCCCGCCGACATTTCTACAGCCAAAACAATGATATCATCGGCCAAAAGCGGCGCAAAGCCTAATTCCACTGCTATCACATTTTCGAGGCTTTCGAGTTGGCGAGTCATGCGTTGGGTTTCTTCGGGACGGTCGGCCATCAGGTGGACGATGACCGGGAGATTGGAACGCGCCCATTTGGAAGCAACCTGCTTCAGCGTTTGGGAAAAGCCAGGGTTGGGCAATCCACTATGCAACAGGAACCCACCCGGGGTTTCGACCAAAGCCGGTTCAACGGCAGGGCGGCGCGGACGCAGACTTAACGGGTTGGTAATAAAAGCGCCAAACTCCCCCCAGTTTAACGGCCAGCGGGTATCTGGCGCGAAGCCGAGCGTCCCAGCAGCATTCATTAACGGTTTTGGGAAATCCAAGCCCCGCTTCGACATCCATCTCCTCTCTTATGCGCCTTGCTGGGCAGGCGGCTGTCCGGTCGGCGGGTTAAGCGGCGCCGGGCGAGCGCGCAGTTCGGCAACCATGAGCATTTGCTTTTTATTGAATACCACCGTATCGACGCGCATGACCATCTGCGGGTTGGGCGCAAAGGTCAGCACCGCTTCAGTCAATGGGATGAAATCTTCGGGCCGCATGGTAAAGCCTTTGCGAGGGTCCATGCGCTCGGTCAGGTGAATAACGCCCTGAATTTGAAACTGCGGCATCAAAACCACCACATCGAAAGCCAGCCGGTTGGCCTTTCGGAAAATGCTCTTATGCGTCAGGTCGCGCTGGATGGGTATGGCCATGGTGATAGCGTTCTTTTCCACGCGCGTCTTCGCCATGCGAATAGGCTGGGACTTTCCCAATGTGTGCAGGCTGGCAGCCTGGGCATCAAGCAACACCAAGCCCTGTTCGTTTTTCAGATTCAGGACATCCGTCAGACGTTCCCCATCGTTTTCAATTTGACCGCGAATCACGTAATCTGCTGTAAATAACTGGACTTCGATTGTCATGCCAGGCTCCACATAAACTAACATTGCTTAAACCATCTTACCATCGGCATATCAGCGCGTCAATTACACATATCTGACGATTTCCGCGCCGGTGGTAAAATGCCTGCATCTATGACCGATTTCACCACCTACCAATCCCCGTTTTCGTGGCGCTACGGAAGCCAAGCCATGCGCCAAACCTGGTCTGAACAACGCAAACGCCTGTTGTGGCGCAAAATTTGGGTCGCGCTGGCCGAAGTCCAGGCCGAATATGGCCTCGTCCACCCGGAACAGGCCGCCGACCTGCGCGCCCACGCCGAAGAAATCGACCTGCCACGCGCGCTCGAAATCGAAGCCGAAATCCACCACGACCTGATGGCCGAAGTACGCGTCTTTGCCGAACAAGCCCAACTGGGCGGCGGAATCATCCACTTTGGCGCGACATCGATGGATGTGGAGGACAACGCCGATGCCCTGCGGCTGCGCGAAAGCCTCGACCTGACCCTGGGCAGTTTGCGCGAACTGCTCCGCGCGCTGAATCGGCATCTGGTGGAACAAGCCGATACCCCGCTGATAGCGTTTACGCACATCCAACCCGCCGAACCATCCACGCTCGGCTACCGGTTGGCGCAATACGCCCAGGATTTGCTCGAAGATTATGAGACGCTGACCGGGATCCGCAAAAATATTCGCGGAAAAGGCTTCAAAGGCGCCGTCGGCACCTCGGCCAGTTATGCCGAACTGCTCGGCGCGGAGAACCTGGCGGCTTTTGAGCAAAAACTGAGCGCAAAATTGGATTTGCCCTTTTACCCCGTCGCCACCCAGACCTATCCCCGCAAACAGGATTACAACGTGCTTTCGGCGCTGGCCGGGCTGGCGCAGTCGCTCTACAAAATGGCCTTCGACCTGCGCCTGCTGCAATCCCCCCCAATTGGCGAACTTTCCGAACCATTTAGCAGTAAACAGGTCGGCTCCTCGGCCATGCCCTTCAAGCGCAACCCGATTCGCGCCGAAAAAATCGACTCGCTCGGCCGCTACCTGGCCCAACTGCCGCGCGTTGCCTGGGACAACGCCGCCCACAGCCTGCTGGAACGAACCCTCGACGATTCGGCCAACCGCCGCGTCATCCTGCCCGAAGCCTTTCTCGCCGCCGATGAAATGCTCCAGACCCTGCGCGGAATCTTGGCCGGATTGCGAATCAACGACCAGGCCATTCGGCGCAATCTTGATACTTATGGGCCTTTCGCCGCCACCGAGCGGGTACTAATGACTGCCGTGCGCGCTGGAGCCAGCCGCCAGGAAATGCACGAAGTCATCCGCGCGCAATCGATGACCGCTTGGGAAGCCATACGAAACGGCGAACCCAACCCACTGATTGAAAATCTTTCGAAAAACCCGGAAATCCTGAAATTCTTATCAAAAGAACATATCATCGAACTAATGGATTACGCTCACCACGTCGGCAATGCACCCCAAAAGACACGAGAAATAGCCAGGGCGGTGGAGGCAGTCATCAATGGACAGTAATCAGTATCCAGTTTTCAGCTTTCGCGCAAGAGAAGGGCCTTTTTCCAAAATTAAACATTGAAGGCGACCGGTTTTTTACGCGCGGTCGCCTTCAGGGAGTTGGGTGGTCGTCCATCGTTATCACTCGTGACGCTGTACCAGGGAGTTGTCGTCCTGGCTGGCAAGCAGCGGCAGGAGGCTGATGACGACGAACAAACCGACGACCAGGAACAGAACTGCGATTTCGTATGGGGTCATGAGAACCTCCTTTCAAGGTAGTAGAAGTGATGGATATATAACGATTAAAGGGGCAATTTGGTTCCATATTTCTACGTTAATGAAACACCATTTTGCCGGATTTGTTCCTTACAGGGGACTGACGCAATCCTTACAGAGTCATAACAAGCGCTCTGCAACCGGGGCTATATTTTTAGTATACGCATGAGTTTTCGTTTTCCAACTCCCCCACAAGTCTTACTCACCAACGCCCATCGCATCGCCATCAATATAAAGAAAACAGGACAAGATAATCTCCTGTCCTGCGCGTGAAGCGAACATAAGGTTGACCGGTTGACCGGTTGACCGGTTATTCTGTTATTCGGTTATTTCTCCGCTTCTCCGTTTGTCCGCTTCATCCGTTGCCACATCCGCTGCCCTACCCAATCGACATAATTTTTTCGAGCATCTCTTCATTCGTGCCGAACTTGAAGGTCTCCAGCCCGCGCCGCTGGGCAATCTCATCTTCGATTTCAGCCAGTTTGCGGATATCGGACAGGTTGACGACCGGCTTGCCAATCGCCTTCAGCCGCGCCGCCAGCGCAGACTCATCTGGCCTAATCGGCTGCAAGGTTTGCAAATACTGCAAGACGGCTTTCGCGCCATTAACTCCGTCCTTGCGGGCATAACCCACCAGCCCGGTGCTGGCCTGACGGCTCCAGCCGGCCACGAACACATCCGGGATGATGGCCTCCGCATCCGGGTCGTAGGCTTCGTAAGAAATTTCATCGACCGGGAAACGCGGCGCAGGATTTTTGGCAAACTCTGACGACGAAACTGGCAGCCCGAAATCGGTATCCACCCGGTCGCCGATTGCAAACACGACCGAATCGACCTCGATTTGACGGGTTATGCCCGTTCCGCGCGCGCTCACCACGCCATTCTTGTTAATGCTCAAGTGATTCTCCTCCACTTCCAGACCAGTGGCGACTTCTTCGCCCAACACCCGCACCGGCGAAACCAGAAACTCCAGCCGGAAGCGCGAGCGCGAATTGGGCGGCTCGGCCTTGGGCAGGGCATCCAAAATGGCCTGCTTCGCCGCCTGGGGGTCCTGCCCAATCGCCTGCATCTGCGGCGCAACCCGCTCGATTTCGCGGTCGAAGGCTTCCAGGTCGAGATTGGCAACCACATGCTCCAGTTCCTTGCGGTCAAATTTCACTTCCATCGGGCCGCGCCGCACCAGCGCCACCACTTCATCCACCTTCAGGCGGCGGGTCAGGTAACGGGCGATGTCGAGCATCACGTTCCCCGCCCCCACAATCGCCACCCGTTTGCCAAACTCGAAAATCTTCTGGGTATAGGGCGGCAGCAGGTTATAGTGAAAAACCGGCCCCTTGGCGTGGTAAACGCCCGCCAGCGCCTCGCCAGGGATCCCCAGCCACTTAATCCCCTGCGCCCCGGCGCACACCAGAATCGCCTGAAACCCCAGCCCGCGCAGGTCGTCCAGCGTCAGGTCGCCCTTCGCGCCGATGGTGACGTTGCCGCAATAGGTCAGGCCGGGCGTATCCAGCACCTGGTGAAACTGCTGGCGCAGGCCGCGCTTCATGGTATGCTTATCGGGGTAAATCCCATATTCCGCCAGCCCGCCCGGCTTGATATCGCGGTTGAAAAGCACCACCCGGGCGCCGTTGCGCGCCAACTCGCGGGCGGCATACATCCCCGCCGGGCCCGCGCCCACCACAGCGGCATAATAACACTGGTCAGTCACTGTCACTCTCCTTGGCTAAATTTGCGTAAGGCGGAATTCATTCCGCAGCCTGCCCGAACGGCAGCACGATAGCGGAGCGATTATATGGCATTCGGCAACGCATGGCAAGCGGGCGTTGATATTCCTCTAACAAAACTCTTGCCAAAGACAAACGCATCCGATATAAAATTAACGCGAATTTTTTTGGAAAACCCACCCCCAGGCTGGAACCTGCCCCCGTTAAACAACGGTGTTCCAGCCGGGAAATTTCCCATCAAACGCGGTACGAGACACTTTCCCGCTCTCCCACATTTCTAACCCTGACGAGGTGGCCATGACCGAAACCTTCACCTTCAAAGCCGAAACCCAACAACTCCTTCACATCCTCATCCACTCGCTCTACAAAGACCGCGAAGTCTTCCTGCGCGAACTGCTCTCGAACGCCTCCGACGCCCTCAACCGGCTGCGCTTCGAAATGCTCACCAACCAAGACGTGCTAGATCCCGAAGCAGAACTGAAAATCCACATCACGGTCGATAAAGACGCCCGAACAATCACCATCACCGACACCGGAATCGGCATGACGCGCGAGGAAATCATCGACCACCTCGGCACCATCGCCCAATCGGGCGCGCGGCGATTCCTGGAAGCCGCCAAACAGAAGAATTTCGACGCCTCGGGCATGATTGGCCAGTTTGGCGTGGGATTCTACTCGGTCTTCATGGTAGCCGAATCTGTGCGAGTGACCTCCCGCTCCCACAAACGGGACGCCGAAGCGGTCCGTTGGACTTGCGCCGGAGACGATAGTTACCAGGTCGAAGCGGCAGAAAAGCCCGAGCGCGGCACCGAAATCAAAATCATCCTGAAAGAAGACGCCGCCGAATTTGCCGAGGAATACCGGGTCAAGAACATCATCCACAAACATTCCGATTACATCAGTTTCCCCATTTACGTCGGCGCGGACGAAAAGCCGGTCAACAAACAGACTTCGCTCTGGCGCACGCCAAAATCGGACATCAGCGAAACGCAATACACCGATTTCTACCGCCAACTGACGCTGGAATTCGAGGAGCCGCTGCTGACCACTCATTTTGTGACCGACGCGCCGGTGCAGTTGTATGCCCTGCTCTACATCCCCGGCAAGGGCGAGCGCGGGATTCTCTCGCTGCGCAAGGATGATGGGCTGAAATTGTATTCGCGCAACATCCTGATTGACGAATATAACAAAGACCTGCTGCCCGAATACCTGCGCTTCGTGCAGGGCGTGGTCGATTCGGAAGACCTGCCGCTCAACGTCTCGCGCGAGACGGTGCAATCGAGCGGGCTGATGCCGCGCCTGAAGAAAGTGCTGACCGGGCAGGTCATGAAAGAACTGGAAGCCCTGGCGAAGAACGACGCCGAAAAATACGCAACCTTCTGGAAGGAGTTTGGCGGCTACCTGAAACAAGGCGTGGCCGCCAGCCCGGCGGAAAGCGACAAGGTGCTGCCGCTGCTGCGCTTCAAGACCAATCTCCAGCCCGAAGCCTGGGTCTCGCTCGAAGACTACGCCGGGCGGATGCAGGAAGGCCAGAAATTCATCTACTACATCGTCGGCGAAGACTCCAGGGCCGTCCTGCGCAGCCCGCACCTCGATACCTTCCAGGCGCAGGGACTCGAAGTGCTGCTGCTGACCGAACCCATCGACTCGTTCATGCTGATGGGCCTGCGCAAATACAAGGACTTCGAACTAAAAAATGTGGCCCAGGCCGACATCGAAACGCCCGAAAAGCCCAAAGAAGGCCAGCCCGAACCGGAGAAAATCGCGGAGGCCGATTTTAGCGGCTTAATCGAACGCTTCAAGGGCGTGTTGGGCGAGCGCGTGACCGATGTGCGCGCCAGCCAGCGGCTCTCGCAGTCGGTGGCGCGGCTGGTCGACCCGGAGGGCGCGCTCAACCCCGAATTACAGCGCGTCTATAAATATCTGGGCAAGGAATACGAAGTGCCGAAGAAAATCCTGGAACTCAACCCGGCTCACCCCATTCTGAAACGCCTGCTGGCAATGCCCGCCGATTCCGAGTTGCAAACCCTGGTCATCGAGCAAATCTACGACAGCGCCCTGCTGGTGGATGGCCTGCACCCCGATCCCTCCAGCATTGCGCCGAGGGTGCAGAAGTTAATCGAAGCCGCGTTGGGGCAGAAGTAAATCCACAGATTGCGCGTCTCTATTCAGCCCTCACCCTCCGCCCTCCCCCGGTGGGGGAGGGGACTAACGAGCCGCGTCCCTATGGGACGCGGCTCGTTGCCTTTCTTCTCACTCCCTCTCCCCCAGCGCCACTAGGTGCTTGGGCATTAGCAGCCATTCGAGCGTGGCGCGCCGTTCGTGCAGCAGGTTTTCGGCGTTCAGGCAGCACACCCCACCCTTGCGCATGTTGATGGCGAGTTCGGCATCCCCAGCCGCCAGCAAGCTGATGAGCGCGCTCAGATTGGGTTCATGCCCAACAACGGCAATACTTTCCAGGCTGGAATAATTTTCGTTGATTTCGCCAATCACCTGCTCCGGGAAGCCCATTGGGGCCAGGTGTTCGGTGATAACCAGTTGCTCTTTGTCCATTTTCATTACCTTGAGCAAAATCTTTGCCGTTTCGAGCGCGCGCGCGTAAGGACTGGAAAGCACCAGGTCGAAGCGCAGCCCAAGCGACTTCAGGCCGCGCGCGATGTTGGTCATCTTCTCGCTGCCCTTGCCGGTCAGTGGGCGCAGGCTGTCGTCTTCATAACCGGGCGCGCCGGGTTCGACCGCGATGGCGTGACGGATGATGTAAATGTTCATGTTCTGCTCCTTTGGTGGCGCAAGATGGCATCTTGCGCTACGTCTCATATTACACAATTTCCAGCCTGACCCCAAAGACATCCTGGAACAGGCCCTTACGTTTCTCGAACGACCATTTTTCGAGCATCATCTCGCCCTGCCCGTGCAGCAAAACCTGCCAGTTCCCAGCGCTGTTTTCGAGGGTCACATCCCGCAGCCGGGCGGCGTGACTAATTTCGAGCGCATCGGCCAGCCGCAGGATAGCGCACAGTTTCAGCGCAGTCATCCGCTCCCGGGCGGGCAAGGCTTTGAAGGCTTCATCCTGCGCCGAAGGGGAGGTCTTGCGATGGAAGCGAATCACGTTGGCGACCACTTCCTGTTGGGGCGGCTCCAGCCCCATCAACGGGGAGTGCTTGAGGATGTAATAGCCATGCTGGTCGTGGTCGATGGTGTTAATGAAATGCCCGATGTCGTGCAGCAGGGCCGCGGCTTCGAGCAGCAAGCGGTCACCTTCATCCAGGCCGTGCAGCGAGAGAGTCTGGTCGAAAATCCGCGCGGCCAGGCGTGAGACATGCGAGGCGTGTTCGGCGTCGAACAGGTATTTCCGTCCCAGGCGCATGGCGGTATTCAGGACCTGTTCGCGGCGCGGCAGGCGCGGCCCCAGGACCAGCGGCAGCATGTCCCACAAGACGCCGTCCTTCAGCCCCACGCCGGGGATTTTGATTTCCTTCGCGCGCGCTTCGCGGGCAATCATGTGAACTACCATGCAGGCGGGCAGCAGCACGTCGGCCCGGTCGGGGCGCAGGTCGAGTTTCTTCATGCGCTCTTCGACCGTCATCTCGCCCAGTTTTTCTATCAGGGCGTTCAATTCATCGAGGGTAATCAGGTCGCTCGTCTCGCGCTTGAACAGGCGTTTGCGCAGCAGTCCCATTTCTTCGAGGTTGCCGCCCGTGCCGGCGCACAAGTCCACCTTCTGGCCGCCCAATTCCCGGTCGATGCGCCGCCGGGCCGATTCGGTGTATTCGCGCATCAACTTGAGGCTCGGCAATCCGCCGTTCGACCCCAGCCGCTGCAACAGACGCACCGTTCCCATCGGGTAACTCTCGGAAGAGATAATTTCATCGCCGCGCGCGATGGTCACCTCCACGCTGCCGCCGCCGATGTCGATCAGGACGGCTCGTTTGCCGCCCAGTTCCAACGCTTTCGAGACTGCCAGGTGAATCAGCCGCGCTTCCTCTTCCCCGCTAATGAGTTCGACCTGGATTCCGGTCTGGTGAGCAATCCGGTCGATGAGCAGTTCGCCGTTTTCAGCCTCGCGCAGCGCCGAAGTGGCGACCGCCCGCAACTGCCCCACCCCAAACTGGTCGGCGATGGTGCGAAAGCGCAGAAAGGCATCCACCGCCGCCTGCATGAGGGATTCGCCAAGCAGCCCGCTGGTAAAGGCATCTTGGCCCAGGCGCACCGGCAGGCGGGTCGATTCGAGCGTCTCCAGGCCGCCGTTGCCGCCGGGGCGCGCGACCACCATGCGGATGGCGTTGGAACCGACATCGATTGCGGCAATATTCATAGGGCCTCCATGCTCCAGAGTGTACACCCAATTGGGCGGTCTCGCATGGAGGAATTTGAGATTTTTCCGGGAAGGATAAGACACACCCTGCGCTACGATTTCCAATCCCAGTCCCCCAGGGTGGGAATCGCATTGTACATCGTCAGGTCGAGTTGGATGGGGGTGATGGAGACATAGCCGGTGGCAATCGCGCCGACATCCGTTCCTTCCTCGGGCGTACCAGTCGGCGAGTCGCCGCCAATCCAGTAGTAAGGCCGCCCGCGCGGGTCGATGCGCTTGTCGAGCCGGTCGCGGTAAACGCGCAAACCCTGGCGGGTGATGCGCACCCCCTTAATTTCATCGGCAGGCAGGTAGGGAATGTTGACGTTGAGCAACATGCCAGGCGGAAGACGATGCTCGCGCGCCGTGCTGACCACGCGCCGGGCAATCCCGGCAGCGGCAGTGTAATCGAGCGTGCCAAGGTGGTTGTCGAGCGAACCCAGCGAAAAGGCGATTCCGGGCGTATCCCAAATCACCGCCTCCATCGCCGCCGTGACCGTGCCAGAGTAGGTGACATCATGCCCCAGATTGTGCATCGGGTTGATGCCCGAAACCACCAGGTCGATTTTCTCCTCGAGAAATCCGAGCAAAGCCAGCGCTACGCAGTCGGAAGGCGCGCCATCGCTGGCAAAGGCGGGCGAACCATCGGCCAGCGGGATTTCTTTAACCCGCAGGGGGCGGTCGATGGTTTTGACATGCCCGCCGCCCGACCAGTTGCGGTCGGGCGCCAGGATGCTGACTTTCGTTCCTGGGATGGCGCGCATGGTCTGGGCCAGCGCCAACAGGCCGGGAGCCGTCACTCCATCATCATTGGTCACCAGAATGTGCATGTAGTTATTCCTCCTCACTCGAAAAGGGGTTGAAGTACAGGTAACTTTTTTCATCGAGGTCGATGATGAAGAGGGCAGTTACCGTGAGGAAAACCAAAAATCCGATGGTTTCGAGCATCGCTTCCTCCGTAATCCAGTTACATACCTTCTGCCAATACGAAAGATTCAGCGTAAACTGAAATTCTTTCTCCTGGTGTTTGGAACTCCGGTTCCTGAATTTTTTTCTTTTCCTGACGAATCAACACCTTCACCATACGTTGCGCGAAGGCGGTGGCGGTGTCTCTTTCATCAACCGTAAATGGGCTGTTGATATTGCGGCCCAGCGAGAGCAGGCCCAGTGGGTGTTCATCATGTAGCAGCGGGATGCCCAACCAGCAGACTGGCGCGCCCAATACTCCAAGTTCCTGCCAGGCTGGCACCCGGCTGGTATCAGGCAGATACAGCGGTTGACGGTGTTTGACCAACATCTTGTAAATTGAATTGGCTCGGAGGCTGTTGTAATCAACCTGGTGACAGCCCTCGCCACCCAGCGAGGCGGCCAGGCGCATTTGCCGACCCTGTTCGAGCAGAACCAGCCCCTGGTGGTAAGGAACCACCTGCCCGAGCAGGCGCAACATGCGCAGCAAAATGTCATCCTTTTCCCAGTCCTGGTGAATCAGGTTGTCGAGTTGTTGCAGTTTGCCAACCACATTGCTCAGGTTCGTTACGATGCGCGATTGCGCCAGCACCAGCACGTTTATATCGAGAATGCGGAAAAAATTTGGTTTATATTCCACGATGACCGGGTCGTAAATTTCAGTTGCAGGGCGCTGCAGGGCGCGCTGCACCGCTTCGTCGACGCGCAAATGACCGGGAAAGGGGGCGGCTTGCGTTCCGGCGATTTCGTTTAGTTCGCTAATGGGTTTGCGCAGGAACAACTCCACGCCATAGCGGTGCGCCAGCCGTTCAAACAGTTTCAGGCGGGTCATGAACCCGAGCAGTCTTTGATTGCGCACGATTAAAACGCCAGGCAATTCAGGATGATTCTCCAGTGCGGTGACCACGGTTTCGGTCAGGGTTTCAGGGTCAACCTGGAAATCGTAGGCGGGTAAATCGGCAATGCAGACCGGGATTTGGAAATCTTGATTGGGAAACTTCGACATAGAAGGCCTCAGTGGAACACTCACCTTTTTCGCAAGGGTAGTGTAATCCCTCACAGTTAACGCTGTTGGAAAAACTTGTTAACGTCTGGCAAATATGCAAACGTTTACTCGTTCTTAATTTGTTGTTTGACGGAGGTTAACCTGGGCTGACTACAATGCGCTCAAGCGAGGTAAACATGACCGGTAAAATCCTTTTCATTTGCGGTTCACTCAATCAGACCACTCAAATGTACCAGATTGCCCGGCAAATGGGCGATTATGATTGCTATTTCACCCCCTATTATGCTGATGGGCTGGAAAACCTGGCTGCCCAAACCGGTCTGCTCAATTTTTGCGTGTTGGGCGGGCGTCACCGCCGCGATACACTGCGCTACCTGAACGCAAACCACGTGAACATGGATGAGCGTGGCGAGGG
>Ga0101944_10004684_pt1 | contig 16535 bp, 14 predicted proteins | sample DewCreD2012metaG_FD_75245 | JGI IMG/M metagenome (GOLD analysis project Ga0101944, IMG submission 75245) | Hot spring sediment bacterial and archeal communities from British Columbia, Canada, to study Microbial Dark Matter (Phase II) - Dewar... ...
GCTTTCATGCCATCTCACCTCCTGCCTGCGCCCGCCTGCCGAGCGGTGGGCAGGCCGCGGGCGCGGCAGGCAGGCGTCCCTCTCCTTGGGGGAGAGACTTCCCCGAAAACCGGTTTCGCGCCTTGCCACCCCTGAACCGCGTAGGAGCCGACGTAAGGAGGCTCTGATTTCATGGCCATCACGCCCAGGGACCAATTTGAGCCTCCTTACGTCGGCTCCTACAACCAGAGGGTTCATGGGGAGGGAGACCCGTTCGCCAAGGCTCGAAGTTGTCAAGCGCTGCGGTTTCACAAGGCGCCGCCAGCGATGTTTCCCTCTCCCTGGGGGAGAGGGACCAAGGGTGAGGGGAAAAGGCGCCAACGAATACGAAGGGTTTCCGTTGTCAAACAGCGGGCTAGCCGATGCTCCTGGCCCCGCCTTCACCCATTGGAAACGTCGAAGAACCGAAATTATTTGTCGCGCCGCCTCCGCGTCTTACGCCCAAATTCCTTGCTGGCACACGTCGGGGGCTTGTTCTATCTTCGGCGCCTGCCGCGGCCCAGCCGCCGGCAATTTAGCGTATGACGAGCAAAGAAATCCGACAGTCGTTCCTCGACTTTTTCCAGTCGAAGCAGCACACCATTGTGCCGTCTTCGAGCCTGATGCCCGATTCGCCGAACCTGCTTTTCACCAACGCGGGGATGAACCAGTTCGTGCCCATCTTTCTGGGCCAGGCCAAGTGTCCCTACGTGCCGGGCCGGGCGGCCGACACCCAGAAGTGTATCCGGGCCGGCGGCAAGCACAACGACCTCGAAGACGTCGGACTGGACACCTATCACCACACCTTTTTCGAGATGCTCGGCAACTGGAGCTTTGGCGATTATTTCAAAAAGGAAGCCATTGAATGGGCCTGGGAACTGGTGACAGGCGTCTGGAAGTTTCCCCAGAACCGGCTCTACGCGACGGTCTATAAGCCCGGCCCCGGCGAACCGGCCGAATTTGACCAGGAAGCCTACGATTTGTGGGCGGCGATCTTCACCGCGGCTGGTCTGGACCCAAAGGTCCACATCTGCTATGGCAACAAGAAAGACAATTTCTGGATGATGGGCGAGACCGGCCCCTGCGGCCCCTGCTCCGAAATCCATGTGGACCTCACCCCCAACGGCGACACCAAAGGCGCGCTGGTGAACAAAGGCAGCGCGCAGTGCATCGAGATTTGGAACCTTGTTTTCATGCAGTTTAATGCCAACCCGGACGGCACCTTCTCGCCGCTGCCCGCCAAAAGCGTGGATACCGGCATGGGCTTCGAGCGCGTCACCGGGATCATGCAGAATACGGTGGGATTCACCGATTTCACCCGCGTAATTTCCAACTACGAGACCGACATTTTCCGGCCGATCTTCGACCAGTTGGAAAAGATGAGCGGAAAGAAATACGGCTCCACCCTGCCCAAGCCCGATGCCAGCGGCGTGATTGTGCCCGCCACCGAACAAGAGAAGATTGATGTGGCGTTCCGCGTCATCGCCGACCATATCCGCACCCTGAGCTTCTCCATTGCCGACGGCATCCAACCGGGCAACAACGACCGGAAATACGTGCTGCGCCGTATTCTGCGCCGCGCGGTCAAATACGGACGCTCGCTTGGCTTTCATCAGCCTTTCTTTTTTGAGCTGGTGGAGGTGCTGGCCAACACCATGGGCGATATCTTCCCCGAAATCCGCGCCAAGCAGGCCCATGTCAAAGAGGTTATCAAGATCGAGGAAGAGGCGTTTAATCGGACGCTGGACAATGGGATTGAGTTGTTCAATGAGCACGTCGAAAACCTGCTGGGGGGGGCGCGAGACGCGTGCGCTCCCCAGGTAATTTCCGGCGCCTTTGCGTTCAAATTGTATGACACCTATGGATTTCCGTTGGACCTGACAGAACTCATGGCCCGTGAGCGCGGACTGAAAGTGGACGTGGCCGGCTTCAATGCCTTGATGGAAGAGCAGCGGGATCGCGCGCGCAAAGCGCTGAAAAGAACCGTCATCGAGCTTTCGCAGATTGAAACCGCCGCCCCGACCCAATTCGTCGGCTTCGATTCTTTGCACGCCGAGGCCAAGGTGCTGGAGGTTTTGGAGATCAAGGACCGGATGGCGGTGGTTCTGGACACCTCGGCGTGCTACGCTGAAATGGGCGGGCAGGTCGGCGACACTGGCGAACTGACGGGGGGCGGCCAAATCTGGCGCATCGCCAACACGCAAAAAACCGGCAACACCTGGCTGCATCTGCTCGAGGAAAAGGACGCGCCGGCCGTTGGGCAGGCCGTGCGGCTAGCAGTGGACGCGGAGCGGCGGTTTGCCATCCAGCGCCACCACACGGTGACCCACTTGCTGCATTGGGCTATTCATGAAGTGGTCAGCCGCGAGGCGTCGCAGAAAGGCTCGTTTGTCGGGCCGGACAAATTGACCTTCGACTTCAACTGCGCCCCGCTTACTCCGCCACAACTCGCGGACGTGGAAAAGCTCGTCAACGAGCGCATCCTCGAGAATGGCGGGGTGAGCTGGACCGAGGTGCCCTACGCTGAAGTCAAGGGCCGCAAGGACATCATGCAGTTCTTCGGTGACAAATACGGCGAGCGGGTGCGCGTGGTGCAAATTGGCGGCAGGGCAGGGGGGTTGGACGGCTATTCGATGGAGCTGTGCGGCGGCACGCACACCCGGGCTACCGGCGAGATCGGCCTGTTTCGGATTGTCGCCGAGACCGCCATCGCCGCAGGGGTACGGCGCATCGAGGCGGTGGCGGGCCTGGAAAGTTACCGCAAGGCGGCCGAGGAATGTCAATTGATCAAGGCGCTGGCCGGCAAGGTCAACTCGCCCATCAACGAACTGGAGAGGAAAATTGAAAACCTGGTGGCCCAGCAGAAGGAGTTGGAGAAACAGCTCAAGGCCTTGCAGCAGCAGCAAGCGGCGGCCAACGCCCGGGGTTTGCTAGCCAAAGCCCGGGAGGTCAACGGCATCCCGGTTCTTATCGCGCGCGTGGACGGCGATGGCGACACCTTGCAGGCGATGGTGAACGAGCTAAAAGGGCAGTTCAAGGGGGTGATCGTGCTGGGCGGCGTGGCGCAGGGCGCGGTGGCGCTGGTGGCGGCGGTGACTCCGGAGTTCACGGGCAAGGTCCAGGCGGGGAAAATTATTCAGAACATCGCGCCAGTCGTCGGCGGCAAAGGGGGCGGACGACCCGACAACGCCCGCGGCGGCGGCAAAGATGCGTCCAGGTTGGAAGAGGCTTTGGCCAAAGCGTCCGCCTTGCTTTGATCCCGCCCGCGGCGGCGCCAGGCGGCCCGTCAATGGTCCAGCCGCCGCCGGAATTCCCGGCAGGCCTCCGCAACATCCGGCGCGTTGAGAATGGCCGACACCACGCAAATCCGCCGCGCGCCGGCGGCCAACGCTTCCTCCAGGTTGGACAGGTTAAGCCCGCCAATCGCAAACCAGGGAATCGCGACGTGGTCGGCGGCCCAGCGGACGTATTCCAAAGTGACCGGACGAGCGGAAGGCTTGGTGCCGGTGGCATGCACTGGCCCGATGGCGAGGTAAGCCGGGCCGGCCGCCAGAGCCCGCCGCGCCTGCGCGGGCGCGTGCGTGCTCAAGCCCAGCAACGGCGCGTTTTCGCCCCCGCCCAAATCGGTCGCGCGCGTTAGGCCGGTGTCAAAAAAATCCTCCTGTCCCAGGTGGCAGAACTCCGCGCCGACCTGCCGCGCCACCGCCCAATGGTCGTTGATCACCAGAGGCACCCCGGCCGCGCGCGTGATTGGCAGGATGCTTTCGGCGAGCCGCCGCACCTCGTCCGCGGCGAGGCCCTTGGCCCGCAACTGAATGATGTCCGAGCCGCCCCCGCACAACTGGCGGGCAATTTCCGCCGCCGGCCGGCCGCGCAAGTACGCGGTGTCCACAAACGTGTAGAGCCGGCAGTCAATGATTCGCTTCACAAATAAAACTCCCCCCTGAGACCGAAGTTACTTTATGGTCTCCGGGATGCAATGCACCATTTGTCGCCGTGCGCGATGTTCTCCCTCTCCCCCTTTTTGGGGGAAGAGGGCAGGGTGAGGGGGCGCGTGTCGTTTATCCCAAGCACTCATGCGTAAACGCGCAGGCGCCGCTTCACCAGGCCCACCCCTGGCGGTATTCGCGGCTGAGGAATTTGTTGGCCTCGGGGATGTTGGTGATTTTGAACGCCACCGGGTCCCACATCAGCTTCGCCCGCGTCAATTCCTCGCGCAGTTGCACCCGCAGCGCGATGTTCCCGAGCAGCACCGCTTCCGCCAAGGGACCGGCCCAGTTGAAGTTGCTGCCCGGCGGCGGCCCGCCTTTGCAGGCCTCGATCCATTCCTTGTGATGTCCCACCGAACGCGGCAGTGTCTTGGGCGCCGACCCGAATTCCTCCTTGCGCTTCTGCGGCCACAGGCGGCCGCCCAGCAGGAACCCCTGGTCGCCGATCAACAACTGCCCGTTGTCGCCCATTGTCGCGCCTTCCGGCAATCCCTCCGGGCGCGGCGGGCGCAACCCGCCATCATACCACACCAGTTTCACCGGCGGCAGCTCGCCCCGCGCGGGGAACTCATAAGTGACCATCGAAGCCACGGGATAAGTCTCCTGGTTCACCCGCGACGAGGAGGCTTGCACGCTCAGCGGCGCGCCGAGCTTCAGCGCGCGGAACACCGGGTCCAGCGCGTGGCAGCCGATATCCCCGAGCGCCCCCGTCCCGAAGTCCCACCAGCCGCGCCATTTGAATGGCAGGTAGGCCGGGTGATAGGGGCGCATCGGCGCGGGGCCGACCCACAAATCCCAATCCAGATTCGCCGGCACGGGCGGCGTCTCCGCCGGGCGCGCGACGCCCTGCGGCCAATACTCCTTGAACAGCCCTTGCGACGGACGATCCGTCCAAATATGCGCTTCGCGCACGCCGCCCACCGCCCCGGCGGCGACATATTCGCACAACCGCCGCGTCTCTTCCGACGCCTGCCCCTGATTGCCCATCTGCGTCGCCACTTTTTTCTCCCGCGCCATCTGTGCCACCTGCCGCGCCTCCCACACGGAGTAAGTCAGCGGCTTCTCGCAATAAACATGCAGGCCCCGCTTCAGCGCCGCCATGGTCGCCGCCGCATGCACGTGATCCGGCGTCGCCACCACCACCGCCTCGATGTTTTTCTCCTCCTCCAGCATCCGGCGGAAGTCCTTGTGCTTTTTCGCGCCGGGGTATTTCTTGAAAGTGCCCGCCGCGCGGTCCCAATCCACGTCGCACAGCGCGACGATGTTCTCCTCCGCCATATTCCCCAGGTCGCTGGCGCCCTGCCCGCCGACGCCGATGCCGGCGATGTTTAATTTGCGGCTGGGCGGCGTCTGCCCATTCAGGCCAAGGATATGGCCCGGCACGAAGTTCAAACCCGCCGCCAGCGTTGCGGCGCTGCGCAAAAACTGGCGCCGATCCAGATTGCCTAAAGTGCTTTTCATGTCGTGGCGGCATTATCCCCAAAACCCGCCTGGGATCAATGGGGAAACTCGCCTGACCGCTGATGCCGCAAACAGGAATCCCCCGCGGAGGCGCTCGCCGCGGCGCTGACAAGCCAGTTGCCGGAGGGAGTTGTTTGGGGCACCATGGGGGCGGTATGGTGCGGGCAAAGTTTAAAACTTTGAAAATTGTTTCCGGCGGACAAACCGGCGCGGATCGCGCCGCTCTGGATTTTGCCTTGGAGCATGGATTGCGGCATGGCGGTTGGTGCCCGCAGGGCCGGTTGGCCGAGGATGGGGCCATTGACCGCTGCTATCGCTTGCAAGAAACGCCCTCGCCCGGTTACGCGCAGCGAACCGAATGGAACGTCCGCGACGCGGACGCAACCGTGGTTTTTTCCCTGCATCCGCAGCTTGCGGGCGGCACTTTGCTGACGATGGAAATGGCCCGGCGGCTGGGCAAACCCTGCCTCCATCTTACGCGCCGGGGGGCGGCGACGCCGCCCGGAGAGCGGTTGCGGCAATTCCTGGTCGAGCACAATATCCATGTTCTGAACGTCGCCGGACCGAGGGCCTCGACCGACCCCGGCGTGGTCAAGTTTGTGCAAGAAACCTTGGGGGCAGCTTTGTTGGAAGCCCCCCAGCCTCATTGACTGAAAGCCAATCCAGCGCCGGTTTGGGCAAAGGCCGGATCCGCTAGGCGTTCTGACCGTGGCTCGAAAGCGAAAATTTTTTCAGCGCCGCGTTTGAACGGCTAAGGCATTATTCAAGGAATAAGTCGGGTGGGGGGCTGCCTGCCAACCGTTGACTTTGCCGGGCAATGCGCTAGCGTAGCCAGGTCAGGGCCAAATGGGGAAAGCGAAAAGCCCCTGACTAAAATCAGTTGCCAACAGCTTATGAAAATGCGCTCCATGTTTTTCAGCGGCTTGGCCGGGCTGGCTTGTGGCGGCCTGGTTCAGGCTCAACCAGCGCCGGTGTTGGATGTCCGCCCGGCTTTCATGCAGATCATCACTAACCGAACCTTGCAAACCAACGTGGTGATAGTCACCAACCTGGTAGTGACAACCAATTGGGCGGTGACAACCAACTATTACAACGCGCAGGGGCAGCTTCTCCAACCGGTTCAGCCCCAGCCGCCTCCCATTCCGGGACTGATCCCCATCCCGCAGTCGCCCGCCGTCACGGCGCCCGCCCCACCGCCTGCGCCTGACCCGGCCGTTGTAAAGTCAAACCAGGTGCTGGCGCTTCGCGAGCTGCTGGGGCAAAGTTTGATCGCTATTTCCAATAAAATATGCGCTCCCGGCAGTTTTGCCGGCCATGCCACGCAGCAAATTCAATTGCCCCAAGGCGTCACCTCCTTTGACCGCAAAAAGGGCGATGCCCTTGTGGCCGCCATGAACCAGGCGGCGGAGAATGCCGCGCCCGAATCTTTGGCCATAGTCCAAAAAGCCGCTTTGCAATTCAAACCGGACGACCCGGCGGCGGTGATTAATGGCGAAAAAGACGCCGCCACCCGCCAGTTCTGGAACGCCCAAGGCAACGAGATCACCCAACAAGTCCTGGCGGTTGTGAAACGAACCGCCGCCGAGGCGAAAGTGCAGTCGGCCTACAATGCCGTCATGCTCAAGGGCGGCGGTTTGCTCGGCGCGGTTCTTGGCGGCGCTCCCGCCGTGGATGTGGACAGCCACATCACCACTGGGCTGCTCCAGGCCTTGGTCAATAACCTGGCGGAACAGGAAAGCCGCATCCGCACAGATCCGGCCGCCCGCCCGACCAAAATTCTCCAGGACACCTTCAAGAAAAAGTAATCCAAATGCGGTCTGGCCAGCCGTCCAGCGGGCTGATACAAAACCCCGCATGTCGTTTACCGGATTGGATTGGGCGGTGTTCGCCGCCTTTTACGCGGCGGTCCTGGGCATCAGCTTTTACAAAAGCCGCGGCGCCCGGAACAGCGAAGATTATTTTTTGGGCGGTCGCTCGCTCACCTGGCCGCTGATTGGCATCTCGATTGTCGCGGCCAATATCTCGACCGAACAATTTGTCGGCATGGCCGGCCAGGGCGCGGGCGGCGTGGGGCTGGCGGTTAGCTCCTGGCAATTGGCCGGCTCGCTGGGCATCGTCCTCATCGCCTTCACCCTGCTGCCACGCTTCTTGGAGGCCGGCATTTACACCATGCCGGAATATCTGGAATACCGTTACAACACTGCGGCGCGTTCCATCATGGCGCTCCTGACCGTCCTGATCTACATGACAGTGCTGTTGACGGCGGTGCTCTATTCCGGCGGTCTCACCATCCAAACCATCTTTGGCCTGGATTTGACGATGGCCGTTTGGAGCGTCGGCTTGATTGCGGCGGTTTACACCACCTGGGGCGGGTTGCGAGCGGTCGCCTGGGCCGACCTTTTTCAGGGGCTGGCTTTGCTCGCCGGCGGGTTGATCATCTTTGGCCTCGGGCTTAAGGCCTGCGGCGGCTGGCCGGCCTTTGCCGCCGCCAACCAGGACAAGCTGCACATGGTCCTGCCCGCTAACCACCCGGGCCTGCCGTGGACGGGAGTATTTTCCGGGATGTGGATCGTCATTCTCTATTATTGCGGCTTGAACCAATTCATTGTGCAGCGAAACCTCGCCGCGCGCACCTTGCGGGATGGACAACTGGGGGTGATTTTTGCGGGCGGTCTTTGGCTGCTGGTGCCGTTTGCCATTGTGATGCCGGGCATCATGGCCCACCAGCTTTACGGTGGCCAAATGAGCCAGCCGGACGCCGCTTTCCCAACCTTGATCAGGCACCTGGTGCCGCAGGGGCTGCGCGGATTCATGCTGGCGGCCATTGCCGGAGCGGTCATTAGTTCACTGGCCTCGATGATCAATTCCGCCTCGACGGTGTTTACGATGGACGTTTACCAGCGGTTGCTTGACCGCCGGGCGTCCCAGGCGCGGCTGCTGTTGGTTGGCCGTCTTATGACGGTGGTGTGCGTGGTGGTGGGCTGCTCCCTGGCGCCACGGCTCGCCGACCCCAAATTCGGCGGCGTATTTCAATTCATCCAGCAGTTTCAAGGCTACATCTGGCCGGGCATCGTGGCCGCTTTTGTGTTCGGTCTCCTGGTGCGCGAGGCGCCCGGCGCCGCCGGCGTCGCGGCGTTGCTCAGCGGGCCGATGATCTATGGCTTGTTTCAGAAATTCGCGCCCGATCTGCATTTCCTGATCCAGGTGGCGGCGACTTTTCAATTGGTGCTGCTCATCATGGGCCTGATCACCTTTTGGCGTCCGCTCAAGGAACCGAAATCGCTGCCGGTGCGGCCCGAGATGCGGGTCCAAACGGAGCCGGTTGTTCTTTGGTGCGGCGGCCTGGTTATCCTGGGCGTGCTGTTGTTTTTCGCGGTCTTCTGGTGAGCCGGGGCGGTCATGGTTCCGCCAGGGATGCCAGGGCCAGCACGGTGTGCTTTTGCGGGCGCGCTTGGATGAGCATTTTGTCATCTGAAACCAACGCCACGCCCGGTCGCCACAGCCTGAGGCTTTCGCAGCCCTCCAACGCGTCCGCCGGCAGCGGTTCGGCACGGTTGTGAAAGAAAACCCGGTGCAGCAACGATGCCGCCGGCACCCGCGAGTTGCGGCGCAAATGGAATCCCCGGTTTCGCGCCGCGTCGTTGGCCACCACGCGCAACAACCGCAGACTGGGTTTGGGACGACGGGCGGGTATCGGTTCATCGTCGAATTGTTTTTCCTCGGCCCGGCTGAAACCCAGGCCGGCTTCCAGCAGCAGGAGCGGTTCGGAGGCGCGGGCCACACTGGCGCTCAAAGTGGCCTGATAACTGGCGCCCGGATTAAAGCGCGCCCGGATGCGCTCCACCCCGGCCAGCGTCAGCCGCCCGCAAGCGGCAATCTCCGCCTCCAGCAAAGGGCGGAAGAAGGGATCGAAAAAACCCAGGTCCGCCGCGATGGCATCCATCAGCCGCTCCAAGGGCGAGTGGTCGGACAGGGAACGATGCACCGCCCCCGGCAAAAGGCCGGGCTGCGTCAGCAGATGGGCAATCTCATGCCAGCGCGTGAAAAAGCGTCGCGCCACCTTGGCCGGACGGCAGTCCAACACCGCCACATAACGGGTCCGCCCGTGCGTGTCCGGCTGCCTTCGCCGAATCAGGGTGGCATAGGTCGCCTCGTCGAACTGGTCCGGCAGGCTGGCAAAAATCGGATCCCCTTCATTGGCCAGTCGTTGGCATAGTTCCGCCAGTTCGCGCCGGCTGCGCGCCTCAACAATGTCCAGATTCAACCGCTGGCAAACCAACGTCTCCAGTTCCCCAATCTCGCGAACCGCCGGGTTGGCCGCCAGCCACGACGCCACCCGCTGGTGGCAATGGCGGAGGATCGTCCCCGCCGTGTCACCGGCGGGATCGAGCCCAAGTTCGCAGGCCAGCCGCACAATTTCCAGGCTTTGATTGAGGTTCATTTGAGGAATTCCTTCACGGACTCGTAGAACCGCTTCCAATCCACCTTCTCCAGGTCGGCGGATTTGGACTGACTGCGGTAGGCGACGATTTGGCGCTGCATCTCCAGCAACGTCAGCGCCTGCGAAAAACTCAAATCAGCCTGGCGGGCGAACTCGGTCAAAGCGCCCGGTATTTGCACCTCGCCGCTCTCGGGCTTGGCCGGACCGCCCTTCATGAGGTAATCCATCGAAACCCCGAGCGACGCGGCAATGGCCATCAGCGTGTCCGCGCCGACGCTGCGCTTGCCCGCTTCGAGGTCCGATAAAAAGCCATTGCTGATGCCGGCCTGGCGGGCCAGGTGTTCCTGGGTCCAGCCCAGCGCCCGCCGCCGCTTGCGGATGCGTGTTCCCACCGTGTTCATGCCCGTCCAGCGTGCCGCGCTCGCTGGTGAATAGCAAGTGAATAAATTTTATAAAAATGATTATTGACATAAAGCATAGCGAAGTATATCGCTATAGCGAAACTTAACCGAAGCGCGGCCGGCAGCCGCGCGACGGAAAGGAAACATGGAAAATCAGCGATTTGAGCCGCGGAGGGATTTGGCGCCGGAGGCCGAGGAAAAGAAAACAGCGGGGGAAACGGTTCGGCGCGAGGACCAGCGGAAGGAAACCGTGGCCCGGCGGGACCCCTGCCGGTATCCCCTCTGCCATTTCGACGGCCACAAGCTGGTGATGCGCACCGGCAGCCGGGTGGCGGTATTCAAACCCTGGCCGGAGATGTTCGCGGCGCGAAAGGACTTTTTTGGCAAGCACACGGCGTGGTCGCGCTTTCGTCCGCAGGTGGGGCTGAAAACCGGGTACCTGAGCGTGAACCGGGATGAGCGATCGCGTCCCGCCTATGAGGACCGCCATCCGCGGCCTGGAGGTTTCCGGCCCCGTCAGGAGAAGGCGCGGGAGGCCTGCCAGGCCTTTTTTGCCTCCATACCAGCGGAGGTGGCGGACTAGGTTAAGGGCTTTCCCGAACGTCAATGGCATCTGCTGGTACTGGCGGCGCGGGTTCCTGGGGCGATGGATTTGCTGGCTGGCAACCCGGCCCTGGCGTTTTGCCTGGCGTCCAACTGGGCCTTTCATCGGCCTCCGGTCAAGCGCCCCCTGCGTTCGGCGCGCGCCATGGTCTGGCGCAAACAATGCGAAATCGCCGCTTGGCTGGGCTTTCCCCATCCGGCTGGCGCCGTCAAAATCCTCAAGAAAACGCCGGCGGCGGCCTGCCATCTGGAAAGCCTGCTTTACCTGCGTCAGGCGCTCGCGCGACCGGAAACCTTGAAAATTTTCAGCCATCTGCCCCGGATCAACGCCACGGTCATTCGCATCTTGAGCGCTCCGCGCCTGGCGCCTTTGGCGTCGCCGTCCTTGCTGCTGGAACTGGCCGGCGCGAAAGGAAATCCCGGCGCCTACGCAACCGCGCTGCGCCTGGTTTTTGATGCGGCCGATTTGCTCGAGGCCTTTGAGATAAAAAGGCCGGCAGGCGGTTTCAAATCGGTCTCGCAGCTCACCCGCTGGCATGATGAGGCGGTTGCCGCCTTCAATTATGCGCCCTTTGCCGCCCCGGGTGAACTCGTCGCGTCGTTGCCCGCGCCGCCCCTGCCTGGCGGCGAAGGCATCCAGCCGCTGACCAGCCCCAAAGACCTGCTTGCGGAAGGACAATCCCAGCATAATTGCGTGGGCGCTTATGCCGCGCGCGTCGCCAAGGGAGAATGCTACATTTACCGGATGACTTCGCCGGAAAGAGCCACGCTTTCCATCGTTCGCACCTCCGGCGGCTGGCGGTTGGATGAAATCACCGCCCATTCCAATCGCCCGGTTGGCCCGCTGGCCATACGGCAGGCCGAACAGTGGCTGGCGCGGGCGCAGAACCACCCCTGGCCGGGGGAAGAGGCGGCGGCCAACGAGGAAGAGCAACTTGAGCCTTCACCGATGGCGGAACAGAACTTGGAGGCCGCCGCCGTGGACGAAGACGACATCCCTTTCTGACACCCAACTGCCATGAACGATTTGTTTGACCTGCCTGCCGGCAAGATCGCCAGCCGCCAACGGGTGGCCGGTCCAAAACACGCCACGCTACGCCTGCCCGCCGACGAGCTGGGCCGCCAGCCGCCGCACTCGGTCGAGGCGGAGCGCGCGGTGCTGGGCAGCGTGTTGGCGGCGCCCAGCGAATGTGTGCCGGAATGCGTGCAAACCTTGAAAGGCAACCGCGCGGTGTTTTACGACGAACGCCACCGGCTTATCTTCGAGTCGGTCCTCCGCATGGCTGAAAAACGGCAGCCCATTGACGTGGTAACTTTGCAGCAAAACCTCAGGGACGCCGGCCTGCTGGAGGCCATCGGCGGGTTGTCCTACCTGTCGCAACTGAACAGCGCGGTCATTTCGCCGGCCAACCTTGGCTATTACCTCGAAATTGTCCGTCAGAAATTTTTGTTGCGCAAACTGTTGCATGTCTGCCTGGAAGCCGAAGGCGCCATCTACGAGGATCCGGAGGAAGTCCATACCCTGTTGGATCGGGTCGAACAGCAGGTGCTGGCCATCAATGACGAACGTTACGCCCTGCGCGAAACCGGCATGAAGGAGCTGTCCGGCAAAGCAATCGAAAAAATCGAACAGCTCCACTCCCGCCACGGCCAGCTCACCGGACTGGCCAGCGGTTTTCACGACTTGGACAAACTGACCGATGGTTTCCATGGCGGCGAGATGATTGTCATTGCCGCGCGACCAAGCTGCGGGAAGACCTCGCTGGCGATGAACATTGCCGAGCATGTGGCGCTGGACCTCAACCGGCCAGTGGGAGTTTTCAGCCTTGAAATGTCGGCGGAATCACTCGTTCTGCGGCTGCTGTGCGCCCGGGCGCGCGTCGGGTTGGGCGAAATCCGGGGGGGCTTTCTCCCGGACGAAGCGATGCTTCGGCTTTGCGAAGTTTCCAAGGAGTTGGCCCGGGCGCCGCTGTTTATTGACGACACCAGCGGGCTAACCATTCTGGAACTGCGCGCCAAAGCCCGGCGCATGAAACAAAAGCACCAGGTCGCCCTGCTGGTGGTGGATTACATCCAATTGCTCCGCTCGGATTCGTTCAAAGTGGAGAATCGCCAGCAGGAGATCGCGGACATCGCGCACGGTTTGAAAGACCTGGCCAAGGAATTGAATCTCCCCATCCTGGTGCTGGCCCAGCTCAATCGCCAGATGGATATGGCGGCGGACAAGACCGGCAAGAAACGCAAGCCGCAGCTTTCCGACTTGCGCGAGTCCGGCGCCATCGAGCAGGACGCCGATCTGGTGGGCCTGCTTTACAAATGGGGTGAGGAGGACGCGGTAAAATCGGGCCCGCCAGCCGCAGACACCGAAACCGTCCACCTGCTGATTGCCAAGCATCGCAATGGCCCAACCGGGGACTTGTGCCTGACCTTCCTGCGCTATCTGACGCGGTTTGAAAGTTACCGCCAAGTGGGGCCGGGAGATGTTCCGCCAAAAAAACATTAACCATCGGCGGGGCCGCTGGCGTGCAAAACCTTCCGCGCGGGCGCGCGATGCCCGCGATTTCGATCGGCGGGCGCCGGCGGTCGGCCAACTGTTGGCGGGCTCTGGCCAGGCGGTTGTATCCTTTGATGTGTTGCGATCTCTCCCTCCCCGTCTTGCTGAAACAAAGGATTACTGCATGATCTCCGGGATACAATACCCAATTTGTCACCGTGGGCGACGTTCGCCCTCTCCCCCTTGGGGGGAGAGGGATTAAGGGTGAGGGGAACAGGCGCCAACGAATACGAAGGGTTTTCGTTGTCAGACAGCGGGCTGACCGATGCTCCTTGCCTCGCCTTTACCCACTGGAAACGTCGAGGAAAGAAATTTTTCCCGCCCCAACCGGCAAGCCGACGGCAGCGAAAAGGCGCTTGCTTTTCGGCGCTTCGTTCGCCTTATCATTGCCGCAGTGAAACGCATAATTCCTTTGTTGCTGGCCGCGGTTTTGCCGGCGCTGGCCGAAAAACCGAACATTCTTTTCCTGCTGTCCGACGATCATAGCGCTCCCTACCTGGGGTGTTACGGTTACTCCGAGGTGCGCACGCCAAACCTTGACCGGCTCGCCGCCCAAGGAATGCGTTTCGACCGGATGTTTGTCACCTGTCCTCAATGCGTCCCCTCCCGCGCTTCGCTGATGACCGGCCGCTCACCGGTGGCGGCGCGCATGGTGCGTTTTACCTCGCCGTTGCCGGCCGATCTGCCGGCCTTGCCAGATCTTCTGCGGGACCAGGCCGGCTATTTCACGGGTGTGGGCGGGCGCAGCTATCACTTGGACGGGCCCGCTTCCAGCGGGCAGCGCGGCGCGCCGAATATCGGCGCGGTTCTGGACAAACATAAGTTGCGCGGGTTCACCAACCGCGTGGATTACGTCGAGAGAAGGCCGCTGAAGAATTTCGGCGGCAAGCTCGAGGCCTTTCTCGATGCCGTTCCCCAAGGCAAGCCCTGGTTTTTCTGGCTGGGCTTCAGCGACCCCCATCATGTCTGGGACGCCGACGCCTCGCCGTTTCCGCAGCCGCCCGACCCGGCCAAAGTCAAGCTGCCGCCGCATTTGCCGGACTTGCCGGGCGTGCGGGCGGACTTGGCGCGTTACCTTGGGGAGATCGAGCGGCTGGACCGCGACGTCCAATCCGTGTTGGAGGCGCTGAAAGCGCGCGGACAAGCCGAAAAAACCATGGTGGTGTTCATGGGCGACAACGGGATGGCCTTCCCGCACGGCAAGGGCGCGCTACATGATCCCGGCATTCATGTGCCGCTCATCATAAGCTGGCCGGGGGTGGTCAAGCCCGGCAGTGCCACCCGGGAATTGGTCAGTGGCGAAGATTTTGCGCCAACGATGCTCGAAGCCGCCGGGGTCAAGCCGCCGCCGGAGATGTCTGGCGTCAGCTATTTGAAATTGCTGCGCGGCGAGCCTTTTGCCGGGCGCTCGTTCATCTTCGCCGAGCGCGGGCCGCACGGCGGGGACGGCGGCATGAAACCGGACATCCTGGCGGCGACCTTCGACTTGGCGCGCTGCGTTCGCTCGGCCCGCTACAAGCTCATTTACAATTGCACCCCCCACCAGGCCGTCGCGCCTGTGGACAGCCAGCGCGACCCGGGTTGGCAGCAGATGCTGGCCGCCAACGCTGACGGCAAGCTGGCTCCCGAATTTGTGCGCGCCTATTTTACCACCCCGCGGCCCACCTTCGAACTTTACGATTTGGACGCCGATCCGGGCGAACTGCGGAATCTAGCGGGAAATCCCCAGCACAAGGAGGCGGAACTCGAGCTAAAAAAAGCCCTGACGGAAAAAATGATCCTCGATTGGGATTTCCTGCCTCTGCCCCTGCGGTAAGGAAATGCAGGCATGGTTTCCGGGATGCAATACACAACCAATCACCGTGGGCGACGTTCTCCCTCTCCCCCCAATGGGGGGAGAGATTCCGAACCAATCCTTCGCTGCCGGGGGCGAAGCGCTGGTGCAGGCCGGGCGCAAAAGCAGGCGCACGAGCGAATCCTCGGCATCCTCAAGAACGGCGTTCTGGGCCGGCGGCTCCTGGCCAAGACGTTCGTGCGCCGGGAAGTCGCGGTGGTCTTGGGGGTGTTGACGCACAACCTGCGGAGGCCGGCGCACCTGCGGAAGGACGAAGCCAAGGCCAAACCGCCGCCCAAGAAAAGCGGTAGAGGGCTACCGCACTCCAAGACCTTGCGGATTTCGCACGGGGCCTGAGAACTCACGCTAGGATCGTGGAAAATGCGTGTCGCTTTTCATTAACACCTGGCTTCAGCCAGGTGACCAGCGGGTGAGCGCGGGTCTTAACGGTTTCAACCGTTTAATCGTGCGCGCAGCCTGAAACGGTTAAACCGTTGAGGTTCTTTCCCGGACGCCCATCACCCCGCTGAAGCGGGGTGTTAATGAGAAGGGCGCTTGTGCGGCGCGCGCCAGCGTCGTGGAGTGCGCCAGTCCTCTGGCCCATTGGCAGCACTGAGGCGTCATCCTTGAACAACGGCTGACGCACGCCAAGGCCACGCGCGCAAGCAAAGCGGTAGAGGGCTACCGCACTCCAAGACCTCGTGGACTTCGCGCGGGGCTTTCGATCTCGCGCCAGCGTTGGCACAAGTTCAGCAGTTAAAACGCAAACACGCGGAGGCGCAAAGTCGCCGAGAAATAAAATTCCCTTCTCCCAACCACCAACTTCATCTTTGCGGCTCTGCGGCTCTGCGGCTCTGCGGCTTGGCGTTAAAATTCCCTGCGCCCCCTTCAACGCCGCGAACGTCGTTTGCCAAACACCCACTTTGGGGACAGGCGCTGAATAGACGAGGGAAGGCTCAATTTGGTTCTTCGATGTTTTCGGTGGAATTGCCGGAAGCGAATTACGGTGTATAACGTCAGGCCTTGGGTTTTCGATGGCGCGGTTTCCCCTCACCCCCTGCCTGCGCTCGCCTGCCGAGCGGTGGGCAGGCCGCGGGCGCGGCAGGCAGGCGTCCCTCTCCTTGGGGGAGAAGGAGACCCGTTCGCCAGTGCTCGAAGTTGTCAAATTCTGCGGTTTCACAAGGCGCCGCCAGCGATGTTTCCCTCTCCCTGGGGGAGAGGGACCAAGGGTGAG